>Ga0325405_1002352_pt1 | contig 19424 bp, 13 predicted proteins | sample PopdelMetagenome_21_FD_205663 | JGI IMG/M metagenome (GOLD analysis project Ga0325405, IMG submission 205663) | Populus deltoides microbial communities from Bellville, Georgia, United States - Xylem-Control-R2 | ecosystem: Host-associated > Plants > Phyllosphere > Stem > Wood/Secondary xylem...
TTGTATTTTTCAATTCACAATAATGAGGTAAACCTTCATAGGGGTGGTTGACTTTTTTTTTCTTCTTTTCTTTTTCTTCCATAATTTTCATACATGTATTTGCAACATTTCACAACAACCCTTCAATATTGGTTTTTTTAAGGAGTTGGACCCTTTTTTTCTAATTTTTTTTATTTTAATTAACTTATAGAATTGATTATTTTTTTATTTCATCCTCCATCAATTTTTTTATTTTAGATTTAGTCCTCATTGTTTTGATTGCTATTTATTTTATTATAGATATTTTTTAGAAGTAATTGTTTTTTTAAAAAATTCATCCTCCTTCATTATATTTGCATATTAGATTTTATTCTTATTTTTTTGATTACTATTTTTTTAATCTTGGCAAGTTTTTAAGATTGATTTTTTTTATTTCATCTTTTAAAATTAAATTGGGCTTCTTGATTGACCCCGGTTTAAGATTTAACAGGTTGAGAATTTGAGAGATTAACTCAGGTTTAAGAAATTCTTCCTATTCATTTGTTGGGTTTTTTTTTAAACTCATATTTTTTCAGTTTTATCATTTGACATTTGATTTAAATGTATATTGGGCTCTGTAACTTAACTTTCTTTCTTTGTATAGGATTTTTTACTGCTTTGAAAAATAAGTTGGGGTTTCAAAAGGATTTTTATGTTTTCTTTTCTTTATTGGATTTAGCTTCTTTGTAAAGAATTTTTTTAATTAAATTAGATTAATTGCTCAATATTTATTTTTAAAAATATTTCATCCATTATTTATTTCATCATCTCCATCTATTTTAATATTTTTTTAATGTTGAAAAATAATATTTAGCCCGTAGCGTAGCGTCAGGTAAAAGATCATTTAAAAATTAGATCATTCTCAAATACTAGGTTTATTGTGGATTGGACTTTAAAAAAATTAATTTTTTTTTAAGTTATTCAAATCTCATGACTTGGACCGCAAGTTTGACGGGTTAACTCAGTTGATTCGAGTTTTTTTCTTCTAATTAATCTTCTTTCCTCAACTCCAACCTTCAACATTGAGTTGATTGATAATTAATCTTTGTAATTTATTTTAATTTACTCTTTTTGAGGTTATCCTCATCTCATAACTCGGATTATGAGTTTTGCAAATGAACTTAGGTTGACTTGAGTTTTTTTCCTTTCACCTAATTGATTTTTTTTTTAATTTCATCATTCAACATTGGGTTTATTAGAAATTAAGCTTCATAATTTGTTTTGATTTGCTTTCTATAAGGTTATCATAGTTTCGTAGCTTAACATGCGGATTGGTAGATTAACTCAAGTTGACCTGAATCGATCCAATATATTGTCATTTCAATATTATTTTGAAAAAAAAATAATCTTGAATATTTACCGTGAATCAAATTATATTTTTATCGATCATTCAAGTTATTTTTGAATTCACCAAGTTGATCAGATCATATCGAGTCGATTCCACATATAATTTTTTATTTTTACTAGAAAATATATTAGCAATGTCTAGATTTTCTTATATTAAAAAACTTTTTGATTTAATTACAAGGTAGCACAGATTAATAATGTAGTAAAGCACTAAAGGGTTTTTGGCCTAATGGCAATTAAGGACATTATGGTAAGAGGTCAAGGATTCATCTCTTATATATATATATATATATATATATATATATATATGAAAAGGGCTTTGCATACAGGAACCAAATTGCATATTGATACAAAATTGAAGGATCATTGAGGTGGTTCAGTGCAACTAACCTCCTTTAGTTTTAGTTCGACGTTACAATTGAGGGATCATTTGGGGTTTTTATTTTTCTAGTATAGATTATCACAAGTTGATTGGTGCCGAATCATTCTTGTTTCATTTGATCTAAACGATCGAAGGAAATCGAATAGGTCAGGGTCGATCTTATAGAAATACAGAACCAGTTATTGTCATAAAAGATACATGCTGCTTCGTTTTCTTGGTTCAATTTACTAGTCAAGGCGGCGACGGCGACAACGTCTCTATTTATAAAATTTGTCTCAACCGGGACTTTTGCTTTAGATAAGAAATCGAGGTGCTGTGGCTCAAGCTCTTCCTCCTATTACTGTGGAAAGAATCCGCTTAGCCAGAACTATAAATGTTATTTTATTTTATTTTATTTGAGATTATGTTTAAAGAGAGAAAAGGCTAATTAGTTTGATTCTGAATGTCCAGGGGAATGGAATGGACGTACATACATAAATCTCCATATGAAGCTCCTTGTCAATGAACATCAAGAAATCACGAAAGGGATCGTCAGCGTATGCTTTTGCAATTCCTTGGAGATATAATCAGAGACATGCCATTACGGACAAGGACGATCTGTCTCCTACGGAGGATCAACTTTAATTTCAGTTTGGAATCGAAAAAATCTACATTAAACGGATCAAACTATCGGTTTAAGTAGATTCTCCTCATGCATCTGCTCCTACAATGATATACTAATGATGTCAAAGTAATCTGTTTAAATAGATTCAAGGCTGGACTGAGCTTGGGTTTGAATTTATTGTAAAATAATTTTTAGACATGTAAAGAATGATTTCTTGCTAGCCTATTCTTATTTAGCCAGTACATGAATAAACAATTTCAATAGTAATTATTCTTTTCCTAAACAATTTTATTTTTAAAGTAAAAATATCTAATTTTTAAGGAAAAAGCTGTCACATTTTTATTTATTTTTTGGACCGGTAATTAAGGCAAAACAACATGAATTAATTCTACTAATTACCAAAATTAATTTTGCATCAATTTTGATTCAAAAAATCAGTATAAAAATAGGTTGAAATGGAGATATTTGCACACAAAAAGCAATAGCTCATCTCTCTCCTTTTATTTTCCTAACATTTTGCTATGTTATTTTTTTAATCGTTCTAGAGCATAAGTTTAGTTTTTTTGTAGAGAGATTTCTTAAATTGTTTTCCCAGTTTGTGAATCTTTTTTTTGTAGTGCAACTAATCAAGGTGATGGTATTAGAATCTTAAAAGGTTGATTGCAATCATTCTGTTTCAACCAAGTGACAAATAATAAAACTTTAAGGATAAAAAATACAATTCTTGAAAACAACATGATTAGCTATTTGTTTGTTTAATTTTATTTTTCTTTGTGTTTTGCATATTTAAAAACCAGATTTTAATTATATATATTTGGCTAATGTTTTAGAATATTTATCATGACTTCAACACAAGAGATGATTAATACAACCAATGTTGCTTCATTAAGAACTATTTTGGTAAGAAAGATTTCACCATCTCCTTTTATGGTGCATGATGATAAACTTTAAAAGTTGAATGAATTGAACTTTTAAAAGTGACACTAGAAGATGTTTTTCTATTTGATCACCTTGAACACGAGCAAAGTTTTTGTTTGAAGAAGCATCAAACCTATCAGATAATGAATTTGATCATATCATTATAGCAGGTATTGACTCATGGAATAATACCACTTTTATGTACAAGAACTATATCTTGAATAAATTAGACAATATATTATATGATGTGTATAATTCAATCAAGGGTGCAAAGTACCATGAAAAGTCTTGGATCAAAATTACAAGGCTAGAGATTCTAGTGTGAAAAACTCATAGCCGATAATTTTTTGGATTTTAAGATGATTGATTCCGGGATCTAAGTTTAAGAGTTTCAACTTATTTTCCATAATACTCATGTTGAATGAATGATTGTAAGTGAATGCTTCAAAGTGACTGTAATTATTGAAAAATTATCACCATCTTGGAAAAACTTCAAGAACTACCTTAAGTATAAGTGTAAGGAGATGGGAGTTGAAGACCTCATTTATCCTTCTTTATATAACCTAATAATTCTTGTTTCATTTATAAATATCATGTATATTGATTATCTAGTTTATTCTTCTTGTTGTTCATATACAAATCATTCATATAAATAATAAATCCATAATAAATATTATTATTTTAAAATAAAAATATTTTCCTTTAATAATGAATTTAAATCCATTTAAAGCTAATTAAGAAACGAATACAATGTTTCTAGAAAGTATTAGAACAAAACAAAAATTATAAAGTTCTAGTATTTGCCTACTTGGTAAAGTTAAATAATAAGTTCCTACAATTAATGTAACAACCCTTGTTTCATTGTCAACTTATAGGTCCAATCTGCCTGTATGTAATTTTCTACTTTTCTCTATTTCCTGAAGTAAAAACTTTAGTAAGCTTTTTGCCCTTCAAGATTATAAAATATTTTTTGTAGTTCTTCATCTAGTGGCCTTCCTTACCATAATGACGAAAAATATTCTTGTTTTTCTTGATACACCAAATAGGTTTTTATGCTTTTAAGGTAAAGACTGGAAGACTAAGTAAACACTTAACTCATGATCTATGACAAAGGCTAATTATCTTAATTTCTCAATATAGTCATCATTTTTAGAATATAGGTATTCATAGAGGAATTTTTTATCATCATAAAACAAAACAATTCCTTAAAGGTCTCATAACTCTCAATTTTACTAGACATATCAAACAAATCTTTAAGATGAATAATTATAACATGGGCATCCATATTCTCATGTTGTTTTTGACATTCAGGTGACATGTTGGCTAACATCACACATGTAGTACACTTATCATCATTAATATAACATTGCTATTCAATCCCAACTTCTTTATCACCATCCTTATTAGAGGCAAAAAATTTAAATTATCAAGAATATATAACATTGTTTCTTGCTTGAGAACAATTCTCATATTACGATACCAATCTAAGAAATTTGATCCAGTCAATTTATTAGCATCAAGCATGATACGTAAAGATATGTTTTTGCCCATAGTGATCTATCAATTTATTCATGTAAAGAAAGACCTCAACCCTTTGATTATAAATAACTAAGAATTGGAAATATAAGAATGAATGCTACAAAGACAAAATTATTTGATAAGTTTTGAAGAGTTACATGAAGAACAAAGAGTATGAACAACCTTGCACACATATAATATCTTTTAAAAAAATAATTCAAGTCTTCTAACTCCATATAGTATTGCAATTCCACTACATTCAATATTTTAAGAACCAAGAGTACAAGCAGTCTTTCACACACATAATTTTTTTTTTAATAAACCAAGTCTTCTAACTTCATATAGTGTTGCGATTCCACTACAATCAATATTTTATGATCCAAAACATTCAAAAACTAGCAATAATATTTTTTCTATTATATTAGCCCAAATCATAGCTACTTCCATTTTTCTATGCTAGTCATTTACACTCTTAAAACCCTGAGTTAGATATTGTAGTTTCTAATTTGTTTTTCTATGTCATATTTGCTTTTGCTTTTGTTTTTGTATTTGTTTGATTGTCATGTGTCTTGAATTCTATTAGTTGGACATTACAAAACTGTATTTATTTTATTATTATTTTTAGTTCATTGAAGAACTGAAGAGGAGAGAATAAGAGATAAAAGGAAAAAAGGTAAGACTTATTATCATGAAAAGATAAAAAAAAATTGAGTGAAACACGAGTGTAATGATAAACTATTGTGTAAACACGTGACTGTGTGTGTAAGGATAATTTTTATTACTAACATGAAATTTTAGATTTGATAAGGTCTTTCAAAGATGGGGTATCACCTAAAGAGGAGAAGGAGAACATGCTTTTTTTTTTTTTTTTTGCTATGGGCTATATAACAACAATTTAAAAGCATAAATGTGATGTTTAGTGAGGTGCAAGACCAAATAAAAAAACAAGAGGCCATGATTACTAGTTTATGAGGTGGGCCACCTCAAAGAGGTTTTAATGTTAGAAGGTTGAAAGACATGCTACAATACCTATAGACGAGTTGGTTGGTAAGAATAAAGATGAAGATGGTGAAAATTTTTACCATGTATCATTTAACCAAGGTGATAGATCTTGGCAGCCTATAAACCATAGTGATGGAGGATTTTAGCAAGCTAAAAATTTTGGTCAAAGAGGAATAGGGAGTGATGGTGGTTTATAGAAGTTTAGGGAGTATTAAGATGAAAATTCTAGCTTTTTAAAAGAGGAATGATTATAAAGCTTATCTAGAATGAGAAAAGATGGTGGAGTTGATCTTCGATTGCCACACCTACTTAGAAAAGAGAAATACAAAACTTATTGTAGTTGAATTTACTGATTATGTTATAAGTTGGTGGGATAAATTTATTTTAAGTGGGAGGAGAAATCATAAGAGACCTATTGATATATGGGATGAGATGAAGGCAATCATGAGGAGAAAAAATCGTGTAGACTTAAACAAACCAAATTCAATTGCAAACAAACAATTTATTTTAAGTGGGAGGAGAAATCATAAGAGACCTATTGATATATGGGATGAGATGAAGGCAATCATGAGGAGAAAAAACCGTGTAGACTTAAACAAACCAAATTCAATTGCAAACAAACAATTGCACACTATCAAACCTAAATTGAGAAAAAAAAACTAATATGAAACCCAGAAACAAGATTTCAATAAACAAAACCCACAAATAAAACCAATAAGTTTAATAGAATCTATATTGCAATTTTTTTAAAGTACCAAATTCGAAAATTATAAGTTTTAATTTTTTTGGCAGTAACGAACTTGTGATTTCAATTTGTTTCTTCTTTTTTTAATATATTGATTCGGTAGTAGGCAAATTTGACACGAACTTTTGTTTTTTATAAAGTTGTCACAAATTCAAGAATTATAATAATGAACAAATAGCATGGAAAGATAAGGATAGATAGATAGATAAAACCTAATTTTATAGCAGTACTCTGATATCAATTGATACGAATCCAAATGAACTCGACACAATGAACCCTTGAGCCCACATGTAAGAAAGAATAACTCAAGAAAGTTAAAATCAGATCATGATAAAGAACTCGACATAATAATTATCTGAATTAAAGCACCAAAGTTATTGAATGAAAAAAACCCTATATCTATTATTATAATAAATCACAAACTAGAAGTATAGAAAGAATGCCAAAAAAACAGTTAATTTTTTATAAGTTCTAGAGAGTTTAGTAAAGAACGAAGAGTATGATCAATCTTGCACATACACAATACTTTTTCTATTTGGATTGGTACTCTTTTATTATTTTTCTAACCTTGCTTATGATGTTGTTTCCTATTATAAACAAGGTTATTTAGCATATATTAAGGTTTTTTAGAGATTTTGATTATTTCATAATAATATTATGTGTGTGTGAGGTTAGTCATATTCTTGGTTCTTCATTGAACTCTTTAGAACTTATCAAAGATTAACGATCTTTATGGCACTCTTCCTTATACTTCTAGTTCTTGATTCGTTATAATCATAGGGTTAGAGTCTTTCATCCAATAACTTTGGTTCCTTAGTTTACGTAATCATTAGGTTAGGTTTTTATCAATCTAATTTTAACTTTCTTGGGTTGTATTCTTTTTTGTTTCTTGGTTTATGGCGCATATAGCTATAAAGGTGGAATGATGATAACTTAAGAGGAAGGGAAGTACATGGCAAGTTCAAAACTCGAGTTCTTTTTCGACATAGAGGCTAAATTTCAGGAGAAAAGAGGATGCCTAGACCAAGCCGATTATTGAAGCTAAAACATAATCACCTAAGGGAAAGAAAGAAGTCTCCACTAATATTAAAAGTAAATTTGATACTCAAATACCTTATAATAATGATTTTAAGTGTTTTCAATGTTTAGAAATAAGTCACTACTTCTCAAAATCCAAACAAAAAAGCTATGATTTTACATGATTATAGGAAAATTGTACCGAAAATGATAGTAATGATAAGGAGAAGCCACCACTTGAGGATACTAGTGATGATAATATAGAGTATTTGATTGAGGGTGAATCACTTGTGATTAGACGAGCATTGAATATCAGGTCAAGAAAAAGAAGCACCAAAAATGACAGTAATGATAAGGAGAAACCACCACTTGAGGATGCTAGTGATGATAATATAGAGTATTTGATTGAGGGTGAATCACTTGTGATTAGACGAGCATTGAATATCAGGTCAAGAAAAATGATTTGGATAAATAAAAAAGAGTATTTTTCACACAAGATGTCATATCACCAATAAGATATGTAGTATAATTATAGATGGTGAGAGTTGTTTTAATGTTGCTAGTACTAAACTTGTTAGAAAGTTAAATTTAAATACTATAAAGCATTATAGACCTTATAGACTTTAGTGGTTAAATGAATGTGGGAAAGTTAAGGTTAATATATAGGTCTTGGTTTCATTTTTGAATGAGAGGTATATTGATAAAGTTTCAGGTGATGTTTATTCCTATACATGTAGGTCATATGTTATTGACAAGGTCATGGCAGTTTGATAGAAAGGTTATACATGGTGGGTTTAGAAATAGATATTATTTTTATAAAAGATAGAAAATTCATCACCCTTTTTACCATTATCACCACAACATGTTTACAAGGACCCATTAAAATTGAAAAGAGAAAGTGATGTTGAGAGGAGTGAAAATACATATTTCACTATAAGCCATGAGATGAGAGAAAAGTTAGATTCAACTAAGAGAAAAACAAATTAGAGAGTTGGCCAAGAGTGGAGATAAAAATAAAAGAGAGAAGAAATAAAGGAAGAGAAAAGAAAGTGTTAAAGGAAAAAAAATAAAGAAACAAATGAGTTTTTATATATATATAAAAAGTGAGATCAATAATGCTTTTTATACTTCCTAGCCTAGGTTTGTATGTTTGTAAAAAAAAAAAATTTAATACTAACAAACTTGATCATTCTATTCATAGTGTTGCTATTTGTTTGTTATAGAAATTAAAAAATGTGTTTCCTGAAGGCGTGCCTAATAGTTTGCTGATAAAAGGAATTGAATACCAAATTGATCTCATTCTTAGAACTGTGATTCCTATCCGACCAAATTATAGAAGTAATCTAAAGTGATAAGCTTCTCAAATTATAGAGGAGATAAAGGAGCTTCAAAAGCAAGTTGAGAAGCTGATATCTAAAGTGAATATAAGAGAAAACATAAGTTTATATGTTTATTTCAGTATTATTGGTATATAAAAAGGATGGATCTTGGAGGATATGTGTTGATCGTCAAGATATCAACAACATTACAATAAAGTATAGACATCTCATTGCTATGCTAGATGAATTCCGTAGTTATTATGTTTTACTAAGATTGATTTAAAAAATGAATATCATCATATTAGAATGAAACAATGTGATGAATGGAAAACTATTTTTAAAACTAAGTATAGATTGCATGAATGGTTAGTTATCTCATTTGGTCTTATTAATACACCTAGCACTTTTATGAGATTGATGAATCATGTTTTTCGTGTATTTATAGACAGATTTATTGTTGTTTAATTTGATGATATCTTGATTTATAGTAAAATTTTAGATGAGTATTTACAATTTATGCTTCATGTTTTGAGAAAAGAAACATTGTATGCTAATATGAAAATATGTACTGTTTGCATGAAAAAAATTATTTTTCTTAGTTATGTTATTATTGCAAAAGGTATAGAGATTGATGAGGAAAATGTGAAGGCTATCTAAGAGTGGCCTATACCTAAATCAGTTATTAAGGTAAGAATTTTTCATGGTTTGACTAGTTTTTATAAGAGATTTGTTAAGAATTTTGGTACACTAGTCACACCACTCACTAAGGTTGTTAAAGAATTTGTTGGGTTGAAATAGAATAGTGAACAAGAGCATGCATTTAATCTTCTTAAAGAAATCTATGTTCAACACCTTTATTAGCATTACCTGACTTTACTAAAACTTTTGAAATTGAGTAGGGATGCCTCGGGAATAAGTATTAAAGTTGTTTTGATGCAATTGAAGTGGTCAATTACCTATTTTAGTGAAATTTTAATGGAGAAACATTGAATTACCTAACTTATGAAAAAGAGCTTTATGAATTGGTGAGGACTTTAAAGACTTGACAACATTATTTATAGCTGGAAGAGTTCACTATCCATTCAGATCACGAATCGCTAAAACATTTGATAGGACAAGGTAAGATGAATAGGAGACATGCCAAGTAGGTAAAGTTTATTGAGACATTTTTATATATTATTAAGTAAAAATAACGTAAGGATAATGTAGTGATTAATACACTATCTACAAATTATGTTTTTCTTTCTACTTTAAATGCAAAATTGTATGGACTTGAGTATGTGAAATATTTTTATGCTAATGGTAGTGATGATGTTGATGTGTACAATTCATATGAGAAGTCAACCTATGGTAGATTTTATAAACTTGATGGATATTTGTTTAGAAAGAATGAAATTTTATGCTTGATAGTTTTATATGTGTATTCCTAATGCATGAAGCTCATGGAGGTGGTTTTATAGGAAACTTTGGTGTTAGGAAGACTTTAAAATTTTGCATGAATAATTTATTAGTCTAAAATGAAAAGTGATATGCAAAAGATATATGATAGATGCATTACATATAGACAAGTATAAGGTCTTATCTCATGGTTTATGTACTCATTTACTTATATTTACAGAACCTTAGGTAGATATTTACATAGACTTTGTTTTAGATTTACCTAGGTAAGAAGGGGGGAGATTCAATTCTTATCTTTGTTGATAGGTTTTCTAAGATGAAACATTTCATATCATGTCATAAAACTAATGATGCAACCAACATTGCTAATTTATTTTTTAGAGAGATTTTACGACTTCATGGTGTTCTCAAGAGCATTGTTTCTAATCTTGATGTTAAATTTTTTAGCTATTTTTGGAAGGTTTTGTGGGAAAAGTTGAGAATTTTATTATTGTTTTTTACTACTTGTTATCTATAAATGGATGGTCAAACAAAAATAGTAAATAGGATTTTAACTACTTTATTACATACTATCATTCAAAAAAAATGAAAAATTAGGAGGATTATTTGGTTTAATTGAATTTGCATATAATAGGAGTGTGCATTCTATCATTGACTCACTATTTATGATTGTTTATGATTTTAATCTACTAACCCCTTTGGATTTTATTATTTTATCTATTAATGAAAAGGTTAGTCTTTATGATAATAGGAAAGCACAAATGGTAAAGACACTCAATGAGAGTGTTCAACAACAAATAGAGAAAAAAAAATGAATAATATGCTTTTAAAGCTAAATAAGGTCCTAGATGTGTTATTTTTTTAACCAGGTGATTGAGTTTGGGTATATATAAGGAAGGAAAGATTTCCAATCCATAGGAGATCTAAATTGCAACCTAAAGCAGATGGTTCATTCTATGTTCTTGAGTGAATTAACGACAACACATAAAATGAATCTTTCAAGTGAGTACAATGTTATTGCTACTTCTAATATTTCTTTGTTTGGTGAAGGTGATGATTTAACGTGAATTCTTTTTTAGGAAAAAGGAATTAAAAAAATACCAAAAGATCCATTAGATGTTTTGATTGAGCCAATTACAATGTCAATGAGCAAAATGATTAAAGAGACATTGAACGAGCTTATTCAGGATATTTGGGCCAATTTAAGCTTTCAAACTTCAATGAGAAATGTTCAAGCTTTAATTAATGTGATTCATACAAGTGTTGGACAAGTTTAAATCGGTTTTGAGCTTTACTTTTTCTAATACATAGTTTTACAGTAATAAGCATAACTTTTGATCTGATCGTTAGATCGGTCTAAAAAATTTTTAAAGATTCTAAATGTCTTGTTTTCTATAGGGTTGAAATTTTATCATGATAAGATATTAGAAAGGCCTTGAGATATAGTTCAAAAGCTATTATGTGGGAATTACATTATTTTCCTATTTGGTTTAGAAATATGTTTTCAATTTTATTTAGAACTATTTTATTATTTTTCCAGCCTTGTTTAGGATGTTTTATCTAGTATAAATAGGTTTATTTAGCTTGTATTTAAGTTTTTTTAAAAGACTTAGATTATTTCAAAATAATATTGTATGTATGCAATGTTATTCATACTCTTAGTTTGTGGGTCATTGTAATCATAAGGTAGGGGCCTTTTACATTCAATAACTTTAGCATCTTAGCACAAGTAATCATTTTGTTAGGTTCTTTATAGTAATCTAATTTTAGCTTTTTTGTGTTATTTTTTCTTGCACGTGGCTTCAAGGGTTCTTAGCCTCTAGGTTCATATCACTTTTAATCCTTATTTGTTGTCTCAATATTTTCATGCAAATTAATAGATGACTCTTTGTCTATTTATTTAATAAATTTCGCTTCAATCTGGTAAGGAGTTAGTATTTCATTTAATTTATGTAACCTTAAGTGACTTAACAAATCAAAATAAATTAAATAGCATAGTTTGTCAATCACATCTCTATTTGACTTCTTAATTAGTTAGGTGACAACTCTTTGTCTAAACATATCATATATGTTTTGCCTAGCTAATGCCTCTAATCTTTTATGATCACGGATCTCTCATTCAAATCATATAAATTTAGTTAAATAAGATCCAATTTATATAACATTAAACATATTTTATTTATGACAACCTTGAGTAACTCAACAAATTAACCATAAATAAAACTCTTATTTTATGTTTATAAAATTGAAAGGCAATAAATCATATTCTTAACATGTACTGGAAATATTAATGAGAGATTTCTTTTATTAATTAGACCTCATACTTTGACATGATTAACATATCACATATAACAATTATATATAAACATATATTCTCTAGCATGTCATTTTAATTAGAGGTATATGAAAATATATAAACTAGTTACTTCAAGCTATTGGAGGAAATTAGGTGGTCAAAACCTAAGTAGTTGTAACACATCTTCATAAGTTTAGAAAATTTTACTTCAATCTTCTAATGAACTAGGATTTCATTTAATTTATATAACCTTTAGTGACTTAACAAATTAAAATAAACTAAACTAAGTAAATAATATAGCTTTACAATCACATCTATATGTGACTCCTAGATCAGTCAAGTGACAACTGTTTGTTTACATATATCTTATATATTTTGTCTAACTATTGCATCTAATCTTATATGATCATAATATCTTATCTAAATCATATAAGTTTAGTTAAATAGGATCCAAATTCTATAACATTAAACATATTTGATTTGCGACAACCTGAAGTGACTCAATAAATTAATCATAAATGAAACTCTCATTTTATGCTTATAAAATTAGAAGACAACAAATTATATTCTTAATATGCACTTAATATATTAATGATAGATTTTTTTATTAATTTGATCTCATACTTCAATATGATTAATATATCATACGTAACAATCACACACACACACATACACCCTTAGCATGTCATTCTTAGATGTATATTAAAATATCTAAATAATTACTTCGAGCCATGAAAGGAATTATTGACCAAAAAATTCTTTCAAGCCTCAAATTAATTTAAAAAAACAATTGACCAAATTTATTTGGAATAGTAACCAAAAAAATTTTATTTTTGAAAAATACATGAGAGAATTATTTTATGGGAAATCATTGTTTTACACATAAATTTAATTCACATTTAATGCCAATAACAACCAAATAGATGCAATCAACAACCTTACTTATTGAACGATAGCTCTAATACAATTGTTGGGTTTCCCAAAAAGACATAAACATAAGGAAAACAATAATTTTAAAATTTTAAGAGTCTCATAGTTCTCATTCGATAACATAGGATTGTTTAAAGTTTGAGCAAAGATTACCTGATGATGAGTTCTTCTTTCTAAGGTTTGATCAACTCTTCAATGGAGGTTATTGTAAACCACAAGCCATCAATACTTAAGAATATTTTGATTTAGACATTTAAGCATGTAGTATATTTGTTTTGTCAAATCATGTTTGTTCCCAACACCATAGTTATTGATTCTTTGAATAAGATTTGAAAGCTTTTTTCAAACCTCATTCCACCTTATACAAGGATTTCACAATCAATATTATTTGAGAATAAATGAAATATTTTCTCTAATTTACTTGAGGTATTAAATCCTCTCTTGATAATTTAAAGACTTTTAGATAATTTATGTTATAACTAATATCTACTCATTTATTACCCTTGATTAAGGCAATATGCAGTCAAGATGAAAACATAACATTCCATATATAAGATAACTTGGGGATATGAAGTCTAATGATCATTTATATAATTACCATATGAGTCTTTCCATATACATGAGTAATTTCTCTATATAAAATCCTTATTCGTGTTAGTTCAAAATATTTGATATTTAACAAGCACTTAAATATTAGTTTCAAGATCTCTCATATCTCAGTTTATGAGAACATCTACTTCCTTTTATAAAAAAAAAATAACATAATATGTATTAGTCTCAACAACTATAATTAATATACATTCTTAATAGAGCGTTGAACAAGAATATTTATGAATAATAATTTGATGCAATATAAATTTTCATAATTATAACCACTTTATAATTTCATTTACAAAATAATTTTATCCCAATTATTTTATCTTAACTCTAGACTCATTATCAAACTGGAATAAATATTGAAGATAAAAAATACCTTTAAAATATAATTACATGTTTTACATTAATAAAATTAGGGACGCATGTAACCATCTAATTGGCTAGATGTATACACTTTTCTCATTTACTTGCGGAGCTTTCCATACCCTTTTGGATCAATATTCTTTTTAGGGTAATAGCACATGATCTTGATCCCTTGCAATATTTGCACATTCTTTTATGGCACAACCCTCTTTCTCTAGCATTTGTTCTCTATTCACTATCAAATTTAACAGTTTTACCGATAAAAATTTTTGTCGATATTTACACTCACAATCCATTGGTACGTATACCAACAGGTTCACAAACAGAAATAGTTAATAAGAAAAAATCTTGTTGGTAATTTATCGTCTACCAATGAGTTTATCGGTAATAAATATATCAATCGATTCACAGACGAACAAAACGCGCCAAAAAAATTACTCGCTTTATTCCATCAATATCTCCATCAGTAAATTTAACATATCACTAACAGGAAAATCATAAGTAATGTCATCGGTGTTTTTATTTGTTTATTGGTATATCCATCAATAAATATAGCATATCACCGATAGAATATCATATGTAATTTTGTTGGTGAGAAACAGTAGCAATGACATTTATAGTAATTCTTTTTAACTCTCTTTGAAATATATTAACGGAATTGTTCCATCGTAATCCCATCAATAATATTTTTTTAAATATATATATGTATATATATATATATATATTGAACAAAAGTAGAAAAATAATTAAAATAAATTAGAAATCAAATATTTATTACAAATTTAGATATTTGTACTTTCAAATACAATAAATCTAAAATAAAGGCAACACTGGAGAAAGAGGAGGAGATTGGTCGTCGTCGGGACCATGAAGCCAATTAGGAAGTGCACATAAACCATTCATTTGTGATCTCATCTATATTACCAATTGGACAAGTTCTTCATAATCAATAGTGATTCATTCACAATTTTCATTAAGATGGGTCGTTCAAGCCTATACTCGTTGGTCTAACATCACCGTGAACTTCAGAGTTTGAGTACTCAAAATCAATTGTAAGCATCCAATGGTCGAAGCACTACAGGTCATCCATAAGTTCTCAACTGTAGTGTTAAAGAGCCCGTACAACCATAAATCTGGATTGAGATCTGAATGGGTCGAAGGATTATTCATATATCTATCTTTCCACCGACTGTTATATATATCTTAGAAAAAAAAAATCATCAAATTCAAGGAAATAATAACTTAAAAAAAGTGGTTGAAAACCAACATACCACAAAGTGCTAAGTTTGACTATCCATGAGCTGCTGCACCTTTTTTTCGCGATCATCACTTCATATATGTGTTTTAAAAAAAAGCTTCATCAGGCTTGGCTCGTGTCCAAGAACCATAGTTAATATTATAAAAAACATATTTATAAAAAACAACTAATAAAAAAATTATTGTAACAAAAAATGTTATCATTTGCTTCGCATGCGAAACGAATAAAATGGATCGCTAGTGTGCCTTGTAAAAGAATTGTGAACACGTCGATTTTAATTTTCCGCACTAGACTATGATTGTCTCGTGAAACTCGTGGACATCACATGTTGAATATATTTCGCCCATACAACCTCTGAGACGTACGACAGTCTGAAATCATTTCAAACTACTATGTCATTCTTGCTTGGACGCTCTTTTTCTTTCACATACTTTTTAGCTTTCTTTTGTACCTCATACCAAAAATCATACAACCTATACGATACAAATTAATTATCTATTAGTAAATGAAAAATAAAATTTTAATGTTTGGAATTAAAAAATTATCCTAAATTCAATATTACTTTATTGCAGCGTGATTCTCCTAAACCCTCATCGCAACATTATTATCAGCTCTCTCCCATTCAAATTCCCTTAAAGTAAAATTTTAAATCATGAAAAATTCAGTAATTTCAATAAACTAACCAAATTAACATGAAAAAATATTTAAGTTAATATTAACCTTGAACGTTGAAAACTATGTATCGACCTAATGTTTCCATTCAAAATGTTTGGAAACCTGGTTCTATTGAAACAATAAAATTTTCATCGACAATTTAAGGTTGATGTTGTTGTTCTCACATCATCAATGTTTGTAAACTGGAAATTGTATTCGGTAAACGAAATTATTTTTTCAAAAATTATTAAACATGCCATTGTGAAATCAAAACAAACTTACATTGAAAGGTCATCATTCCGTTGGGCCTCGTACATGCGGATAAATAGATCTCATTGTGAAGGGACCCCCCCTCAACGTTGCAACATCGCACTAACAAGCTCGCATCATGAGTTGATATTTTTGCCTCAAGTGCCTGTTCTTGGTTGGCCCCCTAATGACTCATGGTCGTCAGCATCGCTGCTAAAAGAACTAGCAATTATCATTTCCTCGCAATGTGCAATGGACTTTTCTCTAGGCATCTACACAAATTAACGGATAAAAAAAATTAAACAATTCCTATTTTTTAAACTTGTAAATACACAACATATATGCCACAAACCAGTTGATTTTTTCAATTTCTTCTAACAATTTAGAATAATTCAATTTCATATAAAATTTTCTTTTTCTACATGATAATATTTTTAATTCTAAATTTACAAAAACTTAAAATAATAATTAAAATTAATCCTACACATTTAATTGGCGATGAACAATAAAATAAAAAAACAACTAAAATTCAAAACAATAATGCAAAAATTATTATAATAACAACTAAAGTTTAACACAATTATTTCTAATTTTTGTAAATTTAATTGAAATTAAACAACAAATTTGAAAACAAATAATGAAACAATTTTTATAGTCTCTGAAATATACCAACGGACACATTCTGTTGGTATACCTATATGTAATGAACACCATGAACAGTGTCAGGGAAAAGGGGAACACTACCTATAGTCTTTAAAATACACCAATGGACACATTTCGTCGATATACCCATATGTAATGAACACCATGAACAATGCCAGAAAGAAGCGAAACCGTTCTCATAGTATCTGGAATATACCAACGGACACATTTTATCGGTATACCTGTATGTAATGTACAATTTGTTGGTATTTTTATTGGTGTAAAATAGTGTCTGATGTCAAATTGTATATGTATTCCTTATCTATCCATAACAGTGTCTATCGTCCTTTGTCTTCCCCTTCATGTTCATAACTGTGTTGAAAATGTTATCAAATACGTTCTTTTCTATATGTATGACATCAAGGTTATGGTAGAGAAGATTGATCTTTCAATAAAAAAGCTCCTAGAAAATATTTTGTTTTACCTAATTGTAGGTCAAACCAAAACCAGGAAACTTCTGCTTACTGGATTGAAAACCAAACATAATATCATCGTACTCCGACACCACGTCATACAATTCTTCACCTGAAAGAAGTGGCGATGCAACATCTCTTTCAACTACGCCAACAAAGAAGTCATTTTTGTTCTTTCTAAACTTATGATCTGTTGGGAAGAACTATCGGTGATAGTATAAAAAGGATGTTTTACCGTTGTTTGTTAGCATGATGCCTTGTTATTTTTCATGTAGTATGGATATGCTAGTTTTTCATGTGTGCTCCAACCAAAAACCATTTTATAAGTTTGAAAATCATTGATAGTCCATATCAAATCTACATTCATTAGAAAATTATGTTTTTTCAATACATCATAAGTCAAAACACTGGATGACTACAACTGCTTTAACTTATCAATCAACGGTCGATGATAAACATCTATATTCTGACCCAGACTATTAGGACCAGGTACGATCATGGATAAAAAAATAAACTCCGGCTTCATACGCATCCCCGTGGCAAGTTGTAAACCATGAGTATCACCGACCAACAAGAATTATGAGCAACAAATGACATGAATGGATTGAATCTATTTGTACATAACCCAAGACACACATTCTTTGTCTCCACTAAAAAATAAAAATGCACATTGTTAAAGTGTTTCCAGGCTTTACCATCGGAAAGGTGTATCATCACTCCATTCACTACATCATGTAATTGATGTCATGTCATGTGCTCAGCAGTTTTTAATGACATAAATAACTTCTTTTGTCTAGGTGTGATTTGAAAGCATCTAAGTTTTCTATGTGTGACAAACGCCTTTCCCTTGTCAGTCATGGGTTTATAATGAGAATGCCCATGTGTTTTGCACTTGGTCAACTCTGCATTTTCAAGGTAGTATAACATGTAGAAATTTGGACACATGTTAATTTTCTGGTATCTTAGACCGAGGGGTTTCATCATGGATTTAGCAGTATAAAAGTTCTCTTTCAGTCTGTTCCTTTCAAGTAAAATGTTTCTCGCCCAATCGACAATTCTGTCATAATTAGCCTTACTCAACCCATGATCTGACTTGATGGTGAACACATGTGCAACGACCAATAATTCACTGTGATTTGTGTAAACATCCCATAATAGTTTGTTAGAATCTTTTAAAAGATAAAAAAAAACCTAGTCACGTTTAGATTAAGTTTTTCATTTATGACTGGACATTGATCGGCATGACCCTGATTTATTCTAATCACATCCATAACTATATTCCTATAAGGATTGCTATTGTCATCTACAATTCCATGCATGTTGCTATAACTAGAAGTTGACCCAACCATCTTTTCTATCATGGTATCGTGAGGAACATATGGTTCTTTGTGTGCATATCAACATAGGTATTTCTTCATGAATTATTTTTGTAGAAGATGCATCGTTACAACATCTGGATAGAGAAATGTTTTATTTTTACACCTCTTGCATGAACATTTAATACCCCCTTCACTAATATTTCTCAGATTAGATTGTTCGTAATTAATAAAACTCTGAACCCCATTACAATAATCCATCTCCGCAACTCAAAGGATGAATGTCTATACATCCATGAACGATCATCCATTACTTATATCAAACCTATATAAAATAACAATGACAACATGTATTAATTAACTACGTTAACTAAATAA
>Ga0325405_1002357_pt1 | contig 19392 bp, 9 predicted proteins | sample PopdelMetagenome_21_FD_205663 | JGI IMG/M metagenome (GOLD analysis project Ga0325405, IMG submission 205663) | Populus deltoides microbial communities from Bellville, Georgia, United States - Xylem-Control-R2 | ecosystem: Host-associated > Plants > Phyllosphere > Stem > Wood/Secondary xylem...
GGTTTTGTTCTTGCCTTTTTGCTGACAGGGCCATACATGGTACTGGCATTTGAGGGGAATTAACTCTGAGCCTAACTAGCTACACAGCGAGAGGCTTAAATCCTAAATCTCTGAGTTAGATGAGCTATAAGTTAATTAAATGAGTATATATATTACTATGTTTTTCTCTTTTTCTGCACTGAGTGCGCAAGATCATTCTTTTGTGTTAACGATGAATCTCAGTTATATGTGCAAAATACTTCCATCCGCATGTGACTCATTGTGAGCAAGGCGGCCATCTTTTGCGCACAGTGGAAAAGAAAGCACCACCATTTATGGTGTGTTTTTGCTGTTCTAAGAGGTTGTGTATTGCAAGGTATACATCAACCTTTTAGATTAGCATACATTTATATATTAACCAAATTGTCTTTATTAACCTCCCTTGTTCTGATAATCACTGTGCTTATCCATGGTTTTAGTTTGATAACAAGTTACTTTAAATCTGAATATTTAGTTTATTATAGCAAATACTCTAAACATGGCCATAAATCTGTGTTTTTTTACCTCAGATAAAACAAATTTAAATGACACATGGAAGCTGAGTAATTACGAGGTGGCGTCAACTAAATTTGTTATGCAGGGACCAAAAGGCTTCATTATGCTAACCCCCACTTTAATGGTAGATCTTTACACTGATTGACAGATAAGATGACCTTTAATTTGGTATTATCTTCTCCATGCTTGTTTTGGTAGCGAACTCTTCAAAGCCCCAGCAAACTTGTTATATCTAAATGTAAAACTACTCAACAGGAGATCTGTTATCTTGCCCATCATGTCCCCCTCTGTTCTTCGTTCTAAAGCCAAGATGCAGGTGATTGATAAATGGATCCGACTAGTTAGGCTCAAGGGTAACGACATGACTGCATTATGGATTCAGTCAAAGAAACACCAAAGTAAAATCAAATTTAGTAGTAATTATTGTTTCTAAAGCACAGAAAACACTGGGATGGAAGCTCCCCACATGGTTACATTTTGAAGTTAAAAAATGCTTTAATGAGAAGCGCGCAAAGGGGACAACAGTATATGAAGACAACCTTTGGACGCTTCAAAATCTCAATAACTCGTTCTGGTAAGAAGATGAGTTCATGTGTATAAATTAGCCAAAATGACTTTTGAAACACATTCTACAGTATGCAAAATCTTGAAGCAAAAGGATCGGTATACAGGTAAATATGTGGCCGATGACGGTAAACAAGTGCTGTCTAGCATCCTGACCGTAAAATCAGAAACTGTGAAAGAACAGTAAATTGCAGAAATTACAGCATTGCAACTTTTAGCAACACGTCTCTCCACTCTCCAGTATATGTCTTCATTCAAATAACCCCACTAGTGCGATTTTCCACCATGCTTGAGTCTTTGATATCCACATTAAGCTCCAAATTCTCACCATAGCAGAAGCGTAGCTCAAAGAAGTTAAAAACCTACATGTATTAGATTTACCTGAATCAAGCACCGTCATTCTATGCAGCAAAGCGGGGACAGCCATACCTTCTCTTCAATGTTCAAGCATCACTCTGCAGTCCTGGGAAAGTCAACTGGGTAGTAAAGGTTCTGTCATCATTTACAGCAGATTCAGGTTGCCTCCTTAAATGGGTCTATTAGCAGAAGAAAAGCCACAACACCACAGCAGAAAAAGAGCTTCTATGAAGAACAATAGAAGGAAATCTGTAGATAGATAGTAAAGGGATGTTCAAAGAAGCATATACATCTTCCAATTATACCAGAAGCACAAAGCAAAAACTTGAAGAAATAGCAATGAAACATAGAGGTTTGATGTACAAGCTACTAATCATTCTAACACTTTCACAGCCTAATATTCAGAAATGCCAAAACACTGAGCTATTTATTCCTCTATTTGCTATACCCCAATATCTTTAGAGCCACAACATTTTTTCTGTTTTTTTTTCCGTTTGCTTTTTTGGGGGATTGCTGGCTTACCGTCAGTTCTTAAACCTTGCATCAACGTTCTTCATCCATTCAGACTTACTGTCCTTCCATTTTTTTTCCTCAGATTTTCATCTGTACAATCATCACAGTGGTACATTCACTATGTCTTCAGCCTCGATCTCGGCTAAATAAACCATTAAATACAATTTCCTATTTCTTGAAACAGTAATTGTTATTTAAGTTACATCAGAGACGTCACATCCTAGAACTTTGATAGAATCCTCTGACACCATCCTTCATTGATATATACTTTGTATCTCGTCTTCCAAGTTGTTAGCATCGAGTCATCAACTATCACTTCTCCTTTACAGCTGTCTAAAATAAATGTCAACAGAAATCTCTAAGATGGTCCTTGGCTCTTTGCAAAGAAAAACAATTATATGTGACAAGATAAACAGGGAGATCGACAAGACCATACCTGAAAAGAAATCCGTAAGAAATCTAAAAGCATTTTGATATCAAAACTTAAAGTTACTGTTTTTTTATTTTAATTATTTTTTTTAGGTAATTTTGAATTTTATTTTTTTGTTTCTTGTTTAGATTAAAAATTTTAATTTAATTAGTATTTTACTATTTAAAAATATTAAAATTATATGAATTTTATTAGTTATGAAAGTTTTGGTTAGAAATTCTTTTCTTTAAAGAATTAGAACTATTATAAATAGAGAATTTCTACTTTATTTTTAGAATATTCAGATTATTATTCAAATTTAATAAAAATATTAATGAATTTTTTCTAGATTTCTCTATAGTTAAATATGTAATTTTAAAGTTTAAGAATTCTAATTTTATTTTCGTTATACGCTACATCAGGTGATATTAAAGCAAATTAATATCTGAATTGATGGCAAACAATGAAGAGAATCGGGGGGACAATTGGTGACAACCATCTTCGTGATGGTGATTAGGGGATGCAAGCTATTAGGGATCAGTTAAATCATCATTCATTAATGATAATAGCTTTAGAAGAGAAAGTGCAAATTGGGTTTGGCGACATCAACACTAGATTTGATAGCCTTACATTTACGCTTGAGGCACTAGGGTTGCATGCAAACATGAACCAGAAAAGAAGAGAGGCAAGCATCGAGGAGACACTCATGGCACCTGTCCCTAAACCAATTTGTGCAAATACCTGTGGTTAATATGACTATGAATATTCATTTAATGAAGAAGATCAAGGTATATTCATTTAGTGAAGAAGATCAAGGTGGGGTTAGTAGAAACAATATGTATGATAAAAATATCATATGAAGGTTAAGATTTTTTCTTTTAGTGATGATTTAAAAGGAGAAGAATCTTTTTATTGGTTAGCTAAATTTGATAAATTATATGAGTATACATCAATTTTATATTTGAGAATAGTAATAAAAAAAATGTAGAGTTTAAATTGAAGCATGTGACTTTAGTTTGGTGGGATATGATATTAAAGGCTAGGAGGTAAGAGGACAGAAAACTTATTAAGACTTGGGAGCAAATAAAGTAGTTGTTGAGAGGTAGATTTTTGCCCCCTAATTATGATAAACTTTTGTTCCTTCTATCACATACGCGCGCACGACTTGGTGGGACATTAGAGTCAAGGAGTCGCCATTTAATTGTTTGATACCAAGAGACCCGAACGAACTGATCTTATTTGAAATTTCAGGGTAAGAAAATAATTGTGGTTAGAAAAGATATTAGCACCTTTAGTGTACCTTACCTGAGGTTGTTCAAAGACTAAGGCAATTTAACACCTAAAAGGGAGACAAATTAGATATATCACTAAATTTTACAATTAATACAAAATACTTTAAGTAAATACAATAACCAACAATATAATTAAAATATTTAAAATAAAGAGTTAAGGAAGAGAATTCGCTGACTTGTTTTTAATATGGTTCAACAAGCTTACATTCACATCTAAGTATCAAACTGTATTTAAGTATTGTATTTTTTAACTTGTCCAAGCTTTAGAGTACACCGCTTGAAGAAATCTCTTTTCAAAGATTTTTCCCTTAGTGAAATTTCCTCACCAATATTAAGAGTTTTTACCTAACTCTCAAAAGTTTACAAGGATGATTTTGTTTTCACAACAAACTTTCTCAATAAAATGAATAATACAATTAAAGTTCTAATATTTCTATATAACACTAGATAACACTTATTGGAATGAAAATTTTTAATGTAGGGAGTAAGAGATTAAATACTCTTTATGCTAGAATATGAAGATTTAATAGTACAAATTAGAATATAATCAAGAATTAATGATTTTGTGGGAGTTTTACTATTAGAATAGCTTGCATATCATCTTACTAGTTTTTTTTTTCCACACCCAAGAAAACATCACTCAAAATTTCCTTCTAAAATACTTGTTTTTACTCATTAGACTTCAACCAAGTTAGCTATGAATGTTATGAGATTATCCCTAATTTTTACAAAAATAAGCTCATAGGAACGTCATTGACAACTCAGAATCCATAGCTGCAGCAAAGCGCTGGCATCAGAACTGGTGTCGTTTAAACCGGCAGACAACCAAGGAAAATTATCCCAAACTACCATTTCTATTTCCTTTTTTTTTTGTTTTTAAAGATATTGTTGAAAACATACAAATTCTCATTAATAACCGAATAATAGAGTTGAAAAACTTTCATGCTACTATGGAACCTCAAAGAACATAATACAAAAAGGAACAAGATGACGGGAATCTCGTGCAAGAATGCCCTATAAAATTACATAAATCGGAAAAATCAGCTTCTGTTATGATCCTTGACTTGCCTGATGATACTAGATGCCCAGCTAAAATGGGATTGGCCAGCACTTTTTCAAAAATCTCAAACTCTTGAAACATTTCCCAAAGAAACTCCAACCTCAACACTTTGCCCTTGCCTAAAATTTTAACATTACCAAATCTAAATCAGATTAGCCCTCTTTAGAAACCTGATTGCCCTACAATAGTAGGGCCATATAGATTCCACATAATCTAGGTACTTCTCCATACACCACTCTTGCAATTCCGTCATCTTTTTTCTTGAAAACTCTTTGCGGTCCAAGTTCTTAAAGCTTTGCAGAGGTTGCAACACACGAGCTTGTATGTCTTCTTTGAGCTTCCCTTGTCTGATATAGCCGGAGGCCACGAGATAGTAGGTAGGTACATTTTTGATAACTTTAATTGTCTGCCTAAAGCTGAAAACATAGAGTGCCCACAAGCCCTGGAGTAACTTGATGTAGAATGCAACAATAAGGGGACCCAAAATCCACAATGGAGTCAATTCCTTTGACACTCCAGCTCCATACATCACATTGACGGCCAGGAACAAAGGAATGCTGAAAACGAAGCAATGCAGTTAGAAACTGCCAGCAAATTCTCAAGAAAATAACAAATATTAAAAACTAAACCCAGAACTGTATACATAATGTATTCGTTTAGAAATCAAGCATTGGAAGAATTCTTGTATTGTTAGTAGATTATCATATAGCAGTGTAGCAAAAGGAGCTCGGTTGATAAAGATAATTGAATACTGGTTATGCCAGACAAATAATTCAACAAAACCTCATTGCTTCACAGCAGTTGAGTCAGCTAAATGGTGAATCCTTAATCTTTGAGCTATGTTTGTAGCCATATTTTTCATCAGAACAAGTAATGACTAAAATTAATTTTTCAATAACCGTGTGGAAGAAGCAATAATACTTACAATGTCAGTATGGGTATCTTTATTGTTGCATCCAGACTCAGGAAGCGATACCAAACTGCCTTTACAATATCAACTCTCTCCTTATTTTGGGTGGTATTTTGAGCTTGTTGCAATTCTTCCCTTGGAGGAGGTCCTTCATCCAGAATCTCATCCGCAACTTGACTTGGAGATTGTGTGCGCAACATGCTGAGCCATTTCTTGAATAATTTATTAATAGCAGGGGATCCTGCAATTCTTTCATTTGCTTCAGAAGTATAGGAAACTGGAATACTATGCACCTTTGAAGAGTCCATCATGGTCTCTCCACTTTCTTTTGGCACATAAGAAAGTTTAACAGATTTTTTTGAAACTTTGGATCCATTAGCTCTGCCTCCTGATTCATCATTTTGTGCACTGCCTTTAAAAGCTGAAACTCTCAAGAGCTTTACTTTAGGTCCATGTGAGAAAGCCCCTGCACTGTGGAAACAATGCAGCTCAATCTATATGCTTGAAATTCATTAGATATAAACAAAATACAAAAGTGATTTCAAAGGACAAGTTTGTGCCAATCACATAGTCTACTGATAGAGAAGCATAAGAAAAATAAAATTCCAAATTATCATTAACCAAGAAATATTCTTGAATTGCACATCAACAAGTAATCAGCCAGAGCCAGGAAGTTTTGTACCATCTTCTCAGAACAAAGTAAAACAAATAAAACTGACTGCAAAATCCAATATTAAGCAATTTGGATTTGCAAAGACAAGCAGCTGATCATGAATTCAATTATATAGTAAAATTTTACCTTAAACGAAGACTGTGTTTTACTGAAAAACACATATCTGTTCTCCCTACCATCTGAAGTTCTGTTACACGTTGCTTCAACTTCACCCCTTTGCTCCAAGATAAAGGCCTCGAAGGAAATGTTGCATAAGAACCCTATGTGCAGCAGACAAAGCAATATGATGTTATAATTACAGTATATAGGAGTGCTGAACAATGGAGATTGAAAAACAATGTGAAAATATGATGTTATGAACTTGAACTAGCATAGCATGGGTGAGCATACATGTTTAGCTTTTTTCCCATGTACCCAAACACTTTCAACAAGGCAAGTACAACTGCTGTGATACAAGCACAAGATACTATCAATTTCACTAAATTTCACGTCTCAAAAACATGGAAGGAAAACCAATTAAAACAGTAGAATAAATCATCTCAGCTACCTAGAACATTTTAGCAGAGTAATTCATCCACTACATCATCAATTTAAGTATATCTTATATTAACACAGCCGTTTGTACCACACAAATGACTGATTGAACTTCCATAAACCCCACAGGGACATGTATCAACCCTCTAACCCTCAAGTTTAAAAGAAAAATAAACGACAACTGATAAAGCCCCCTTAGACCCTTTAATATACACAAAAGGTCCGTACAAGCAGAATTGATAAAATGACATGATAATTTGATTGCTATGGATTAAGGCCTGGTTGACTTGAAAATAACTGGGGGGAGAAAACCGTAACACTCTTAGAGCACAAGCTCTACACACAATTATTTTATAAGTACCTGCATCTGATGGGTCACCAATGCCATTTTCTCCACTTCAAGCACCCACTCATTAACTCAACAGCGCCTTATTCAATACAAAGCAACAATGCCTTATTCAATTCAAAGCTAAAAAAATAACCAGAAAGATATCAGCGAAGCTGAAAAAAAGATCATTTTTTATTAGTGGCATCACTAGGATGAGGCATCAAAAACACTCATGATCCAATCAATTTCAAGAAACCGTAGGAAAAAGAAAATAAACAAGTTTGTGTGTTTGTTTGTTTTTTCTTTTGCACTGAATCACCAACAGTTCTATCGTCATTAGTTTCAATTAACAAAAAGAACAAGTTGAATTATGCCTTCAAATTATCTGAATTAACCTCGCTTTATTATTTTAGCCAAAAACCCAAAAACTTCAAATTCCTCTCCTTTTTGTACCTTCAAATTTCTGAGCAGCAACCAAACAGACAAATAAGCTAAACATAGCCACATCATCTCTAACATTCACATAAAAACTAGGCAAGTGCAGAAGGTTCAAGCTTTTCCCTGAAATTTTCATAGCAACCAAATAACAAAGAACCCACAAAGCAAAAACCCTAACCAAAGCAAGGTAGAACAGATTGAAGCTAACAAGTGAAGAAAAAGACAGAAATTTGATAGTAACACACTAACCTGTCCACATGAATTCATGAGAATAGCTCTACAGAAAGACAACCTTTATGTGCTAATTTGATTGAAAAAGAGAAACCCTTTTGTTATCTGATTGAATTCCTATGGATGGATAGAGAGAAAGAGAGGTATCTCTTCTCTTGTTGGTGAATTTTTACAAATGGGGCTTCTTCTTTTTTTATTATTATTAACAGAACAGTGGTCGTGGATAATCAATTTCGCACCGCACCATAAAAAAGTGAGGGAGGAGGTTTTTGGCTACGGTTCTTTACTTTCCGTTTCCCTTAAATGGGAATACAACAACTGAAATAAAATAATATTAATAGATAGAAAAACTAGTGGCTGGGCTTTTATAGAACGGCCCACTTAGGCCTGTTCCGTTGCACCCGCCCGCCCGCATTTTCCCTTCGTTCTTTTGGATTCTGGATTTTTTTTTCATGTATTTTATCTGTGATACAGATTAAATAAATAATTTATGTTTTTTGAAAATAAAATAAAATAATTACTGATAAATATGTTTCAATAAAAATATTTTCAAAATTCATCATAATAGAAAAATCATTATATTTATGAAAATAAATATATTAATAATTAAATTTAAAAATTACAAATTATTTGTTATTACTCATGACTTGAAAATAGTTGAGTCTCAAGAACCTTATGAGATAAAACAAACATTTCGATAAACATAGAGAGATTTAATATTTTTATTTATAAAACTAATAGAATTAAATTAAATACTATAAAAGGAATTGTTTTTAGCATAAATTAATTATTTTATTTATAAAACTAACAAAAAACTATTTCTATAATCAATAAAGAAATTAAACATTTTTTTATTTACAAAAGATTGGATTAGGATATCATTCATTGTCTTGATATTATGATCACCGAATGCTTTTATGCTATGATCGGAGGATACTAAAATATTGTTTAGTTAGGCAAATAACTTCTACTTTTTACATTGAATATATAATTTCGTTTTAAATATTGATTTTTTAAATGCTAAAATAATATATTTTTTATTTATTTATTTACATGTAAAAATCTATCTCACAACAATTTTAATTAAATATATATTTTTATTTTAAATTATTTTTTTAATCTACAAACACAAAAGCTAGTATAGTGCCAAACACAGCATAAACCACAATAGAAAAAATGGCATGTCAAACAATTGGTATGCAAAATACAATCGCAGCTCCGAACAATAAAGAAAGAGATAGTAAATTCTCAAGTAATTTCTCTAGCAAAACAGCCAAAGCTTTTGTTGAAGAAAAGAAAGAGATGGTAAATTCACATCCTGCTCCCTTCGGGAGAATCTATGATCTCAAATCAACTTTCGAAATAGTTACAGCCAGAGCACATTCCCTTCACGGGCATCTTTTATTTGTTTTTTTAATACCGTGTCAAGAAGAAAACCTACAAGAGCACCACAGCAGGGACTAAATGGCACCATCGTAATAAAAAAACATGAATAAATCTAGGGGCACGTCACACGCTAAAGAATGGAAGATTGAGATAAAGTGGGAGAACCAGAAAAGCTCCTCTACTTCATTCTTTCTAGTGTTCATATAAAGGAGAACATTGATCACTAGATACACCGCTCAAAACATATCTAGGGTTCCACAGCAAACACACTGCGACAAAACAACACTGTTCTGATCAAATACATTTTGAAAAATAAGAAAATAAATCAACCATATCCGAGTGCCTCCTGCCTGCCTCTCTATCTTTTCTTTTCTTTTCTTTTTTGCGATGCCATTTTGTTTGCTCCAAGCCCTGCTCAATTACCATGCAATCAGTTGATGACGATCCAATATCATTTACAATTGAAAATGACTACCTGACTAAAATACCTGAGTGCGAGAGATCATCTCAAAACTTTTATTGGAGGCATCGTTTTTGACACACCAGAGCCCGTTCAAGAGTTTCACCCCTAATCATAATTGGCATCACCTCGAGCACCACCAGGTTGCCGCCCATGAGAATTCCCCCCACCACGCCTTGAGTGACTCTGACCTCTCTCCCTGGACCTTGCAACAGAATTATGAGAACCATCTTTTGAAGATTCATAATTGTTAGCTTTGTTATTATATTGAGGCCCTACTGGCTGGTACTCATAATGTGAATTCTGTCTCTGCCTTTCACGGTTATGGTGCTCGTTATCTTTCCCAGAAACACTCCACTCGCCACCACGAGAATCATGCTCTCTGCCAAAGCGGCTGTTTTGGTTTCCATTTTTTCGGAACCCTGAAGACACACGTAGTTGAAAATCCACATTCAAAGGAGATGGTTCAGCCAGATGTCCTTTATGTGATGCTATCTTCCTTTCCTTCTTACCCTCTTGATGCCCAGTGCTAGGATCTTCTTCCAAATTGCTCCTTGCAGACAGAGAGCCATCAGGATGGGACTGGGCCTCTGCAGCAATATCCTTGTCAGGTTGAGGCAGAACTGGCATACCATTTTGAGAAGTGGAATCCTTTTTATTACCCCTACCAACTTCAGAGCCTGTGTTCTGACCACCACTGGCCCTGCTTCCTGGATTAGTAGTTGCTGAAATTGGCTGGGATTTGGGTTGCCAATGAGATGCTGGTCGTTCCCCAACAGCACGATTTTCTTTTGAAGTTGCAGCTGAGTCTGCTTGATGCATCTCTGAACCTAAGGTTTGGACATGAACCCTTTCAGCGTCCCTAGTATTAATTCTCTTCTCATCAGGATCATGGCTACCTTTATGTCCCCTGTACGATTGCCGCCTAGCTCTGGCTGTTGCACCATGATCTTTTATAGCAGGGACAGTGATGGGCACCTCAGATTTTTCAGGAATGTTCCAACCATCAGAGTCGCTCCATTCATCATAATGACCCAGTTGCTCTTTCACTGAACTTACATCAGGTTTCTGGACTTGATGCTCAATTGATTTTTGAACATTTTTACTTGTAAAAAACATTGTTGATTCAGATGAACCCCGTTGGCGCCATGATCCATTCCTTTTTCCTGACTTATTTTGCCTGCCATCCCCATTCTTAGATTCTAAAATGGATACTACCTTTCCCATACCTGTGGCAGAGCTTTGAGAACTTTCATTGCCCAGAGAACGAGATTCAGGTCTTCCAGCAGTCTCATCTGGTGCAATCTGATTGATTAATGGCGCCGCTGAATGGGGACTACTTCCTTGCTGAGCCATTTCTTTGGCTACAGATTTTGGAATGTATCTTTCCATTTCTGCCCGTTTATTTCTTGTATTATTCTGCACTTGCTGATCACTCTTCATGGGTTCACTAATGGCATCAGCCAGAGTCTTCTGACTGGCTTCATCAGTAGCCTCAATTTTATTGTGTGACCGCACGGGAGCCCAGATAACAGCATCACCACTTTGGAATTTCTCAGTTGATTTATTAGCTTGTGGATTCCTCGGCATCCTGCGAGAATATTGAGATTTCCACTGATTATTTACTCTGCCTTGAACTTCTTCATTTGGTGATGATGTGCGTTGATCCAAAGACTGATTTCCATCTCTAGAATCAGTCTGGGAGCTTGGATCTGACACAGATTCAGAAGCCTTGGACTTGCTACTTTCAACCGAAATGTCTAAAGCAGTTATTTCTTTTGATAGGGTTGACGTTACAACTACTGCCATAGATGATGCCTCCTCCACTTTGTACTTGTTCTTTCCATTTCTGATCTTTCTTCTACCATGATGTACTGAAGACTCGGTCGTGGCAGTTGGGTTGATGGGCAAAGTCGATTCAGGGCTTGTGGTCATTTCATTTGCACCCTCGATAGAAACAGGAGCATTGGCTGCTACATCAGTAACACTTTTTGGTGCCTCAATTATAGAAGTCATTAACTTATCATTGCAAGTCTTTTCCAAGGGACCATTCTGCTTTTGTCTGTAGCTCACACGCTTCTGCTTAGAAGCTCTATTGTCACAAGTCTGTGGGGCACTATCAGGGTGATCACCATCAGCACGACTAACATCCTGTTGCAATGGCTCCAATTGGTCATGTATCACAACAGTTTCCTTGTGGGTGGCTTTCGGCATCCCTGGCAGAACCTCGCTTAAACTCTCCGCTGCCTTAGTCCGCTTATTCAACTCTGCCAATTTTGCAAGTGCCTTGGCCTTTTGATCTCTAGCACGTTCCTCCTCTTCCTTCTTGCGTTGTTTAACCCGTTGAATGGCTAGCTCTTTCATCTTAGCACGCTGATTAAAAAAACAATAGCAAATAAAGATGCTGATAGATCAAAAAAGGAATTATAAAAACAACAAAAGGTAAAAAAAATAAAAAAATATTACTTGCACCTGGTTATCATTGGGATCAGGGTGAGGTAGCACAGATTCTCCATCATCCTTCCCTTGATGATATGACCCAGACTTTTCAGTTGCCTCTGCAGGACTATGGTCTTGCCTATGAACATTAGAACTTTCAAAATGAGAAGACGACAATACACTCGGCAAGTCTGCAACATGGGATCTTCTCCGCCACCCTTCAGCCTCTTGGGTACTGAATCTCCCTTTACCATGATGATCAGGTCTCCCATGCACACCATGAGTTGATCTCCTGTGAAATTGTACATTAGTGTTGTCCACCATTGGAATAACAGATTCATTGTCAGTAAAAGCCTGCAGGAAAACACACACACACCTGGAGCTTGCTGTTCCGATAGCATCTGTTACCTCGTGGCTCTTATCTGCAGCAGAAATGCGGTCTTCATGGGAAGCAGTGTCGCTAATGCCACAGACATGAGTTCTTTCAAGAGATGCATAACTATTACCAGCTTCATTTGCAGAATGATTAGACCTGGCATTACCACCTTGTAATCTATTCTTAGCATTTAAACCTTCTATTTTCCTGATTAGACTAGGATCCTTTGGGGCGGTTGAAACTTCTGGAAAACCAGATGCTGCATGTTCCAGTTTCTTAACTGAACTGTCATCAGCTGCCTTCCAATTTCCTACATGTTCAAGAGGTTTCACTTTAACACCTCCTTGGTTGCCATTGGCCTCGGAAGAAAATTCTTCGCCAATTCTTCTTGTATTCCTCTCTTTATTGTTCTCATCTGCGCTCCAACCATTCTCCCATGATGACTTTCTTTGATGGTCTGCCTTCCCAGGATAAGATGCATTGGTTGCCATCATGTCATCCCACTTCTGTTCTTTGTCTTTTCCCTCTAAACCATCATGCTGCTTCAGAAGGACTTTGTATGGTCCACGAGTATCTTGTGGATGACCAGATTCAAGTTGTTCTGGAACCATTGTGTGACCACTAGGAGGACCATATCCACCTGGCCTTCCATGGGAATTTCCAGGATCGGGAGCATTTTGACCTGAAAATCTGTTATATGGAGCAGGACCCACTGCCATTCCCATAAACTGAATATCTCGATCATTGGAGTTGCAGTAGCCCATGTGAGAAGCGTAATAGCCCTCGTAAGGAACTGGTCCAGGATAAAAGCCAGGACGAAATGGCATGCCTGGACGCATAAAAGCATCATGCATGTGGGGTCTGTACATATCTCCATTTGTTGGATGGGGTCCTCTTGGTCCAGGTCCTGGTGGAGGACCTTGTTGTGGGTTGGCAAGAGCAGTAGGTGGAATCTGCGGACAGTAATAAGGAAATGGCTCCATGGGAAAGCCACCAGGTGCTATTGGCGGCGCAAAAGGTGGACCACCTGGAGGTCCTCTGTACCAAACACCACCTGGAGGATTATTTACAGGGGGGCCATGCCAAGAATCATAATTCTGTGGGCGAATATTAGAATTAGGATACAATTGGTGTTCAGGGTGCCACTTCTCCATGCTAGGCCTCAACCCATCTTCACCACACATGGGATTCTCTCTTCTCCAAGAATTTGCAGGTTCCATCTTTGCATTTGTGTTTATAGAAGCATCACCTGAAAATTAGAAGGAAAAAAAACAGAATGACTATCGTTATTTAGCTAGGCAGTGGCGATTGTCACATTTAAGGCATGCACACAAACATGCAAGATTACATCATGAAAGAGACAGCAGCATGCCTATAAGAAATAAATGTCTGGTGCCAAAAATGCAAACCTGCAGAAATTTCCGCACTCTCTTTCCCTGGAGCTACTCCACCCGATGATGAACCAGGACGACTGTAAGAATCATGGTCTGCAATTAAATAGTTCATGAAGAAATAAACATCATCATTTATGTATTTGACAGATCATGAATGGGAGACATGTCATTAGAATAGACTACAGCATCAGTATGAATAAATCTTATGTGTGAACATTATTTGAGAATAAGATTGGCCATCCAAATTTCTTCACTGATGCCAAAGAAAAAGAAAAATTGCCAATTCAAGAAGTCTTCCCTCTGATCCTCACTAGAAAATAAAATTTACATGATCTTTCTAAAATCAAAACAAGTAACATTACTTTGATAAATATAAGATCTTGGAATATCAGCATGCCATTTAGATAATATTGAATACAATTTGGTGATACCTACCAAGGAAATTGAGCTACATGTGATTAAAAGACTAAAACAATGACAGGAAGTTTTCTTGGCAGTGTAAGAAGCACTGCAGGTCTAAAAGCAATAAACCAATCATAGAATGAGCACAAACTCTTATCGTGATTCAATAGTATTAAAGGGCAAGGCAATATAAGTATACCTTGGGACTCCGTGTTTTTTCCAGAGTTTTCTTTCTCTGAACCAAGTGTTGGAAAATCTCCAGAAGTCAAAGAAAACCCCTCATTCTTAGAGGATGTCCCTCCCTGCATGTATAGCAGTTATAACACTGAGAAAGGCAAGTCAAATTAATAAAAGAAAAGTGCAAAAGCGAACCCAAGAAACCCAGATAAGATTTAGTTTGGCCTTAGCTTGGGTTGTTGGGAATGGTCAAGCACATAGAATGTGAGTTACTTGAACAATTCTGTGCCCACACATAGACCAAATGGCCCAACCCAATGTTTTTAATCAGTAAACCAAATCTAACCTCCTTGGAAAATCTTTCTCCTTGTATCAACTACTATTCCTTCAAGATATCATAATAATAACCACAATTTCTAATGTAAATGACTAAGACGTTCTTCGTCGAATAAAATATGAAAAGTCGTACACAAATATGACACAGCACACTCAATTATGAATCCAATTATGCTTTATTCCCCATCTTTTTAAAGTGTTTGCCCTTGAACCCTAAAATTACCATGTTGCAACGCCTACCATTCTATAGTTTATATAGAAATAACACTTTACATCCTCCCAAAAAGAGTGTTCATTAACAAATTGATTAAAGGATCTTATTATTACATAAATACAATCAATGAGTAAAAAAGAGGTTTACAATAACAAGCAGCCCTTTGCAGACATGTATGGGAAAAAAACTGGTAATTACAGAGAGTAGATAAATGTATTGACATTAGATCAATAACAATTTGAAAATTTATAGGTCTCCAATGGGTAGGGAAGCCATAACCTTGTTGTGTGGATAACTTTTAACTGATCAATATGGATTTCTACTGCGAAAACATGGGGATTTCTAGCTACAACTATTACAATCTAGCATGTGGATGCCCATCTAAGAATTTTGAGTTCATTGATTGGAATTGTAATTTAAGAGATCGCATGAGGAAGCTACAACATGCACTCATAACACAAGAAGAAAGCAATCAACAAATGTATTAAAGAAGAAGCTTGATAAGAGAGGTTTTAGGGAGTACAGCTACAAATTGTAATTCAAACCAACAATGAACTTCACATGCATTCAATTACAATACCTTTTGATGAATCTAACCCTCCATATGACTTAGAAGGTCCTATTATAATCAATTCCAGTGAGCTGTTGCAGGGTTACCAACAGAAAAACTCTACAATTTTCATTAATATCTCATGGCTACCATTCTAGATATTACTAGCTATATAATCAACTAATTTAAGAATCTGTTGCCTACTACTCGAACAAGCACCATTTAGCAGCAAGTTCCCCAAGCAATTTAGAAACCTATTGCCTGATTGATGTTATTTTCCCTTTCACTGCATTGGTTTCAGGATTTGTTTGAAAGGTTGGGTTCAGTAGAAACTGCCCACTTGTACAAAGAACTGCAATAACAGCGAAAGTGCCGAAAATGAAATGCACAAACTTCACCAGCAAACATTACATAAACAAAAATATATTCCATATGTTGATGATAATTATCCAAGCAAATTCTTGATGACATGAGCAAAAAAAATTCATTTCAAAGTGATTAGTATGAGATGATATAAAAGGTGATCTTTAAGAAAACCATACCAACTTTTCTGCCGTTCCAGTTGCAACCCAAGCCACTGAATTATCAGATAAGGGCTCAGCGAAACGGGATAACTGCGAGCTACCAGGTCTTGTTTCTGCACTGCAAGGACGCAATGATGTTTGATTCGATGTCAGAGCTCCTGATGCTGAAGATGGCCTAGAATTTGCACCCCATGCACTAGCAATGGGATCATGGGTTCTATCACTGCCTGCAGTTGATGGTCGAGTGCCACTTCCACCAGATGAGGGGCGACCACTCAGATGGCTTGGTGAACCACCACCACCATCAGTATTTGGAGACAGCGTTGAAGAACCCCAGGCATTAGGAGTGGAAGAAGATGATCTGGTTCCCCAGCTATGGGTACCCCTGTGAAGTTTAGGAAGCAGTTAAGGATCAAGTCAAGCTATATACATCCATTCATACTGAAGAAAAAAAGTACTGGCACAAAGGCATTTCATAAGGAAAAAGAAGAATAATGGCGGGAGAACCGGAAAAGGGCATCAAAAAACCAGAAGGTAGATAAATTACTCACTTGGGCACAATTTCGACATTCGGGTCCAGACCATGATTTTCTAACCTTGAAACATCAGAGTGGAAACATAAAAATTTATTGGAGGTAAACCAAGAGCCTCATCATACAGAACCACAATTTATTCAGCAGAAACCTAATACCTTTGGCTGGGTAGGTTTATTGGTTTGGGAACAGCGATTTTCCCCAAACTTGTCATGCCACCTCTTCTTGCAGGAGCATATCTGCAGACACTCATTTTTAGATAACAATTCATCAAATTTGTTGGTTATACCCAATAATTTCAAGATCAAAACCATTCAGACATAGAGGCTGGAAGCTGCCAATAAGCACAAACTTAAAACATAAATAAAGACGCCCACACTGCCAAATCCAAACCACAACACTTTTAAATGTGAACATGTCAAATGCAATATAAAAAATGCATGGATTCTATGAAGTATGGTACGCCAAACAATCTTGATAAAATGGTAATGCCCCTCTAAGCCGATATTGCACGAGTTTTAGAGGGGTAATATCAATACCGTGAGAAAAAACTGTCTGTCCTCCCACTGGCCCATGTAAAACCAAACACATGCTTAAAGATGATAGTTTATTTTGAAGGAGATGAAAACACATATAAACCCCATACCTGCGATCTCCGGTCAACATACTTGATGTCATAATTCAGTAGTCTTAGCAAGGTCATCCAAAAGACTTTGACACAATCTAGGAAGATAAAGAAACAGATAAACTACATCAAAATGATGCATCACCATAAAGACCATGGTAAAAGGATGGTAAGCATTTTATGTGCAGTGAATAATGATATACATGATTTTGTCTTCAATAAGAGGGGAAAAAGGGGGGGCTACCAAAGCATGCACAAAAAAAGACTGAATCAATTCTGAAATCTAAATCCATACAAAACAAATTTCTGGAATCTTAGTCCACACAAAACAAAACCCAATAAACACACACTCATTGCTACCTCTTTGACATCCAAATTATAATTTTCATGTTAAAGTTTCTCCTTAACTGCTATCGATAGACCATTAGGATCTTCCTTGAATCACTGCTCTGTTACTGATTACTAGTGCCTAATTTCCACTAAAGCCACTAAACACTTCTTCTCTCACTCATTCAAAATTTTAATCAAACAAAACCAAGAAAATGCACAAACAAAACAGCATAAATGCTGGAATACTATTCCATATGAATAAAAAAAGATGACTAAAATTGAATCAATTGGGCATCAAAAACTAGTGGTTAACTAATAATCATAAATTTTGATTGCTATAGGACGAAAAGAACTCATGCAGGCAACCTGGTATAGTTTGGTGGGGAACAGAATTAGCAGAGTTGAGTGTTCTATAGAGGAAAATTACACATGCGACATTTCCTTGATAATGCATTACAGAAAAACTTGCTAAATCCAAATAGTTAACTAAGCATGCATAACCTCTTCGCAACATTTCCAACTTGATCAATTAACGGAATTTAGATTTCTCAACATTATAAACCCTAAAATCATGCCCTATCTTATATTCACTTTTGATATTCTAAACCCAAAATGCAAAAAGGTTCCTCTCTTATCACCAAAATATAATTCCAATCTACAGTTTCGCTTTGACTACAATCCATTGAAAATTTAAAATAAGCCAAAAAAAATATAGTATTAATTAATTTATTTATTTATTTATCAGAGCTAAGAGAAATTAGAAGATCAAGTCACATATTCTACAGAAAAATCTAGGAGGCTCGCTCGAATAAACAACGAATCGGATCAATCGTAATTATAAAGCAAACAGAAACTAAAAAACACACAGGCTAAGTACAGTTTTTATTAAAAAGAATAAAAACCATTCTATTTTCCTTCCTTTTTCCGGCAATTTCTCGGCAAGCAAACAGACACGTATATTAATAACAAACAATAAAATAGAGAACTCCTTGCCTGAGATTTGATTCCTTTCGTTCTATTTTTGCTTGATTAGTTTTTTTTTTGGAAACCCTAGCGGAGAGTAAAAGGTGGGGAGAGAGAGAAAGGAAAGAAATTTCTCTCAAGGGCTTCGTATGAGATCGGGAAGGGAAAAGAGATCCGCGCAGGGAGAAAGCAACGATTGAAAAGAGTGAGAGCTCGCTTTATTTATTTACGTTTTATATTTTTCATTTAGATCCGCTAGAGAGAAGAAAAGGAGAGAAAACTAAAGAAGGGAAAGAGGAAGACCAAGCGAGGAAGGTTTGATGGTTGTGGCCCTGATATTTGACATGGAACCTTTTTCTCTCTCTCTCTTTCTTTCTAACTCGAAAAAATAAATAAATAAATAAATAAATCCAATGGATTTGGATTATTTTGATGGTGAATAAATGAGTGTTAATGTTTGGTAATTACAGATAATGATGATAATCGAAGTTAGCTCGCTGGAGAACAATTAAAGCCCGAGGGAGGAAAATTAATCGGGCTAAGAAAACAATTAAAAAAAAAACAATATATATATATATATATATATAGAGAGAGAGAGAGAGAGAGAGAGAGAGAGAGTAAAGGTTAAACTACGAACCAACAGAGTACACGTGTCGGGTATAAATTTCATGAGGAAATCAAATCGGATTGGTGTCTACATAGCACGTATTCTAATTTGCACTCGTATATAGAGCATTACCGAGGCAAGTTCCACACGTACATTATCCAGTATGATATCTAATTTTAACGCGAGAGACAAAAAATTGATTAACATTTTATTGATAATTATGTTGTATGCTG
>Ga0325405_1002360_pt1 | contig 19386 bp, 10 predicted proteins | sample PopdelMetagenome_21_FD_205663 | JGI IMG/M metagenome (GOLD analysis project Ga0325405, IMG submission 205663) | Populus deltoides microbial communities from Bellville, Georgia, United States - Xylem-Control-R2 | ecosystem: Host-associated > Plants > Phyllosphere > Stem > Wood/Secondary xylem...
TCATCTCTAGTTTTATAAGTGGACTCAAAGAGCTTAAAATCTTGAAACCTACTTCTTTAAATCAAGTCTTTGATGAAGGTAATTGGCAGGAAGAGTATTTTTTCCATGGCTAGAAAGAATAAGTTTGTTTCGGGTATGGGAGATGAATGCAATGAAAGCTCGGGAAGAGGGAAATGATGTGTTTAGTGACGTGGATGAGGGAAATGGAGATGGTGACTCAGTTGATTCTGGTATCGGGGTGGGGGTGATATTGTTTGATTTTGTTAAGATGAATCTTTCTTTTAAGAAAGAAGGAAGAATGATTGAGTTGAAGGGCATTTCTGATGAGGTGAAATTACTATTGATGTCAGTAGATATGGTTTCCAAGAACCTTACAGACAAGATTTGTATATTTTGAGCTCAAATTTTCTTAATCACAAGCCATGAGGAGTCTGTTATCAAAGCCTATCATCATCATCATGAGATTTGTGCTTTGTTAGTTAAATAAATTGATGTGTTTGCTAAACATACTCAGCTGCCTCCGGCTAGGAAACATGATCATGGAATCCAATTGTTATCAGATGCCAAACCTGTGAATGCAAGACCATATAGTCTTGAAGGATGAGATTGAGAGGTTGGTGGCCAAGGTAGTGTTTGAGAACGCAGTTGAAACTAAGTGTTAGAGAATAATATAAATTATATTTTTAAATCTTATTTAATAGTTTAAGTTGGGTGGCTACTATTAAATTAATGTAAATTCCTCCTTTAATGTAAATTCCTCATTTAGTTGCATTGCTTTAGTTTTGTAATGACTAGCATGTAGGGTATAGAGTTTCTGTCAAGCTTGATGAGATGTTTTTGCAGCAGCATAATAGAAGTGATTGTGAGTGATGTAGAGGCTAGGCAACGGTTTCTCTTGAGTTGCCAATAATGTAAACTGGTTTTTAGACATCTTGTTTCTCAAATATTTGAATTTGTTTTTTCTTAAAATTATTTATTATTTTTTATATTTTTGAATTGTTTTAATGTGTTGATATCAAAAATAATTTTTTTAAAATAAAAAAAATATTATTTCGATGTATTTTCAATCAAAAAACACTTTGAAATAAAACCGTTATCATACTCCTAAATACCTTCTAAATTGTTTACGAATGCTATTATCCAATCAAACAAAAGTCCTTTTGCCTTTCATATATTGCTTGTTAAAAAGAAAGATGATGATTGGAGGCTTTGTGTTGATTTTAGATAATTAAATGACATTAAGTTTCTAATTTCATTTATTATTTTAAAAAAAAATCGTTATTATATTTCTAAACACTCTCTAAACTGTTTACGAATGGTATTATCCAACCAAACGAAAGTCTTTTTGCTTTTTATATGTTGCTTGTAGAAAAAAAAAGATGATGCTTGGAACGTTGATTTTAGATAATTAAGATGATATTAAGTTACTAATTCCACTCATGGATGCTATGCTAGATGAGCTTAGTTGATCATATTTCTTTTTTAAGATTGATATTAGAGCTGGATATAAATATGAATGAGTGAATCTGATTCAGAACCTTTCAAGGTGACTATGGATTCAGAGTGATGCCTTTGTATTTACAAATGCTCAAACAACATTTCAAGTCATCTTAGTTTATAATTGTTTTACACTAAAAAAACCGATATTTGACATCTCTAGATTATACTGAATATTTTGAGAAGAAATCGATTGTATGCTAAGCAATCTAAATGCTCAAGAACAGGTTAACTATTTAGGGTATATTATTTATGGTCATCTTAGTTTATTTAGTAAGTCATTCAAGGAGTTGAGATTGAATGGCTATTTGAGGAGGTTCATTCGTGGCTATGGAATATTGAGGTCACTTACTAAATCATTGAAGAAGCATGTCATCTAGGGGTGATTATTTTTGGTTCGGTTCGGCTTTTATCAAAAAAAATCAAACAGATTTAAAAAAAACCAAAACCGAACCGAAACCGGTTCAAACCGACTGGTTTCGGTTATTTTAGAACAAAAACCAGTTCAAACTGGTTTTTCCAGTTTGGCTCGGTTTTCTTGGGTTGGCTCGGTTATTTCCAGTTTGGCTCGGTTTTTTCTGGTTTTGGATTCGGTTTGGTTTTTTCGGTTTCGAGCTTATAAAACCGAACCGAACTGGTCGATTTTTTTAAAATTCTAATCGGTTTAATCAGTTTTTTTTCATAGTTCGGTTTTTTCAGTTATTTTTTTCCAGTTTTCTTGGTTTAATCAATTTTTTGAATTTTTTGCTCACCCCTATGCCTTCCATTGGATGATAAAACATAGAAAGCTTTTGATTCATTAACAGCACGTCTAGAACATCTCAATTAAATTCAATTCAGATGTTTGCATGTAACCTCATGTCTGGAATCATTTTAAATATTAAAAATTAAATTTTAAATAAAATTAAATTCTTAAAAAAAATACAAGAGTAAATCAGAAGTTAACCCTTCTTATTTACTACACTAAAATACCTATCTACTTATCTGTTTTTCTACGAGACATTTGGGAAAATAAGATGAATGTAATGATGGTAATATATAAAACAAAATGAACTGAACTCTGTCTTTTTTAAACATGTAAAATTAATTAATTTATTTATTAAATTCAAATTAAACACTATAATTAAATTCAATTACATAAAGAAATAGTTACAAACTAATCTTGTGTTGGCTTTCAATAAAGTATTCATATCGAAAGCTGATGCATGTGGATATGGAATAGGAGGGGTCACGAGATAATTTCTGATGGCTCATTTCCTTTGTAGACTTGCCAGTTGGTGTACTGAGGTATAAAGAGCGAGTTTACATCGGAAGCAATGCAGATTTTAAGAGAAAATTGTCGTCGGCGGTTCATGCTTCCGCTGTCGGTGGTCAGGTAGGAATTCAAAACCCTTTTCGAAGAATCAACGGAATGTTTTGTTGGCCTCAACTGAAACATATAGTAAAGCATGAAACAATGTTGTCATCACTGCCGGACGGCGGATGATACCGGTAACCAAACTTGTACAACCATACTTGAAAATGAAATTACTAGATACATTTATATCGAACCGATCCAACCTAATAACATTATTTCGACAGTGATCTGGTTTTTGCAGCAGAAATACAATTTTTTAAAAAAGTTTATTTATTTTTGTTTAAAATTAGTTATTTTTAGTGTTTTTAGATTATTTTTAGTGTTTTTAAAATATATTTTGCTTTAAAATCTATTAAAATAATAATTTTTTTTATTTCTTAAAACTTATTTTTGATATATATATATATATACACTTATTTTTGATATATATATAAAATAAGTATATATATATATATATATCAAAAATAAATTTTAAAAAATAAAAAAAATTATTATTTTAATAGATTTTAAAGCAAAATATATTTTAAAAAATAACAAAAAAAAAATATTAGAATGCTGAGTCTAATTGAACAGTGCCCTCGTTAGAAGGACTATGTTTCGTATGCATGATTTGAAAGGATTGCACGCCACTACTAATCATACCAACTATACCAATTATGCTACGCTACATGTTAGATTTTTATGTTAATTTTTAACATAAACAAATATCACATTTTTGGATATGATGAAAAACAAATTTAAAAAATATATCAAATGAAAGATAAAAAGTAATTATTAATACTAATTAAATGCTAAAGCAACGAGCTAACCATCACTACCAGAAAATTAATAAATACAAACGAAAATACCGAGAGACAATTTCCATCTATAATTTTCCGAGAGATTTTGCTGATAGAAATATTCCCTCGGTATATACCGAAGGAATTACCGTGGAAAAAAAATTTAAAACAAAGCAAAAAAAATGATGACGTGTCATTTTTACCAACGAAATTACCGACGGAATGTATTCTGCTGGTAAAATCCGTCGGTAAATTCGTCGGTAAACTATGAACACTGTTCATCATGTCAATTACAAAGAGAATCCTGACGGAATTTTCTGTCGGTATTTTCCGGAGAGCTCCAGAACTGTTTACTTTTTAATTGTATTGTTAATTGTTGTTCTTTACAGACAAAATCACCGGCGGATTGAAAAGTTGTCGGTGTTATTTGGCGGTTTTCTGAAAAATTCAATTAATTTAAAATTTTCATTTAAATATTACATACGAAATCACTGACGGATTGAAAAATAGTCGGTAATTGTTGGTGGTTTCTAAAAACTTTTTACGAAATTAAAAATTTAAATTAAATATTATCGATGGAATTACCGACGGAATAATTAAAAAATATTAATATTCAATTATCCGTCGGTAAATCCGTTGCTAACGCACTCGAATAAAAAGCCTGAATCCCCTTATTTCACAAGAGACAAACTCATTTCTTATTATTCTTCTTCTTCTACTACTTCTTTTTCATTATATGTAAAAAACATCAATATCTATTTCTTTCTCTTTTTTTCTCTCCTCATCTCCTTCTCTTTTCTTCCATGCTCGGGTATGTCTTCTTCTTCTTTCTTCTTTTATCCTCTTAGTTTTTTTTTAATTAATAAGCTTTACGAAATTTTTTTCTCTCCTTAGCTTCACTTGCAACTACATTAAGGTAAGATTTTTCTTTTTTCTTCTTTTTTCATGATTTTTTTCACTATATATATATTTTTTATTTTTAATTGTTTTGTTCTTAATAATTGTATAAATGTTGTTGTGAGATTTTTTTTGTCATATGAGATCAATTTTTAGTTGAATTTATTTTTTTGTATTATTTATTTGTTGCAAATTTGTTTGAGTCGATTTTCTTATTCTTTTTTCCAAGCATTTTGAGTATATATTATAGAGTGTTGATTTATGTTAATTTAATTATTTTATAATTTTATAAAATGAATTTTTTAAAAATGTTTTTAAATAATTCCAACGGAATTACCGACGAAAATTCCATCGGTAAATCCGTGGGTAATAAAAAAATATTATTATCGATGAAAGATTCATCGACGGAGCATTTCCGTCGGTGATTTCGTTGGTAAATTAATTACCGACGGAATATGTGTCTTACGCCAACGGAAAAATTTCGTCGGTAAAACTGTTAAATCTTGTAGTGCTTCTTAATAATAATAAAAAAAATAGATGAACATATAAATATTTTACTCTGGTTTTTCTTTATATTTTATATATTTTTATTTATAAATTTTCATTTATTTTATCTTCCATGTTAGTTCTAGTTGTTAAGAACAAATATTTTTCATTTTTTATAAATAAATAATGCAAATATAATTTATTTATATAAAATAGAAGAGGAAAAATTAAAGATAAATTAAACATAAGGGAAATAAACAAAAAAAAATCTGAATTAAAACATAAAATTCAAAAAAAATATAAAAAAATAATAAGAATTATCATATCAGGAGCATTAATGCTCAAAATGCAATTTTGAAAGATCTGATGGTCCATTCAATGACACAGTGGCTAGCATAGGGAAAGTTGTTCGTAGAATCACTTGTAAGAAGTTGAGCCCGATCCAATAATTGGATCTCCTGTTATCGTAGTTTTAAAGAGTTAACCAGTCCTGACCATTTTAGATCTTTTCTTGGATTTAGATCTATCCTACTGGTCTATAAAAGCATCTCTTAGGTAAATTTATTTAGTCTCTTTAGGCTAAATCTCTATCTATTAATATCATATAATTACCCAAATTTTTAGAATCACTTGTGTTTACAAGCCCAATTACATCATTTTTTCTAGGTTATGGGGCACCCAAAACTCATTCTTCAATTTATTTTTTCACTTGAAAACACTCAAAAACACCATAGAAATATCAATAAATCCATTTTCAACAAAAAAAACACTCTCTAATAACTCTAAAAAGCAAAAATTAGATAAATAAAATTTTTTTTATGACTTTCTATCTACCTTTTTTAGTATGGTTAGAAAGAAATACAACATCCATTGAATTACCCTTCCAAAAGATAGCCAAGTTAAAAAAACCAAGTAAAACCAAGTTCATTTTTCGTGGTGGCTTTAATGTGGGTAGCCGATTATTCTCTCTCTTTTTATTTTTTTTCAATGACCTTTTCTCTTCTCTTTCAATATCTAGGAACTGAAACATGAAAAAAAATAAAATTTGGATTCTAAATGTAAAATGCTAAAACAATAGGGATGAGATAATATATAAGCTAAAATTTAAGAATCAAAGTGAAGTTTTCCAAGTCAAAATGAAAAGGGGTATTGTTTTTATTCTTGTTATGTTATTTTTTTAATTACAACAAAAAAATTCTATTTTATAAAATTTATCTCTAATTTATCATGGAAATATTTTTTGACACAAAGCTAAAGAAATCTCAACACATTAAACCATATTTATATAATTTGGGATGGTAAAATTGCAAATAAATAAAGTGAGTTGACTAAAATGAAAAAAAAAAGTCTGGATGAATAGTGAATATCCTTGTCCATTCCCCCCTAGAAGATAAGTTTCCTTTTCTTTTTATTATTATTATCATTATTATTATTATTATTATTATTGCATAAAATAAAGCTGACAGACTTTGAGGCGCATGGCTCAAGCCATTCGATTACATGACTTGTACTGCATAATTGCTATTTGCGAAACGCTCTGTCGTTTAAGCCCTATCACCTCACCACAACAACATTTGAAAAGGGTCCTTTATTTTTACTTAAAATCCAATCAAAATTCATTATTTGTTCTTGAGTCTTGGCGGGAATTTATTTTAAGTTAACATCCAAAACCAGCACTAATCTACAACCGTTTCCTCATCAAGAGCATGACGTTCTATATTTCCGACTAATGCACACTAGATGTTTGATATATTAACACAGTGAACTCGAGTTCACATTTTCCTTAAAATCTCACACACTTGCAATGAATATCACTCGTCTTTCGCGTGCCATAATCCCCTTCAACCATCAAGTTCGCTACTTTGTTAGAGACCCATTTCCTAACAAGCTCACCCATTACCTCCGCCGTGCCGAGCTAATTAATTCAATTAGACTTGTTCTTCGTTCAAACAATCCCAATTCACTCCAAACCATCATCAATACTCGTCTTTTGGACACTTTTGTGGTCACACAGGCTCTGCGTTCTGCTCCTAATGCTGATGCCGCTCTTTCTTTTATTGATTCATTAAAGAAAATAGATAATACAGCGCATCTTTCTCGGCATCAAAGTACCCTCCATGCGCTGGCCACGGTGCTAGCCAGGTGGCAGCGGGGTTTGGAACTGAAAGCTTTGATTGGTGAAATTAATGAGGGGAAATATGGTAATGTTCGCTTTAGTTTTATGAACCTTATGCAATGGTATGCTGCCACTGGTGATCTAGAGGCAGTTTTAGATGTTTGGAAGCAGTATAGAAACGGTGATAAGCGTGTGTGTACTGAGTCATATAATATTGTTATGGGTTTGTATGCTCAGATGGGGAGGGATTGTGAGGCTGTAAGGGTTTTTTATAAGATGATTCATGAAGGGGCAATTCCGAATTCTAGAACATATACAGTTATGATTGAGCATCTTGTTAATTCGGGGAAATTGGATCCAGCAATTGAGATTTTTAGTGTATTGCCGTTAATGAGGATTAAACGAACTTTAAAGCAGTATTTGGTTTTGGTGGAAGGTTTTGTGGGTTTGGAACGGTTTGATGGAGTTAGAACTTTGCTTGATGAAATGCGGGCTGATGGGAAGTTTCCTGGCCGTGCCATGCGTAAGGCCCTACAGTGTTTGCAGGAGGCAGGGTTCGTTGAGGAGACAGAAGAGTTTCTCAAGGAAATGTTTCCGGACGAGAGAATAAAGAGTATAAGCAATTGTGGGGATATCAGTGTTGATGAGGATGGTGATGAGGATGAGGAGACTGATGTGGATGAAAACCATGGTGGTGCTTTTGCAGACATACAAGAAATTCGGTTGAAACCATGGTTGGACCCCAGAGCTTTGGCTAAGGCCTTGAATAAATTGAGCCCTGATGTGGTGTCCGCATTGGAGGATGCGAAATTTGTTTGGACCACTCGGTTGGTTTGGAAAGTTCTTAGAAACATTAATTCACCAGAAACAGCTTGGGATTTCTTCTGTTGGGTTGCTTATCAGCCGGGATTCACTCATGATGTTTATACAGTACAAAGGACGATGACACTTTTAGCGAAACATGGAAAGGTTGAATTGGTTGATCAACTCATAAACAAGATAAGAAGTGAGGGAATGAGGTTGCCTTTTAGCACCATCAGATTGATTATTGACTTCTGTGGTATTTCAAAGAATGCCGATGCTGCTCTAAAGGTCTTCCGCGAGGACAGAGCACTCTGTGGTCCCATAACAAAATATAATCTGATGCTTTTGTATTCCTCTCTCATACGAACATTGACCAAGTGCAAGAGAGATTCTGATGCCATTGATGTGCTTGAAGAGATGATTTTATGTGGGATATGCCCAGATAGTCAGACATTTTCTGGATTGATGTATCACTTTGCATCGCAAGGAGATATTAAAACCGTGCAGAAACTGTTAACAATAGTTCGGCAGAGCGATGTAGAACCAGATGCTTACATGTACAAAGTATTGATCCAAGCTTATTGCAAATGTGATAGAGCTGCTCTTGCATTGAGGATTTTTGAAGACATGAATAACTCAAATTTGATACCTGATGCTGCAACAAAAGATTTGCTTGTGAAGAGTCTTTGGAAGGAAGGCAAGCTGAAAGAGGCTGCCACTGTAGAAGAAAGCTGCGACGGAATAAATTCTGTCCTTCCACTTAAACAGCATGGTCATAAATGGACAGTGAGCTCTGCGGATCTCGCAAAAATCTATAATCTATATTCAAACAGTTTTCAGTTGAGCAATGGCCACTAGCTAGTGTTTGCTATGGGTTAAGAAAATAAGCAGTGGTCGCTTTAAAAACCATATGTTTGCATTCCATTATATCATAATATTATAGAAAAAAAATGCCTTCTTCCTTTTGCTCTTCATCTGGATTTGAATTTTTTAGTGTATCATCCTTCCCTTTGTGACTACAAAAACATGGAGTTCTAAATTTATTTTATCTGATAGATTATGTCTAGATGAGTTGCTGGTAAATGAACAGAAATGACCCGAACAGGTCATTCCTCATCAATTCCTGTGGTACTGCTTGTGGTCAACTGGATCAATTCAAATGCGACTGTGTAAATCTTGATTCTGACACTCGTTTTTGAGCTTTGTTATTATGCTGAACAAGGGCACTGCACTCAACTTTTTTGATTTTTTTCCCTTCCCCCCTTTTTGTATTGATATCGGGATGAAGTTTCCGCAGAGAACCACTATGAACAGCGGTTACTGGGTGCATTTCAGTCTCTCCTTGTACAACTACGTTTCTTCCCAGCAGTAAACTAATGAGCCGCACGTGAGTTTTCTCTACACTGACTTTTCTTTGCTTATTACCTCATGATATAACCCAATTTCTACCCGTTGTTTTTTAATTTAATTTGATAGGAGTTAAAATGTAAAATTAAAAAAAATGTAAAATTAAAAGATGGGAACTGGTATTTCACTTTCTGCTCTTTGCCGCTACCCCGCCCCTCCCATGCATGCATAATTTAAATTTATTTTATTGGTTTATTTATTTATATTAAAATTAAAAATATCATATATTTTTAATTATAAAATATTTACTGATATCATCAGAATTAAAAATATTTGTAGTTTAATATTTATTGATATTAAAGTTAGGAATATTACAAGTAAAACATCATAGCTTAAATCAATAAATTCTAAGCATAAGATAAAATTAATAATACAATCTGTTTTAAATATAGTATTTAAGGATGATAATATATTCTTTTTTGTGTAATCTGATATATATTACAGAATTTTTATTCACTAAGATATCTGGATATTCTCCCATGTATTTTTGAAGTTATGATAGTTTAGGGAAGAGAGAATACTGTCTCTCTCTCCCTCTCTCCCCTTCCTCAAGCCACTCAAGGATAAATGTGAAAGAGATAATTGATCCTTTGATTTGGTCGCAAATATCAGACTGGAAAATCCTTTCGTTTGCGCTCGTTGTCTTTTTTATGCTGTCTATTGTGATTGTTTTGCAACAAATGTAATCCAACTTGATAGGATATTTCTGACAACTCAGGCAGCGTGTAGGCAGTTTTGTGGACAGACCAACTGAGTTGATTCTACAGAGCTTACTTTATTAGTCAGACTCTGATGCTACAGTAGAGAAAAAGTTTTTAAAATTCATCTGTGTAAACAATCCTGGACTAGAGGAACCATCAAATTAGTTGTTCACTAAACATTGGCCCTCTGACTTTTATGGGCTTCTGTCATGATTGATTCCTTTCGGTGTCCTAACTTGCCAGTCAAATAATATAATGTGTATTTTAGGCAAAAAAAAAAAAATTATTTTTTATTTTTTTATCATGTCATCAAGGAGAAGATAACCAAGAGAATCATTCAAATCAAAGCTAAAGACAAGGCCTCTTGAATTCATTAGAATAAAACCTCCAGGCTAACAATGCTGCTTAGCTTTTCTATCAACCTTAAGCGACGCTTGGCGAATTACGTTTTTACGTTCATCTGACAGCTTCTTTCAAAATCTGAATCATCCAAGCTTATGTTCATGGCAATATCTTTGCTCCCTTTCCTTTCCACGCAAGCTCTTCTTCTCTTGATCCTTTTATTTTCCTCCACATATATCACCTCACAAGCACCACCTGCCTCAAACTTTTCATGTCCTGTTGATTCACCTACTACATGCTCTACATATTTCACTTACCTTGCCCAGCCACCAAATTTCTTGGACCTCGGAAACATTTCTGATCTATTTGGGGTCAGTCGTAAGGAAATAGCAACTGCAAGCAACCTGGAGTCTGAGGACACCCCATTATTTCCAAATCAACTTTTGCTTGTACCTAAACCTTGTGGTTGCACAGGTAACCGATCTTTTGCCAACATAACTTACCAAATCCAGCAAGGTGAAAGCTTCTACTTGGTTTCGACTACTTCATTTGAGAACCTCACCCGTTGGCAAGAGGTGGAAGCTTTGAACCCCAGTCTGACTCCAACCCTCTTGCATGCTGGTGACAAGGTTATATTTCCTTTGTTCTGTAAGTGCCCTTCAAATACTCATTTGGAGAGCGGAATTGCTTATCTCATTACTTATGTGTGGCAACCTAGTGATGATCTCACGAAAGTTGCTGCTAAACTTAATGCCTCTGAACGTAACATTGTGATTGAAAACAACTATGTGAACTTTACTGCTGCAGTCTACCTCCCGGTATTGATCCCTGTGTCCCAGTTGCCAGTTCTCTCTCAGCAATACCCCTCTCCTGAAAGAAGAGAATCCAGGAATCGTTGGATCATCATTGTTGCTGTAAGCATTGCAAACGCTCTTTTGATCTTCCTTTTGGTTGCTTTTCTGGCCCATAAGCGTTGTTCATATAAGAGAACTAAAGCTTTGGATCTCACTGGATCTTGTTTGGAGACCCGCGATCTCATTCAAACAAAGGAACTTACAAAACTGGAGAGTTTTGAGGCAAAGATCACACCAGATAAACTGCTTCTAGGGGTTTCAGGCTATCTGAGCAAGCCGATCATTTACGAGGTTAAAGAGATCATGGAGGGCACGATGGATCTAAATGAACATTATAAGATAGGAGGATCAGTATATAGGGCCAAAATCAATGGCCGGGTCTTGGCAGTGAAGAAAACCAAGGATGATGTCACAGAAGAACTAAAGATTTTGCAGAAAGTCAGTCATGCAAATCTGGTTAAACTAATGGGGATGTCATCTGGATTTGACAGAGAAGGAAATCGCTTCTTGGTCTATGAATATGCAGAAAATGGGTCGCTGGAAAAGTGGTTGCATCTCACCTCTGAATCTTCCTCAAGCTCTGCGGGTTTCCTCAATTGGAGTCAAAGGTTACATGTAGCACTAGATGTGGCCAATGGCCTGCAATACATGCATGAACACACTCAACCAAGCATCGTTCACAAGGATATTGGAACAACTAATATTCTTCTCGATTCCACATTTCGGGCGAAAATAGCAAATTTCTCAATGGCTAGACCTGCCACAGACTCATTGATGCCAAAAGTTGATGTATTTGATTATGGAGTTGTTTTGTTACAATTGCTTTCTGGAAAGAAGGCCATGGTAACCAAAGAAAATGGCGAGATTGTTCTGCTGTGCAAGGAAATCAAAGCCGTCTTGGAAATTGAAGAGAAAAGAGAAGAGAGTCTAAGAAAGTGGATGGATCCCTGCTTGGAGAGGTTTTATCCCATTGATAGTGCTCTGAGCTTGGCAACCTTGGCAAGGTTGTGCACTCTGGAGGAGTCTTCAGAAAGGCCAAGCATGGCAGAAATTGTCTTTAACCTCACAGTTCTCACTCAGTCACCTCCTGAGACATTTGAAAGATGGACATCTGGGATGGAAACAGAAGATTTTACTCGACTCATCAGCCCTGTCACAGCTCGTTGATTTAGCATAGATGTAACTGGGCTGACAAGTCCAAGTAGATCTCCTACATCCAATTCATGCAATGAAAATCAGTGTACATTATCAATCTTTCAGTTTAAGTTATGGATGGTTTTATAGTGTGAATAGAGCAATGTTTAACCTCATAATGAGTTTATATTCTGGCTTATTTTCAATCTATAATATAATAGAACTATAAAGTAGAAGTACATATGCTACTGCATCTGTCAATTGAACACTATATAGGTCAACATTTACATCAGAAATTGACCCCCCTCCACAAATATGGTTCTGATTTCTGTACATCAACTTGAATCTTCAAAAGTGAGGAGACTATTTCACCCATACTTGGTCTACTCTCTGGTTCTTGTTCCAAGCAGGCTAGACTCAACTTCACCAGTCGCAGGACAAGTTTCATACTACACTTCTCCATCAGACAAGGATCTATAAGGCCACCAAGTTCAGCTTCTCCATCATCTTCCTCCATAATTGAAATTATTGCTTCCGATAATTGCATTTCTTCTTCATCCTTTATAAAAACTGCTTCCTTTCCAGTTACTAATTCCAGCAGAACAACCCCGAAAGCATATACATCAATCTCAGGAGCCACCAAGCCATATTCTATATACTCAGGAGCCATGTAACCTTTTTCCCCCAACGCCAACCTCATTGAAGAATTCATGTATTCTTGTTGCTTTGCTGAATGTGCACAGCTGAAGTTAGCAATTTTAGCCCTTAAATGTCGGTTGAGTAGAACATTGCTGCTACAGATGCGCTTGTGCACACATATAGGATCAGTGAAGTTGTGAAGATAGTGAAGCCCATTAGCAACATCCAAGGCAATCTGAATCCTAAAATTCCAACTTTGAACTTCAAGACAATCCTTTCTGCAGAGCCAATCTCTCAAAGAACCATTCTCCATAAACTCATAGATAAGGTAGAAACCCTCCTGATGCTTACACGCAGCATAAAGCCTTATTAAATTGAAGTGGTTAGTCTTTCTCAGAAAAATCACCTCATTAGATACATCTTTGCTCATCTTTTTTATCGCTACTACTTGTCCACCGAGTACCCCTTGATAGACGGAACAACTCAACCTATTTCCGGTGCTGAAATCTTTGGTAGCCACCCTTAGCTCCTCAAATTTGTAGATTTTCAACCCTTGATCTACCTCAGCAACGCGATCTCGGAATTCTTCTGACATAGATAATATATTTTTCTCCTCTCCATCCTTCCGAGCTCCATATATTTTCTTTTTGTAAAGCAACAAGACCATAGATAAAATGAAGGACATGACTAGCAACGAAATTCCAATTGTGATTGTTCTTTGAGATCCCTTACCTGGTCTATCGATCCGATGAAATGGATTGGAAGGAGAAGAATTGGGCGGTAGTGGATAGTGAATTATGGTTTGAGAGCTTGAAGGTTCATTTGACAGTGGAATAAGAATAGTGGTAAAAGGAAAAACAGTTGGATTATCTTCAGTGAACCCATTTGCATAGGTTACACTGTTTGTGCTCGCATTGAATCTCCTACTGATATTACGAACTTCATCACCCCAATTGACCAAGTAACTTAATAGATACTTTGTGCCATTTTTGGTTTGATTGCTTGTAGGACAAGCACATCTAAGTGGCACCTGCAGTTTCATACCAATATCCAAGCCAAATTCGCTGTAATTGTTTTCGTGAATAAGAGAGCTACAAGTTGCTAAACCCTCATAAGTGTAGTTGGCAATTGTAAAATATGTATCATAATTACTTGGAATTGTGTAAGAGGTGTTGGCCTGATAGTATTTCCCTGAGCAGGAGCAAAGTACAGGAACTATTACCTCTTTATCTGTTGGGAAGACAGCTGAGCTTGAGAAATTGTTGATGCGAGCAAGCTCAAGTGGGTCTGCAGACAGGAGGTTTGAAATACTAGAGATTGTGTTATAAGGAGGCTGAGATTTGTAGATGAGAAAGGCTTGGCAGGATCGATTCTTGCCGTTGCAGGTGTAGAGAAAAGCTGGAGATGGACCCGTTGCATCGCTGTTATCACAATCCATGACCGCGTTTCCTGAATAACTTTGTTGGGCATGGAGATTTGGAGAAAAATAGAACAAAAATAGGAGACTCAGAAGAAGCTGATTCATGTTGGATGACACTTTTCAAAAGACTTGCAGATTTGAAAAATTGAAATGAGAGAGTGTGAACTTTGAAACTCAGCTTCACTGGATTCATTAGTAACATTAAATAATTTTGTTGTCAGTATCAGCTTGGCAGAATGTATTTCTAAGAATATCAACTTTTATATGGTAGGTATATGGGGACGTAAGGCACTAAATTAAGACCAAATGAATTACAAATAATTGAAAAGAGGAAAAATCTTCGAAGCCCGTTGCCTTTTTCTTCAATTTCTGTAGTATTTTATCAGGTTCATGACATGAGCAGCAGACAAGAGGTTGCAGAGAAATTAGAATAACTAGAGAATACAGTGCATTCTCTTGAATCAATAAACAATTCCAAATACTTTTGATTTATATGATAGGAAACAGCTTTGACTGCTAAGGTAGTCCTCAGGTAATAAGGTGTAAAATATCAAGAATGAAGTACTGAAGGAAGGATCAATAACAGAAGGCTGTCCTGAATATATTATACTAGCAGTATTGAGCGAGTAGAATCGATGTCACAACCAGTGTTATCAGGTAAGTGACTTGAACAGTTCATCTGGTTACCTGTTCCATCCTACCCTGAATGGTCTAGGAATAACAAGAAGTTGCAGCTAGAAATTGGAAACTGCATCTGTGCCATTTGATTCCAATTTTAGTTCTTATCCATAACGCAGAAGAACCTTTCAATAACAAGTTAGGTGGTGAATCTGATGGATCTCCTAGGCAACAATCTTAATACATCCTGTCTAGCAATTACTGATAGCCATCTTCTTGGTTGACTTAAATCTAAAGACAACCATGGATGAAATTTAAAATTTTACATAGATATATTTAGCTTGTTTCCACTATGATCATAGAATTTAGAGACTAATGATTTCAAGTGTCGCTACACTGAAAAATATAATATTTGCGGTTCCTACTTTGTAATACATCTCATCTTTACAAACTCAAGCTATTAGATGGAAACCAGAAATGAATGGTGACAAAACGTTGAAAAAAACGAAAGAGTAATTGATGAAAGAATTCACTTAGGTTTCTAACTAGAGATATGGTAGCCAGATACATTGCTAGACAATTCCCAGGCCTGCGAAGTAGTAAAAATTCTTGAGAGAGACTGCACGATTTCATCCATGGTCGGGCGATCTCCTGGGTTTTTGTTTAAGCAACTATCAATCAATCTGACCACTAAAACAGCAAGTCCTGAAGGATAGTTCTCATGCAGTGAAGGATCAATGAGTTGCTTCAAACTCTCCTCCTGCCCATCTTCCTCAGATAGAGCACCATTTAAAACATCTGATAAGTTCCTGTTTTCCTCACTGTGTAAAGCAGCAACTTCTTTCCCGGTAATTATCTCCAGAGTGAGAATCCCAAATGCATAGACATCAAGCTTTGAGGAGACAACTCCATTTTCCAAGTACTCAGGAGCCATGTAACCTTTTGTCCCAACAATGTGCCTTGTCAAAGCAAATTCACCATCCTGGTCACTTGTAGACCTTGCCAGGGAAAAGTTTGCAATTTTAGCCCTTAAATCACTGTCAAGAAGAATGTTGCTGCTCTTTATATCCTTGTGGACATGAGGATAGTTAGTGAAACTATGTAGATAATTAAGTCCCGCGGCGACATCGGAAGCAATCTGTATTCTTTTTGTCCAATTTAAAAACTTCCCTTCATTGCTTCTATCATAAATCCAATCACTCAATTGTCCACAAGCAGCATACTCGTAAACCAGGTACCAATGACCATCATTGAAACAAACACCGGAGAGGCGAATTAGATTAGAATGGTTGATCTTATTCAACAATTCTATCTCTTTAGACACGTCTCCATTCATCTTCTTAATGGCAGCAAAGTCACCATTGATTAGGCCACGATAAACAGACCCTTTGATCCAACAGCTAGGACTGAAGTTATCAGTTGCAGCTTTCAGATCTTCAAACTTGTAGACTTTGATGGATTGAGCTATAGCGGATATACTCTCGAAAAACTCCTGAGATTCTTCATCCAACTTCTTGTTGAGTGGTTTCTCATGTGCCTCAAAGCTTTGCGATTCGATAACTGGACCGGGTTGCTTCTTACTTTTACGGGACAACATGAAGAAAATAATGGTTCCAATGACTATTGTAAGAGCAATTCCTCCAACAACCCCAACCACAACATAAAGCCATGTTTTCTTTGAGCTTTTTTCAGGGTTTGGAGATGGTGATGGTGGTGAAGATGAAGCTGGAGGTGGTGGTGGCACTACAGTTTGAGAACTTGTTGGCGTGCTTTGTAAAGGAATTAGGAGTGTTGTGAAGGGAAAAATGGTGGGATTTTGCTCAGGGAGTCCATTAGCCTCGAGAGTTCTCCCAGTAGCTGCGCCAAATTGTTCACTAATAGTTGCAACGTCATCTCCCGGTGTGACTAAGTAACTTAAGAGATACCTTATACCTAAATCACTCTGGTTCTTTGTGGGACAGGCACATCTAAGAGGAACAGTGAGTGTTTCACCGCTAAGTATATCGTCAGTTCGCGTACTTTTTTGATTCTGTAGAGCTTGACAGGTTGAGAGGCCTTGATAGGTGTTATTAGCAATCAAGAGAAGAGTATCGTTCGGTTGGACAATATAAGATGCGTTTGCCTGAGAGTACTCGCCTGAACATGAGCAGTTTACTGGAACTATCACCAACTGGTTTGATGGGAATGATGTGGTCTCAGAAACTGAATTTACTTCAGAGAGCTGAGATGGGTCAGATCCCAAAAGGGTAGATATGGAGGCAACAGTGTTGTAACGAGGCTGGGATCTGAAGATGAGATAAGCTTGGCAGCTCTTGTTTAGAGCGTTGCAAGAATACCCAAGAGCAGAATTTTCTGTGTTGGAACAATTTGTCGTAGCTTTCCCTACATATGGTTGCTGAGCTTGAATCAAAGAACTGCAACAAACAATAAAGAGAACAAAAGAAGAAACAACAGAAAGGCAGCTCATGTCGAATCGGGAACGATCTAAGGAGAAACAATAGGAATGGGCTATGTATTCAGGCAAGGCAGAGGAGTAGCGTGAGGAACTTGTTCTTTTTCCTTTGCAGAAAGATTCTTAATAACAACTACTTATGAGGAGGTATTAAATCATGGAAGTTGTCTGACCATCTTATCTCTTTCCACAAAGTGAAAACGAGGAGGTATTAAATCATGGAAGTGGTCTTCAAAAACATAGTTACTGTTCCATAACTATTGACATAGTTTATCCCTTCACCTTCCAACTAAGACAAAATCAAAAGAAAAACGAGGTCAAGAAGAAGAAGAAGCAACCTCTGCGTTTAACTTTGAACAAATAATAGCAGCCAGGTCAGTGGAAAAATTTGCGTACAATTCCAACAAATTAACAATAATCAAGGAAAGCAGGAAGGCCAACTGAAAAGTCTTTGCATTTTACTTTTACAAAAAAAAAAAAAAAAGGGTGACCAAGTAAAAGTCCCAATGGTGGTTCTTGACTTGTGGAAAACATCAGTTGATTGCTTAATCAATCTATAAGCCAAGCCCAGCAGTATCGAACACTGTGTACAGTTGCAGTCCACACAGTCCCTGTAACTAAAAAAAAACAAACGGTGACCAAGTAAAAGTCCCAATGGAGATTTGGACTTTTTTTAGCACGTGACCCAAAAACAGTAGCATCCCGCTAGATCTTTGGCCCGTTCTCCATTGCGGGTCGGGCAAAATTTTGTTTGATTTAAAAAAAATACTAGGGCAAAAACAATTCAAGTTTATTGGTTCAATTGATGATTTAAAAAAAAGATAAAAAGAATTGAATCTGATCCTATTTAAATTATCAAATAGCACAATATTACAATATTATGGGGTGAAACTGTAAAAAAAAAATCTTATTAAATCAGGTAAACTCAAAAACCCTTTAATCATGAACATATAATTGAGATAATCTCATAGAAAGAAAAGTAGTAAAAAATATTTAAAAAATAAGATTAAAATAAATCAATTTAAAAAAAATAAAAAAACAAACAAAAATAAACCCACATTAACTTTTGAAACTAGCGATCCCGGTCGAACTTGGGGCTAAACTAATAGAAGGCAAACCACAAAAAAAAAACTCTAAAAAAAAAGATAAAAAATAAGAAAAAACTAGCTTAAAAAACAAAAGAAAAAACCAAACAGAGAAAACTTTCTAAACCTGATATAATTTCTAAAACTTGCAACTCATGAAATCCTGCATATGGATTCATTCAAGAAGATTAATTCTCAACCAATTTAATTTTGAATAATGAAATCGGTGAAAAATATTTATAAAAAATCTTGCAAAAAAAAAATAATAAATAAAGATCAAATTTGATAGAAAAAAACCTAAAGAGTGAAAGACATTATATTTTTTTATTCTAAGATTATAGTAGTAGTTTTACTGTGAAAAAAAAATCTAATTACATATAAAATATTAAAAACAATTGTATAATGATGAAAATATAACTTGGCCTCTATTATTTAGTTCAATGTTTTTGTTTTTTAAGAGAAAATTTATAATTATACTATTACAATAAATAGTATTATAAGTCTTGCTTCTTAAGAGTTGTAAAGTGACGAACAAGTTATTAAAAATGCTATGGAAAATGACAAGAAAGATAAAATTAAAGACCATCTTGTACAAAGATATATTTAAAGCAACAATCACATTATATAATGTTTTCTTGTAATGGCAAAGAAAATCATTCCCATTGACGAGCCTAAGGAGCGTGATTTTAGCTGGAAAGAGATGTCTTTTCCGGTGGAAGTCATTTCCACCAAATCAGATGCAGGATTGCGGAGTAGAACAAGAAGGAAAACCGCATTCAGAATTCCTGTGTCCTGCAA
>Ga0325405_1002362_pt1 | contig 19383 bp, 10 predicted proteins | sample PopdelMetagenome_21_FD_205663 | JGI IMG/M metagenome (GOLD analysis project Ga0325405, IMG submission 205663) | Populus deltoides microbial communities from Bellville, Georgia, United States - Xylem-Control-R2 | ecosystem: Host-associated > Plants > Phyllosphere > Stem > Wood/Secondary xylem...
GACCGCACCTAGCTTTCTGAGAAACCGATCCTATTTGTCTTGACAGTATGTTATTTTTACTTTTGCTTCTGTTTTAGCTTTTGCTTCTCTTTCCAGTTGCCTTTGGTTAGTATGACCTGGGTAACATGCCTTTTATACTTTTTGGGGTATGTTTTTTGTACTTTTGTATAAATTTTTCCCTTCTATACAATTATTCTTTTTTTAAAAAAAAAAAAAAAAAATTCTATCAAGCCTTACTGCACTTAGCATTTGTAACATCCTATAGTTAACATGTTTCTTGTCACCAAAGAATGAAGTTTAAGAGCTATGTGCTATGAGATATTGTTCCAAATTCTTGCAGTCGGTGATTTCTGTTTACAAATAACAGAGCTGTAGATGTATTTCATTAGCTATATATCTTAGCATCTCTGGAATAGCAAAATACTAGTAGGGTCATCAGATTCAATATCGCCATCGATCAAGCCTAAGAGAAGAACCATTAAAATTAGTAACCCAGAAGTTAAACCAGGATCAAGGTGAGGTATGCTAAGTTGGCTGTGTACCTTTTCATTCAACTAATTATGCAGCTGCAGATGCAAATAATTGATCAACGTTTTTGGAGTAAGAGAACACTAGTAAGGACATCAAGAGCAGCTGCCTTGTTCTTTATCAAGCCAACAAAAACTAGTACCTCTCAAATTTCAGGTTTCTTTAATCCCTAACTGCTCAATTAAAAGCTTGAAAAAGTTGAACTATACACAGATTTTTTTTGTTCTTTTGATTAGAAAGTCCATTTTATTTTATATAAGAAAGGAAATAAACAGGTAGTCTATATACAGAAAGTATGCAGAACCTACAAAGAAAACCAGGGAAAATCTGCAGAAGCAGCTACCAAACTCATAACTTCGACTCAGGAAGAAAGAACCAAAACATGAAAGAAACAACAAGATTGAATTAGCAAATTAAATATTTTTGAAACTAGAACCAAAGAAACCTTCTTGAGCTCGCTGTTGTTGGCAAGTGAATTAATATTTGATTTCCAGCATTTGTTGAAAATGAAGCATGGTATTTTCCTTCAAACGAACCCATGCCTCAATGCCATCGCCATCGTTAGAGTCCAATAGCAGAATCCCCTCCATTGGTGCATACACGCTACTCACCCATTCTGGCCTTTCCCAACCAAAATCTGCTTCATAAATTGGAAACCGACTCCAGGAATTAAACAAATAGACATCTATTTCAGTTGTTTCAAATATTTCTTTCATCATAAGCATCTCGTTTGTCACTATTGAAATTATGTCATCACCATTTGAAGCTTTAGCACATTCTGAGAAAGTGCTACTCATTCCTTCATGGATCCGATTTACCACATCATGAAGCTGCACTGTACTGTCATCACCTGGAATGAATTGTGCAATTGACATGGTTCCAAAATTTCCACACATATTCCCTGGAATCGGTAGCGCTGTCCTCCTTCTCATGTCAACTAGGTGTGTTAGATAAGAAGGACATAAGCATCCATATCTGGCTTGAGAGGCCTTGATGAGAGCCCTCCATATGAAAGCTGTCACCACTTGCACTCGTGATGGTTCGTATTTCAGCGATCCTGAATTATTAACGTTGACATGAGCAGCTGCTTTCAGACTTGATAGAGCTGCGCTATTAAACACAATCCTTTTCTCGACAATCGTGTTATCTCTTTTGCTCCTCGGAGAAAAAGTCTTGATGGAAGACATATCTTTTGGTGGGCAGAAGGAAGACAGTTGGAAACTTGGGGGGTGAACTTTGTCGATTCCTATTCGGCACGCAGTAGCCCAAGAATCAACAAATGTAAACAAAGTGAATCCATCAACTATCTTGTGTGTCACAGATATACCAATGGCAAGTCCACCACATTCAAACATGTTGAACTGAACTATAAGCAAAGGGCTTTCTTCTGGTTGAAATAATGGTGGAGCTAAATGATTCCTCAGCTCGGTTTCAAGCTCTCCTTCCTTGAGAAATTCAGAGAGGCAACCACTTGCTTTGGCTTCCAAATATTCTGCCCCATTGTCATTACAATCAATGAAGACACTTCCTTTCACGTATCTTCCTCCAAGTGGCTAATAAAGGGTCAAGATTTCTGATAAGGATTTTTGCAACTGCTTGCTTTTTTCTGCAGTATTAACACAATCTTCTTCACCACTGGCTGGGTAGTAGAAAATGCACGATGTGTAATAATTTGAAGGAAAATTCTGATCTAAACAAGATATTTTCAATTTCTGAAGGTTGAGTGGAGTTGGAGATGATGGAGTTATCAACTTTCTAGCTAAGATCTGAACCTTCATATTCAAATTCTTTCGCTTTGCAAGAGATGATGTATAGATTTTTGTGAAGAATTTTCACACAAGCTAGACGTTGGATTACTTGAAAAACTTCTGTATAAACAGTATAAAATGTCTGCAGTGATTATTTAAGCTGATTCTGGTGCTTTGTTCCCAGCAAAAGCCAAACTGCTATAAGATTTTATATTATACCTCAAGAAAGGTGGGGTGGGGAGTAGTTAAGCTGTCTGCTCCTCTTTTGTTGGCATTGCCCTAACTTTGTGAATCCTGAGACGTTGAATTTTATTAGTTAATTAACCTTAGCTACTCATGACATTGACAAATTAAAAATAAAAATAAAAATAAAAAATGAATTAAATATTTTATACAGCATCTTCCATAAACATAGCTAGTGAATCCCAAAGACTGTTCACAGGCTGCAGAAGACGGTGCATAAATGGCTTGAGATTCTGTCTTTTGTGTCCCTCTCTAGCACTGGAAACCAGAGGCAGGATCAGAGAAGACAGCCTCTTCAAAGTTGATGAACTTGTACATGAAAATGTCCTGTCACCCCTTGGTCTTACAAGGGTTGATTTGTTGTCTGGCTGGTATTAGGTACATTCCTGACGACGAAATGATTTTCTTCGAGAATTAATGTTGGTGGCCGAAAGATGCTTGATGCAGTAATGCTCTGTAATTGTTGAGACAAAGAAACTGGCGCTCCAGAGTAATGCTCTATCTGTATTTCCCCATTCTAGAGTTCCTCTGCAATTGTTGAGACAAAGAAATTGTTTATATGTGTGCATGGAAGATTCTTTGAAATAAATAAAATGGAACATGGATGGTATGTCATTGAGTCCCGAGTTGTGGGAATGGTAAATAAAAACATGATGACAAGTGCGAGTTAACGATATAAAAGTGGTGTGTTTCAGGCCTATTCCGATAACGGAATCGTAGTATGAGTTGGGGTTTTTTGTCAGAGAAACTTGGTGTGTTTCAACAGCGTAAACAAGTGCAGATTGGGCTGCTTATGACAACATAAATATAGAACATTTGGGGCTATGTTTGACAGCATGAAAGTGAAGATGCATGACGAAGTACCCGTGTTCTTGGTGCGTGTATGACACGAGCATTATGTGAGGATCTACCATGACTACAACGTATCTTAAGGGTTGATGTCTACAAGACAAAAAAAAAATACAAAAACCGAGGTGGTCACATTACCAAGACTATTACAAATAACTATTTGCATTACAGTCCAAATCCATTTGATTACAATACACCCATATATGTACAATATTGTTCTTCTTTAGTGCTAGATGGATACCAGGCTTCGATTTCAGCTGACGGGGATGTACAAGGAAACTCCTAGAACCACAGAGCCGATGTAAACTCTTTGCTCTAAAAATTATGATCACACGCAGTCAGTGACAATTTTCTAGTTACTAGGCTCTTGCATTACATTTGACCTCAATTGCACATACTAGGAACTCTGTTCTATGCCTTTGTAAGCCCTTCTTTTCCAGATCACTCTCACTCCTGTTTATCAACTCTTCAATCTCTTACAAGTCTTTTTATTTTTTAATGACGTCACATTCAAGAATCCACCATGGTAGCTACATACAAGTTTTTTATTATTTAGTTCATAGGAAAATATTACGTGCATCAAACTAAAAAGCATGAAAAGTCAACAACTAGATAAAATTTAAGATTGTTGTTTGTAATTATAAACTAGTTATCATGGAAAAAAAATTAAAAAGCTAAAAGACATCAGCTATGTACTATAAACACAGATCCAGAACATAACATAGATCCAAAACATTATGAATTGGAACAATAGTTTGACATCTTTATTCTTCTTAGCAAAACTGACAAAGGTTACTTTCAAGGATACTTTCATGTTTTTAGGGGGTTCTTTAGGCATTGCTGATTGTAGATTGGTAAACACATATTATTTTTTTGCATGGTATAATGACTTTTTACACTTAAAAACAAAATGTCATATATCTTGAGAGTATTTTTTTACTTTTCATGTTTAATTGCACAATAATCTATCAAAATTACCCTAGAAGCCAAAAAACAAAGTTGGCATGTAGGTGCATTTGTGTATTTTTCTTTTTGTTTTTTTGGTAATAACTGATTTGATAAAGGGGTTGATGTGTCTTTTATCAAATATATAATATTATTTAAATGATTTATAGGGAGGCACATGAAAGTTCCAGGAATGTAGTTTTGGGAATGTTGTGGCGGCGTGGGCCGAGGATTTACTTGGCAAAACAATGGCTTTCAAGGTGGCAATATAATCCTTGCAGGAGTCCCTACCTGACTAGACAGAGCGTGTAACTTCAGTGCCTCCGATTAACCATCAATTATCATTTCCTTCATATTATTTTTTTTTTCCTCCCTCATCCTAGAAAATCACACTGACCCTAAAAAAATCAATGCAACTCTTCAATTAATTTTTTTTATTTAGATTTAATCTTTGTTTTTTTATTAATATTTATTTTATTTAAAATAATTTATAACATTAGAGAATTTATTTCTAATTTCATCTCTCATTAATTTTTTCACTAGTTAAATTTAGTTCCTATTTATCTTTTGTGGTTTGAAGATGTCCTAACAGGTCTAGTTGACATATTGGGCTGGGAGAGGGAAAAAACAAACTTCTTCTGTGAACATCATTTTCTCACATTGTATGTATATTAACGCATGAATCCTTCCGGTCATCATGTCAAAAAAAATAAAAAATAAATTAAGACCAACAAGGTGGGATGAGGACATCTTGACCAGCAGCTTCTAAATAGCTAATAATCAATACTTGGCATTACGTATATCTTTGTTTTTTAACAGGGTCACCAATAGGCTAAAGCAAACGTGCAAACAAAAACTTTTGATATCTTGCTTAAAACTGGAGATCTTTAACACATGTATATCATATTTATAGAGATTGCAGACTTCTCTCTCTGTGTTTTACATTAATGGCAATGAGTGGTGATGAAGAAGTAGCTAACAAGCAGGTGATATTGAAGAACTATGTCATCTCTGGTCTGCCTAAGAAATCAGACATGGACGTGATCTGTGATGTTTATAAATATAAATGAGAGTAGAAAAGGGCTACAAAGCTCTTGAAGGCTTAGAAGTGGGTATAAATAAATAAAAGGAATTGTAGTAATTGAATAAAATATGATAAGTATAAATAGAAAAAAGAGGGATCTGATTTGAGAGAGAGAGAACCGGCAAAAGAGAAGGGGGAAAGAAGAAGAAGAAGAGAAAAGAGGGAAGGTTAAAGGAAGGAGAAGAGAGTTAGAGAAAATAAGTATAAATGTAAGATTTAAGCTTAGATATGCATAAATGTGCTTTCTTTTAGCTTTAAATTTCCGTTTTAGTTGAATATTAGGGTTTTGAAGATTGTGTTTTGGGTTTAATTAATGAATTGATTTGAATGTTATGGGTTGATTGTTGTGGATTATAAGTTAATGAGTTGATTTTGGAAGATTTTAGGTAAAGATGATGATTTTGAGTTATAATTTATTTAAATGAATGACGTTGAGTTAGAAATCTTCATATAACAGTAGGTGATGTGTGAAAATTTTGGGTTTGAGGTTGGAGATGATGAAATTCAGTTTGGTCCCTCAATTTGTTAAAATTACAGTTTAGTCCCCAAACTTTTGAAAAAACACAGATTGGTCCATGGAGCATAATCCGAGATTCTGGACAGAATAAAAGATGAATTATGAGCAGAATTTCAGTATAGTTATGAATTTTTAACACTTTCAATTTGGTCCTCCCATTTGACAAAATTACAATTTGACCCTAAAAATTTGATAAAATTCTAGAATGGTCCCTTAAGCATAATTTGAGATTCTGAACATAAATGAGGATGAATTATGGGAAAATTTCCAATATAGTCATGAATTTGTGACATTTTTAGTTTAGTACTCCAATTTGACAAAAATTACAATTTGACCCTAAAAATATAATAAAATTTCAGATTGGTCCCTAGCTGTAATATGAGCTTTTTCAGATTGGTTTGATGAATAATTGAGGGTTATTTAGTGAATTATTATCAAGTCTTATTATTTGTTTTATTATGGATTAGATTTCGAGAAAACCATTTAATTTTTGAGTTTTTAGAAAAAATGACTAGTTAGTTCAAAAACATATGGTGTTATGGAATATGTCTTTAGTTAAGTGTATTAAATAGGGTGTACGTTCTTTTTTAGTCATTTTTTAATATGTCTCATTTTCATTTAGATAATTCTGATATTCACTAGCGAGATGTCAGTAAGATTTCCTTCGGTATCTGCTTTCGAGTTAGGTAAATGGATAATTTTCTATATGCATAAAAAATATTATAAATATTTGAGCTGTTAATATGAATTGATTCATGCTTCTTGATAATATATATGTTGATTATTATCCTTGTTATGATAAAGCATGATCAATTGTTGAATCTAAATTCTTGATATGAACAATATATATTTTGAATTGACTTCTAAATTGATAGATCCTCATTTGATTGATGTCATAAGTTGAGCCTTTAATTATGATTATGATTATGAACCTATGGTATGCCAGTCAAAATACTCATGCTAACAGGGTACGTAATATTAATCTTTGTGCACATTGTATCTAAACCCTAATTGATCGGGGGAGTCACCAACCTGTATGGATTGATCATCACACAGTACGGAGCCTCATGCTCATTGCATTTTGATTTTCTGACAAGCTTTACCTTGTGATATTCTTGTTATGATCTATTTGAGAAACCTTCCTACAATAACTTGGAGCCATAATTGTATATACATTGTTCATTGTTGTATTAACTCATATATGTATATTGAACGTTATCTACTAACTGAGTTGTTGAACACACCCTCTCATTATTTATCTTTTTATGCTTATAGCTTGTTAGCAGGTCATGATTGTTGGACCTTCAGAACTTGCTCTTTTGTTGAAATTAGTATTTTTTATGTCTAGTTAGTGCTCCACAACTATGAATTTGTATTTACTCTTGTATTAAGACAATCAAATTATATATTATGAAGTTAATTTTGTTATTAGTGCTACGTTGAACTTTGATTGAATTAGTTAATAGATAAGTTTATATGTAAGTTTGGGTTTGCATAGGTACGTATGACACCTTGAAAGGAAACCTTGTTTATATACCGGTTATGGATCTGGGAATCAAGTTCATGACATGATTACTAATACCATCTAATTTAAGGTACCAGAACAAACTCCTGGAATTCTAGTTAAGAATATGTATTTATCATGCGATCCAGCCTTGAGAGCTAGAATGACGAAACGTGAAGGATCTTATTTCGATTCCTACACAAATGGTTTGGTAAATCACTCATAATTCCTTATTTTGTGATTCATGCAGAAGCTAAATAGTACAACAACAATACAAAATCACAGAAAAACACAAAAGATTTAATGAGTGAAGAAGGTTGCATACATATGAATACTAAATTCATAGTTTTATAACTTGAAAAAAAAAATATGGTGGCTGCCATCTTAAGAGGTTTTTAAAACTTTTAAATAGGTCAAAAAACCCTATCTCTTTACAAAGAAACAACTAGGAATCCAAGAATATAAAAGAAATAAACGGAAAATTTTAATTTTAGTCCTTAAATTTTCATTTTTTCATAAAAATATGCATTTAGCCGAAATAACTAGGAATCCAAGAACATAAAGAAAATAAACAAAAAAAATTAATTTTAGTCCTGAAATTTTCATTTTTTCATAAAAATATGCATTTAGCCCCTCTAAAAATGAAACATTTGCTCTCCAGCCTAGTAGTTTTATGACGGCACCCCCAGTTAAAATTTTCTAGTTCCGCCCCTGCTTCCAGTCATGTTATTTTTCTAGCTCGACAGCTTAAATGAAGACCAACAGGTTCCTTTGTTGATGTGGGATAAGGACATCATGATAAGGTACAAAATGCAGCATTTACCATGATGTGACAATGCCGGCTTATCAGAACTTGACATTTTATGTATGGGTGGTTGCCAAGATGCTAGCTAATAGCCAGCAGGTAACATTCAAACATATACTTGTAATATCATGCTTTGAGAATAGAGATCGCCCTTGGCATCTGGATATCTCATATATATGCAAACATTTCCAGACTGATATTGCTCTATCTGTATTTTCCCATTCTGAATTTCCTCTGTCATTGTTGAGACAAAGAAATTGACGCATAAAGGCACTGCGTGGTGATGAAGAAGTAGCTAACAAGCAGGTGATATTGAAAGACTATGTCATGTCTGGTTTTCCTAGGAATTCAGACATGAATGTGATCACCAGTTCTATCAAACTTAAGGTACCAGAAGAAACTCCTGGAATTCTATTCAAGAATCTTTATTTGTCATGCGATCCAGCCATGAGAGGAAGAATGTTAATACTTGAAGGATCTTATGCTGAGTCCTTCAAGCCTGGTTCGGTCAGTCACTCTGCTTATCTTGCATATCATTGAATACTTTTGAAGAAAACAATCAATACAATTTAGAATAGGGCTATTGATATATGTACTTATGTAAAGGACTTAATTTAGCTCAAACTTTCATGTGGCTGTTCTAAAAAACGCAGCCTTTAAATGGATATGGAGTGGCTAGAGTTTTGGATTCAGGGCATCCAGACTTCAAGAAAGGTGACCTGGTTTGGGGAATAACTGGTTGGGAAGAGTACAGTCTCATTACATCAACAAGGGGACTGTTCAAAATTGAACACACAGATGTGCCTCTTTCCTATTACACTGGAATTCTTGGTTAGCTTTTTTTGTTTTCTTTTAATCCTTTTTGTTCAATTTTATCTTTTTTTAAGTTGCGTAGCTTTGGTGCTACTAAAATACATGGCTGGTAATTGTGAACTCCACTTAGTTTTCGGCATCCTTAGCAGATATGATATTTCATGCTAGGAAACTTTCAAGATATAAGCTTTATTTTCTGACGTGTGAAGCATGCAGCAATAACAATTAAGATGAACAGTGACAAAAGAAAGAGATTCTTTCATTTTCCATCTAATTCTAACGTTCATTGTAAATGAAATTGAAAATTATATCTAATAATTCCTCACCCATATAATTATCATTCTTTCCTAGATGGTCAAAAGTTTATCTAATAGTAGTACATTTATACGTTGCAGGAATGCCAGGTATGACTGCTTATTGTGGTTTTTATGAGCTTTGCTCTCCAAAGAAAGGGGAGTATGTCTTTGTTTCAGCAGCTTCTGGTGCAGTGGGTCAGCTTGTTGGCCAATTTGCCAAGTTATTGGGTTGCTATGTTGTTGGAAGTGCTGGAAGCCAAGAAAAGGTTAGTCAGCCAATCATGAGTATTAACCGTGTCAAACAACTGACTTGTCCTGTTGTTGCTCTTCAGCAAGTAAAACTGCAAGCTTTCAATTTATTGCCACATATTTAAGTAGATGACATGAAAGCAAAGAAACATCTGTAACCAGATTCTGTATGGTGTTTGCTTTTAATTTCTCTTATCAATCTTAAGGTTGACTTGTTGAAGAACAAGTTTGGATTTGATGAGGCTTTCAACTATAAAGAGGAGCCAGACCTGGTTGCAACCTTGAAAGGTGAGTAGCAAGTTTTTTGAACTGGAAGTTTATGCCCATATTATGTGGGAATTCCTTAGAGGCATCAAAGATATATAGTCTCCTTCTTTATCTGTGTTTTAGGCCTTTTTATGTTAAGTGCTAATTAATGCCTCTGTTCCTGGCAGATACTTTCCAGAGGGTATAGATATTTACTTTGAATATGTTGGAGGAAAGATGTTGGATGCTGTTCTACTCAACATGAGGCTTCATGGACGCATTGCAGTGTGTGGGATGATTTCACAGCACAACAAATTTGATAACCCTGATGGCATATACAACCTGATCAACATCATTCTGAAACGTGTTCGCATCGAAGGATTCCTAGTTTTGGATTTCTATCATCTCTACCCCAAGTATCTGGAAATGATTTTGCCTAAAATTAGAGAAGGGAAGATCGTGCACGTGTGGATGACATAGCAGAAGGCCTAGAGGGTGGTCCAGAAGCTCTAATTGGGCTTTTCGCTGGCCGCAACATAGGAAAACAAGTGATTGCAGTTGCTCATGAATGACTATCTTCATGTTGCTTACTCGTAAGAAATCTTCTAAATTTCTCGTAAGAAGTTGTATTTCAATCCAGTTGTATTTTAATTTGATTGCATCAATGATATTGTACTAAACTATGCAGCCTTTAAGTGGAAACGCATGGGGTGGCTAGAGTTCTGGATTCAGGTCATCCAGACTACAGGAAAGGTGACGTGATTTGGGAAGAGCACAGTCTCATTACGGAAACAAAGGGACTGTTCAAAATTCAACACACAGATGTGCCTCTTTCCTATTATACTGGAATTCTTGGTTTGTTTTCCTTTTCTTTTGTATTTGATTTTTATTTTTATCAAGATTAGGTTGCTGTGGTGCTAGTGAAATCCATGGACGGAAAGTGTGAACTGAACTTGTTGAAGGAAAGATGTTGGATCATGGATGCTGTGCTGCTCAACATGAGGTTGCATGGACGCATTGCTATGAGCCCGAGCATAGATAAATCTACCAAACTCAACATTAATCTTTGAATTAGAGATATCTTTCTTTGGTAAAATTAGAGATGTCTCATGCTATCAGTATATTCTATTTGGTAATGTGATCCGGAGGCCTTTTTTTTATTTTCCTTTTTTTCCCTTTTTGTTACAAAAATCTTGACCATTTTGAATTTTAACAAGGCAGTGCAAGGGCTCTCAAAAGTGTAGGAAAAGTAAAGGGTATTAAAATCACGAGTGCACTTGTATAATTTTACAAGTAAATATATATTTATTGTTCAAAATTGAGTTAAAATTAAAAAATTGATAAAACTTGTCTAAAATCATATAAAATCAGGTAAAATCATGATTTTACAATATTTTTAAATTTTCAATTCTTATTTTCTTCCATGCATACCCTTATGTTTTCTTCCTCATATACTGAGTCCACTAGCAAATTTGGATTATTTGCTAACAACTAATAATTTCTTAGAGTTGTTCTGTATAATATGTGTTTAATTAGTTATATAACTTAATTTTAAGAGTATGTGTTTAGCTATATAACTTAATTTTAAGTTTGACCTATAATAATGATTTTTTTAAGATGATTTCTTAACAAGCGCTTGTGTGGAATCAATTTTCCACCGTAATTAAATAAATTAAATTTACTTGTTTGAAATAAATAGAATTCAATTTATTTTATTTTTTATATTACCCTCATCACCTTCATCTCATTTCTTTAAAGTTATGTGAAAAAAGAGATAGATATTTTGAATAAAAATAGTTTTAATATTAATTTTTTTTATTTGAAATTGTAAATCAGAGGAATTAATATCTAATTTATTTTGGTATAATTTTTAGAGATTGAATTCTATGTAAAATTTAAATCTTAACACTAAAAATATTTTAAATATGGGATATTATTAAGAATTTCTAATTCAATTTAATTTAGTGTTTCCAAACATGCATGACTTTTTGAAATTGGTGCTTTTCTCCAACTACTCTCGTGGATTCTTTCTTTTATCAATAATGCAGTGATGAAGAAAACATAATCTTGCTTGAACTCTTCTTAACAAATAAAACTTTATCTATTATGGGATAAAGCTTCAAAAAATCTTATTCTATAAAGCTATTTTTATGGACAGGGGTAATAAACAATATTATGAAGCCTAATCCACCATGTATTTATGCCTAAATATCAATCTTTTAAACAAGTTTATAACATTATGATTTATCTATAAAAAATCTTATAACTTGTCTAAGACGTGATCTGACAAGAAACAAGACTTTAAATTAAAAAGAAGGTCTGATTTTGAATTGGTTGATTCATTATTCATTTTAGTTTATATATACAAAGCCTACAGTACTTTATAAATTCACTTGTTGAGATTCATATTGTGCAACAAACAATATCTAATACAACCACAGCCTGGTTATTAAACCTGGCTCAACTCGGCGGTTCGACCTGGGACTTGGTCGACCCGGCGGCTAGAACAATCCGGATTTAATAAAAGACCGGTTGGGGCATCAACCCTGCAAAACCCAGGCGAACCCGAATGAGACCCAATTTTTTTTTTAAAAATGTGAGATTTGAAACCCATTAGTATATATACTAGAGTTTCCAAGAAAAAAGTTATGTTTTTTCAATGTGAGATAAAAAAACTTTTTGATTTAAATAATTCAGCTTAAAGGATAACATAGTATCTTTTCAATGTGAGATTTGAATTCCTTTCGTATATATACTCTATATTCCCAAAAAAAAAGTTATGTTAGTATATATACTCTATGTTCCCAAGAAAAAAGTTATGTATTTTAAATGTAGGATTTGAAACCCATTAGTAGATATACTAGAGTTCTCAGGAAAAAAGTTATGTTTTTTCAATGCGGGATAAAAAAACTTTTTGGTTTAAATATTTCAACTTAAAAGGATAACATCATATCTTTTTAATGTAAGATTTGAAGCCCTTTCGTATATATACTCCATATTTTCAAGAAAAAAAGTTATTTTTTTTCAATGTGGGATTTGAAACCTATTAGTATATATATTAGAGTTCCTAGGAAAAAAGTTATGTTTTTTAAATGTGGGATAAAAAACTTTTTTAGTTTAATTATTTCAATTTAAAAGGATAAAATAGTATCTTTTCAATGTGAAATTTGAAACATTTTCGTATATATACTCTATGTTTACAAGAAAAAAGTTATGTTTTTTCAATGTTGGATTTGAAATCCATTAGTATATATACTCTATGTTTCCAAGAATTTTTTTTTCAATATGGGATAAAAAAATTTTTTGGTTTAAATACATCAACTTAAAAACTTAACATGGTATCTTTTTAATTTGAGATAAAATTTTTTAAAAAAATATTCATTTAAACTTCATTATTTACAATATATATAGTCTTTATTTACATGGATTTTTTTTTATTTTTTCATACAAAATATTAAAATTTTAAATATTTTTTTTAATTTTCCGGGTTGATATATGAAACTCGGGACCCGGCCCCTTAACCGAATGAACCTCCTGGCAGAGTTTAATAACTCAGAACCACAGCCCATTAGTCCAATAATTTTGCTATCTAAAGAAAATACTATATTTATTTAGTGATCACACATAACAAGATGATAATATCATAGCTAAGTGGGCATAAAGTGGGGAGTTTTCTTAAACCAATGCTTCGACTAATTGAGATCATGAGGTGAGAAGTTTTGCATGTCCATGCTTTTCCATAGGCTGACCGCCCAAATCAAAAAAGCTTTCCACTGCTGCCTTGTAGAAAATCTCATTGAACCATGACGGGGATGACGAAGCAGATGATATGGTGGTGAAGGTATCGTTCTACCGCTTTCAACTTCGGACTCTTGGTTGTCAATCTCATCATCCGACGATCCTGATCCTTCAAATGAAGTCTCGTAGTTGTCAATGTCATGATCCCCCTCTGAACCTTCCAAAGACTCTTGGTTGTAAATGTCATGATCCAACGCTGAAGTTTGATCGCAGTTGTTCCGTCCAAATGGAAATGTCTCTATCACATGGATCCCACATCGTACCACTTCACTGTTTTCGGACCTCGATATCACATGTAGTTCCAATTCATCATCTCCACAATATTTTTCCATTGCCATCTCACGTGTACTTATGAGTCTTAGCCACCTACCACGGAAATAGGGTCTTGCATGTGTAGCTTCGAACAATGGAATACCGTTTCTTTTATTTTTTATAATAGCCTTGTATTCTTGATACCCAACACCTGAACAGACAGCCCAAATGAGCAAGCCTTGGAAAACTGGAGGTATATGAAATGACAATGAACTCCCTTCTCCACTGTAGCTGAACCATTTTGGAATCATACAACAATCGAAGGGTCTGTCATAATGAGAATTGAAGATTCTCTGCATAAATATTGAATTCAAGGAATGCTGAGATTTTAAACACTGATTAATGTTTGTGTGTGCCAATTGTATGTTTATTTGTGTGCAAGAGAGACAGAAAATAGTACCTGAAGAAGCCAGCCCGTAGTATATTTTGATACATTACTCAGACCTTGCTTGCCGTCAATCTCAAAGAAATTGTACAGCGCATATTGAGACAGATATGGTGGTGCAGGTATTACTGTATCTCCTTCAACTTCAGACTCATGATCCCACTCTGACCCTTCAAATGAATCTGTCTTTTCAACTATCACATGGATCCCACATTCAAACACTTCAGCGTCTTCTCCCATATAAAATTCCACGCACAGTTCCAATTCCTCATCTTCACAATATTCTTCCATTGCCATCTCACTTGTACGTATGTATGTCATCAAATTTCTAACGACCGGATCGCATACGTATGCTTCAAACAATTGAATACCGTTGCTTTTATTTTTTATACACAATTTGGCGGTACAAATAAGACCTATCAAGCGTTGACAGACAACCCCAACGACCAAGCCTTGGAAAACTGGAGGAATATGAAATGATAATGAACTTCCTTTTCCTCGGTAGCTGAACCAATTTGGAATCATAGTGAACTTGTCTCTGTGGCTGAACGTAGAACAACGATTGAAGAGAATTTGATACCCATAACCACCGTAGCACAATGCCTGTGTATATATATATTGATTTCAAGGAATGCTGAATATTAGACATTAATTAATGAATATATAGTATGTGCCAATTGTGTGCTTATTTGTGAGCAAGAGAGACAGAAATAGTACGTCAATAAGACTTCTCTTATAATTATTTGATGACTTGTAGTTGGGAACAGAGCGAATAATCCAGCCATGATTACTTAGACCTTCCATGCCTTGAATCTCTATTAAATCCGGACAACAAAACAGATCCAGATTTAGATATTTTTTTGCTTGGATTGGTAGTCTTACCCATTGCATTGATTCGCAACCATATGCATCCAAATGTTCTAAATTTGAGGGAATCTCTGGGATTGATACAAGATTGCTGCAAAGCGCAACCCTCAAAAGCCGCAGCTTAGAAAGGATGCCGATGCCAGAAGGCAGACCGAAGAACTTGTTTCTTGATAGATCCAACTCTTTGAGAGAAGACAAACCTCCAAAATCAACAGCATTAGTTGCACGTTCAGACAAACCATAATTAACAAGTTTTAGCTTTCCCAATACTCTCCAAATAGTGGAAGTTGGAGCTAGCAGAAAAGCTGAAATCCAAGAAGAATTTGGTGAAGGCCGATATGGTAAGTTACACCTCCAGTGTCCGCGCAATGACAACTTCCTCACACACCTTAAATGTCCAACTGAAGAGAGAAATTGCTCGTTGTTAATTCCATCTGCTAGAAGCTCAGTGAAGGACTCAATATCACCCATGCACTCCGGCAGCTCCTTAAGTTGTGAACACCCCGAAATGTTCAAACATACAAGAGACTTTGAATGTCCAATAGATTGATGTACCTCAACTAAACTTGAGCAACCTTCAAGCAGTAGTTTCTCTAGACTTAAACTGTGCAAGTTTGGTGTTTTAACAAGCTTCTTTGAATAACTGAGATCAAGGATCTTTAGATTGTTGAGAATCTGTCAGAGCAGTGAGGAAAATAATTAACAAGTGATCATCAAAAGTTGTAACTTGTAAATATAAATTACATAATAAACAACTTTTTGGGTATTTTGGTATGTTTCACACCTTTTTTTTCTTCCATAGTTCTTTGATGTTACTGTACTTCATATCAATAACAACTACGCAGTCCGGTGTAAAATCAAATGGCAAAAATTCCAAAGGACATTCAAGCCAACAAATCCAAGTCAACACTTTAGAAAGCCGTATGAAAGATCCGGTGAGATCTACTCCATTGATTTGCAGTAATTTTAAGTTTATCATTTTTGCAAATGATCCCGTGCTTAGTGATTTCTCTTCTGATCTTCTCAAGTCCAGTGCAAGGCCCTGTACAACTTCTGTTCCCTAAGAAAGCAAAACGAAAAAATCAATAGAACTTTCAAATGATTGTTTGTAATAAGTTTGACAAGAAAGATGCAAATGAATGTGCTTTTCTGTATGCATTGAGTTCTTACCATCTGCATCTTGAGTACTATCCACGCATCCTCTTGACTCCAAATTCTGCTCCTTTGTGCAGGATTTTCAGGTGACTCATCCTTAACGATCCCCCTTCCCATCTCTCGTAACAGATCATGCATGCTTATCGTTCCAGAATCATCAACTTTAATCAGAGACCTTTCAGTGAGAGTTCCCAAATCATCTTCTGGATTATAACCATATCGTCCTTCTAGCACTTCTGCTACGTATTCTTTCTGTTCACCAATAAAGAAGCATGCAATATCAAGAAATGTATTCTTTAGTGTAGATTCATCCAGTGTGTCAAAACTTATTCTAAGTTTTTTCTGAATTTCACTGTTTGGATATTTTCTCAATCTGTCAATTACAGATTCCCATCTAGCTTGGTTTTTCCCAAACAAGCAAGAACCTAAAACCTCAAGAGCTAAAGGAAGTCCTCCACAGTATTCAACTACATCATTCGAAAGCGCAACATAATCTTTTCCTGGCTTGGTGTCCCTAAACGCATGCTGACAGAATAGCTGAAGGGACTCATCTGGGTGCAATTCTTGAACCTGGTATCTTTGATCAGCTTCACGAAGTAAGCGTTCATCTCTAGTTGTAATTATCACCCTGCTTCCAGGACCAAACCAGCTTCGCTCTCCCATCAAAGCATTTAATTGGTCCAGATGATCCACGTCATCAACAACGACAAGAACTCTTTTGCGGCAGACTCGTTCTTTAATCAGAACCTTTCCTCTATCAACATTATTGATCTTCTCAGTATTTTCTCTTAAAATATCATGAACTAGTTGTTGTTGTAAAAGAACCAAATCATTAGGTTCTGATTTGTCTTTGACATTCAAAAGAAAAGAGATTCCCTCGTATCCATATCCACAGCCATAGCAGAGTTGATTAAATACAACTTTTGCTATAGTCGTCTTTCCTATTCCTGGCATCCCATGTATGCCCACAATGCGTACATCATCTGTTGCCGTACTTAGGAAGTGAAAAATATTGTGAGCAAGCGGATCAATACCTACTAGGTGCTTAGGAACATGTAAGTACTTGGGGTCCAATTTAGTCAGCACATCCTTGATAATCTCTTAGATAAATTTTGCTTCACGCCTGTTCATGGACAAAAGCAAGTCATTAGTCATTAATAGCGAGACAATTAAGTATGTTCCAAAAGTATTTTATTATTTCACATTGTAAAATAGGTAATGTATAATGACTCCATATAAATATAAATGTGTGGAAGTGAATCTTATAGAGAAAAGGCATACCCATTTGCCATATCTTTGAGATTCCATCCAGACAGATTTCCTGCCTCCTCAAGAGCTTCTCTCCACTCCTTCACCTTCTCTTTAGAACGTTCTTCATGTTTAACAAATGCTTCAGCAAAACTGACAGTCTGTTTTCTCACATCTGAAGGATCAATGTCAAAGAATATAGGAAGAGCAATCTGACCAGTTTTCCTATATTTACACTTCAGAATCTCCACAAGTTCATCAAGACACCATCTAGAAGAAGCATATCCTTTTGAGAAGACAACTATAGATATCTTTGATTCTTGAATTGCCTTGAGGAGATGATCGGCGATTTCTTCCCTCTAGGAAGTTCATCATCATCTCGAAAAGTGTGGATTCCTGCTTGGACTAAGGCAGTATATAGATGATCTGTAAATGTCTTGCCAGTATCTTCTCCTCTATAACTCAAAAAGACATCATAGGCCCCTTGTGGTCTAGATCGAGAAGAATCTGGCTCTGTCATGGCAGCTGCAGAAATTAAGGCACGATTAATTAATTAGGAATGCAGCGATTGCAGGAGGTATCTGCTATCTTGCAATTATAACTAGTAAGGGATACATGTGAAGTGATCATCAAAAACAATGATATTTTAGAGAATTTCAACGCAATTACTATTAGAGAGTTGAAGCTTTAAGCTTACTTCTCTTTCGCGAGGACGAGTAATTTTCTTATCTGCATGGATCTAAAAAAAAGATTGTTGCTCAACACAATGACATTTTCTGAGCTATATATAAAATTTTCATCAATAAACTCATCAATGACGTCTATGTGAACATAAAGCTTTCAAATTATTGTTATGAGTAAAGACATCAATTTAAAACAAGAAAGAAGCGAAGAAGAGGTATAAGCTATACCTCTCTATAACAAAGGGTTGGTTGGATTCCACACAAGCTATGAAATTGCAGCAATCGATCGGGGAGAGAGGTTAGCTGATTAATGAATACTGCTTCCAGCTAGCTGCCTTTGTTTGACGTCTCAGAACTGAAAGGCTATTATTTTTAAACCAATAACTTGATATAATTATTTTGGTTTTTATTTTTTATAAAATATTTTAAATAAATTTAAATTAACCCGGCTGATCTATAATCTATAGCTTTGGGATCACCTCCCCGTTGATTTAAAAAACTATGGTTAAAAGCAAGTGCATGAAGTTTTTGTTAAGAGGATATGCTTCTCGAAAAATAAAAGGAAACTGTTGTTTTGTTTCTACCTTAGATTAAAAATAGTTTTTAATTTAATTTTACAGTAACTAAAATAAATATTAGTAAAAAAATTTAAAATTTAAATCTTCAAGTAGAAAATATGTTTTTCAGTTAAAATTCTATTTACTTATTTATGTATTTTTTTTACATAAATATTTTTTATTAGAAAAACAATTTTAAAACTAAAACTCATCATGTTATGCTAAGAAAGTCACAATAAAAAATATTTGATAATTTTAAATTTTAAAATTCTATTTGCTTTCTTTTTTCTTCTTTCTGTAAAAAAAAATGAAGGGATAATATGTCGCGGGTCAATTTTCGCTGAAGCTTTTCTCTTTTATCCTTTGCAAGCTACTATTCTCTCTCAACTCCTCCTACCGACTAAAATGGAAGAGAAATGAATTTTATGACAAAAATGTCAAAAACCAAAACTTGAAAGACCATATTGAATTTTGTGTGCTACAATGAAATATGAATATATATGAACAATAAAAAAATTTATTTAAAAAACCATTTACACCCTCCAAAAGAT
>Ga0325405_1002370_pt1 | contig 19359 bp, 9 predicted proteins | sample PopdelMetagenome_21_FD_205663 | JGI IMG/M metagenome (GOLD analysis project Ga0325405, IMG submission 205663) | Populus deltoides microbial communities from Bellville, Georgia, United States - Xylem-Control-R2 | ecosystem: Host-associated > Plants > Phyllosphere > Stem > Wood/Secondary xylem...
TCTCTGTTGGAAATTGAGTCGCCATTTACACCAGGTTAGCATGAATGTCCTTAATGTTTTTTATGCCTTCTGCTGTAGCTTGTGTTTATCAAAGACCATTACATAGAACGCGACTTCAATAAGTCTACGAATCAAGAAGCTTCATAACTTTGCCTTTCACGCTTTACACACACACACTCACACACACACACACACACACACACACACTATCTGATGTCTGTTGGTATTTCTTTTCTATGCTGGACAAGTAAAGAGTAGAAAAGAAGTAAGAAACAGTTTTTTTTTTTTTTGTGACAGGAGAATGTCCAATACTTATTGCTTGGAGGCAAGTTAACTGAATGTCCAACCACATTTTTCTTCCCTGGAAGGTTCAAACAGTAGAAAAGGCATATATAAATTTTTCTCTAAATGAGGACTAGCCAATGCTTTCATGGATAAAATTTACCAAACGCCTGTCTTTTAGTTGTCGTGCTTGAATTAAATTATAGGAATAATGTTCTTAATAAAAGATCTTCACTTGATTCAGTTTTTAAATAATATATAATGTTTTCTTGAGGAAGTTAAAAGAGCATAGTAGTGCTAAAAGTCCTGGGTTTCCAATGACGCCAGTGCAGGTTTGAGTTTTGAGAGCAGGCTTTGAAGTGTCTGTCTGTCTGCTTTCAAATGCATCCTCTGGATATTTTACTTCAATGAGAGAACAACACTTTAATGGTCTTATAAATCTAAAAAGAACATAAAATAGCAAAACTTTAGTTCGGGAGTGATTGCCACTCTTTGATCCTCTCCAAGCTTCATGAATTTTCATCCTTTTGTTTTTAAATCTTTATGGATCAGTTTCAAAATACTGTTGCAATAGGGTATCATATGGAACGACTTTGTCATCTTATTATTTGTTTCACTGCTGCATTACTTGCAAGGAAAATTACTTTGCAAATGGCTATATGCTTGTGTTATGTTGTGTTGCTTGGTTTATAACTTTGCAATAGGTTATGTGCAGGCATTACCTCTTACTTTTGAAGATAATTAGACATAGTTGTCTATCTTCTCACAATCCCTACTTCTTTTGACATCTTTCTGTTACTATGAAGGTGCTACACACAAAAAGGTACTTATTTGCACCGCCGAAAGGTTCTGCAGCAGCAGAGACAAATCCCAGTGAGCCTCTCCTTGCAGCCCTTGAGGAGAGCATTCCGGATTCTCTTCCGCAGTATCTTGCATATCTTGATCTTTGTATGGTTTGTGAGAATAATGTAGATGCTTGGCGCCGAGCTGCATTTTTTGAAGAAACTGGTGAGACTTGCAAAAAAGTTGTTGCTGCGTGCTTGAGGCCTCTGGAACAGCTTACATCTAACTTGAGTGAAGTCTTGGAAGGTTGTTATATATGTTGATAAGGCACATCAATTATCCAATCAATTGCAGTCGCCAACTGACTCTCAACTGGATTCAAAACATTATGAATCACTAAACAACTTTCAGGTATGGAAAGTTGGCACCGATGACACTGGTTTTTTATTTATTTAAATATTCTGTTTTTAAAATGTTTGTTGTAGTTATTTTACGTTTGCTTTCTCGTAAACAAATCATATTACAGATAACATTGTCAATATTCTAGTATTTCAATATGCTGTTTGGCAAGATGATATCTCTGATTTTTAACATTCATTTATATCTAGGTTAGCAAGCTTGTCTGATGCAGCAGAACCTGGTGCAATGCATCTGTTACTTTCAAATAGTGTTCAAAATTGATTTCTAGAAATCTGTTCGAATAGCCTATTGATAGAAGAAATCTCTTGTACTGCAAGCATCCTATGATTGAGGGTTTTTGCCACCTTACGTGAATTATTTTACAAATATGAATCCATAGACAATTTAATAATGTTTTTCAATTCCCACGGAAGTATGCATGGTGTGCCAAGGCAGTTGCCTCCTTGACTGATCGGTCACATGAGGAGGATAGATTTGGGGTTGCACAACTCACTGGTAGCAATGCTACTGTTCTCTCAACACTAATCTCTAGCTTGCTTGCTATTGGAATTTTCATGGGGAAGAAGACAAGCTTGCAACCCCAACATTTGATGGGGCCTGTTACTATATATTAAATGGAATACTCCAAGTACAGGAAGAAGGGATGTTGCGATGGCAAAAAAGAGAGGTGGTCCTCTACATGCAAAAACTTGTGCCATGGCTGCTGTGCTAAGGAACTCAATCTTCGGCATTGTGTCTGCTTTCCATGATGAGATGCGCACAAGCACCAAAGCAGGTCTTCTTGAGTAGGATTGGGTTACTAAAAGTAAACCCCTTTTCGGAACCTATGAGTTGCTCGTACAGAAACTGCGTCATTTCTTGGATTTCCGAGCTAGCTAGCGAGTTACTTGGTTGCTTGTCATTTCTTAGATTTCCGAGCTAGCTAGCGAGTTGCTTGTGCTTGACATCGTCCACGTATTCTTGTGTCATTCAGGGGAAACAACATCAAGGAGATGAGCTTGTTTGTTGACTTGGAGCTACTCACAAAGCTTTAACAGGTAACTTCAGTTTTGTTCTGGAGGATAACTGAAAGTGCAACTATAAAATCATGTTGTCTGATTGGAAACCTCTCAAGGGTTGAGTTGAGATGCAAAATGATTTGAATCAAATGGTAGGAGATATAATGGCTACCGAGTGTTTGATACAAATATTTGCACAGGATAAATGTGACCTCTGAAAGACAACTGTTTGAACATATTTTCAGGAAAAACAAAAAAAAAAAAACTATTAAACCTCTGCGGGAAACATCTTTTTAACCCCATCCAAATCTCTCGTTTGGTACATCTGGCTTTGGTCCCATTTTACTATTTTAGCATAGCTGTGAAACCTCTGTGGTCTTGGAGGTTCGGTTCAATTTAAAAAAAAATTGACTGATTTAATAAAAATTCTGGGTTGACCCGGGCAAAAGCTAGCCCTCAACCCGCTGACAATTTTATTTTTTTTAAAAGATGTATTTTGAGAGTGGGTTGAAATCTAATTTTTTTTAAAAAATAAAATTGCATTGTTTTAATAAAAAAATATTCAAGAAAAATTAACGGGTTAAAGATAAGATTTTGATCAAGTTAGCAGGTTTTTTTATAGGTTAGTCAAGTATTTTTCTTTGATTTTTTTTTTAATCTGGATTGGTTCAAGTTTTGGGTTGGTTAGGTCCTCAATAACTATTTTTCAATATAGTAAGGATGAATTATTAAATTTTAATAACTATAAGGACTAAATTTATCTTATCTACTTTTCTATCTCCATGACGGTAGAAAAGAAGAGTACACCATACCTCATTCACAAAATTTCTAACATCACCGCCTCCTCACGCACGCCCACATCACGTGCGCGCCTCTCTCATAATTTTCTAAATATAAATAAACCCCATTTAAACCTAATTTTCGATTCCGCTTCTTATTTTTCATTTATTTCCCTTTGAAGTCCCTCTCTCCCCCGCCCGCTCTCTCCTCCTCCTCCACTTCAAACCCTAACTTTCCTCTTATCCCTCTCTCTCTCTCCATCTCTCTCTAGGGTTTTTTTTCCTCCACTCTTCTCCTCTCAAGTTTCTCTCTTCGTCGTAGCTAGTTAGCTAGCGGAGGAGGAGCCGAAGCAGCAGTAGAGGTTACTGAGTCTTGGATCTGAAATTACTTATAAAGAGAATGGAATTCGGAGGTGGTCACCGCAAGAGAGGCAGACTCGACGCTGCTTTTAATGGCAATGGCGGCCACAAAAAGACCAGACAAGGTACGATTCTTTTTCTTTTTTTTTCATCTCTCTCTCTCTCTCTCTTCTATATATATTATATATTAAATTTAAATTTTATTTTATTTTATAATTTGTGCTTCTTAGTTAGTTCGTCACTGTGGAAATGCTCGGAATTTATTTGATAGTTAATTATATATTTTTTTAACTAATTAGGCTAAGTTTGTTTTAGGATTAATTAAGAGTCAAATTGTTAAATATATTATCTGTTTAATTATTGAGGCATGTGTTTTAGTCTGTTTTGAAGGTAATTGTTTATAATTTTTTATTTTTCTAGTTGAGTTTTTAGTGTGGTTAATGGATGTCTTTTTTTTTTGGAATACGGTAGGCGGGTGCATAAATTTGTTTTATTTTTCCTGAGTTTTGGTTGAATTACTTGCTCTTGTTTTTGTTCCTGATGTGAATGAATCTGCTTGGTGTCCGGAATTGCTCAAATGAAGAAAAGGCCGAAAAGAAAATGTTGGAGTTGAATTTTTTTTTGAAAGAGGATATGATTTATTTATTTTGGTTTTTTGGTGGGTAATCAAAAGCTTAAACAAGATAGGGTTTTAGACTGTCTTCTAGCTTTATTGATTTTGTAGTGCGGGATTTAAAAAAAAAAAGAGCGATGGAACTGTTTTGGGCAGGCACTTTATTGTTTAGAAAACTACTATTGGGTTGTTATCTATACTTGAATGTTTAATGGGGTCACGTAGTTTATCTATTTCTATAAAATTTTACTATTTGCATTGTTTATATCATATAAAATCATCATGTTATCAATGGTAATGAGAATGAGTAACATGATGAGAGAGTTTCTTAAAGCTCGGAGGTTAATAAATCACTGAAATCTTAACTGAGAAAATTAATTAATTTTGGTGCAACAGAAATGGAGTCCTTTTCAACTGGTATAGGAAGCAAATCGAAGCCATGCACAAAGTTTTTCAGGTTCAAATCTTAACCTATCTAAAATAAATATTCAAAATGCTGTACATCTATTTGTAATCTGTATAAATTGTAAAATAAGGTTTCTTACAAACTTTTTTTAATTGCAATTTGAAATCACTGTGATTTGGACTGATGGATTGGGAAGTTAAAGTTGTGGTACAGGTTTTCCTCTAATCATGATAACCAAGACAATTGAACAGAAACGGTTGATTTCAGAGTACTTTTGGATAACTACTTGCTCGGACATAGTAAACTGAAAGAAGTTTTACAGGATGCAAAACTTGCCCACCTCAATGGCTATTCATAATTTGCTATAATCTTTGCAAGTAAAAGCCATGATACATTGATGGGTAGCTAAGAACTGCCTTATAAAGCCCGGAACAGGCTCCATGTGACAGTTGAATAAAAGCGTAGTTCAGTGTGTGATGTATTTTGCTTCTGTAGATGCAATGTTTGTTTTGTTCTGTATCCTATAACATCACTGATGAGTGCAACAATCATTGGACTAGGGTTTTTTTTGGCCTTTTATATGATGCTCTGTCAAAATAAAGACTATCTTTGGATGACTTAAGTGGTTATATCTTAGCTCTGTTTTGCATTCTTAAAAATGTTTTCATTGCTTTTCAATTATCAGCCAGTAGAAAATGTCTCTCCTGTAATCTGTTTTCTGAGACATAAAGGCCTGAAATTCAATAGCAACCTTTTTTTTTTTTCATTTGTTAAATATTTGAAGGAATTTGTTTTTCTAAAAAGTGTTTGCTGACAGTAGCTGATCTATTGATTTCAATGTGTTAATTCTGAAAAACTATGATCAAATTAAATTGGGAAAGATGAAAAATTGAAAAGATTGATGCTGGTGGAAATTGTTCGACATTTTTTATTATTCATGGTATTTTAATTGGGAGGGTATTGCTGGGAATGAAAGTGGACTTGTAGTTACTGAGTGTATTGGGATTGATGAAAGGTTTTTAAGTATTGCAGAGTGGGGTGGGGTGAGGGTATTCCAACAGGATGATGCAGGATCAGCAACTTATAAACACATTCTTAATATTAGTTTCATTAAAAGGTGGATGTCATGATAAGTAATGGAAACTCATTCATTCATGCTTATCCACAGTGAAAATGAAAGAGAAGGATTAGCGGATAATTTTACCATTTGATGGGATCTTATGCTTGGGATGTTGGAGAGGAAGATGGTGGGATGATATGGGATTGAGATAACTGGGGTCATACTTAAAAATAAATGTGACATGCTTCTAGATTAGCAATGAGTAGGAAATTCTAGATATGTAGGATTCAAGTTAGGGTGCTTTTAGTTTTAGGAGTTAATGCAATATTGATTCAGTTACTGTAAATGCATTTGATAGAGCCACATATTTGTAAAATTTTAGTTTTGATGCTGCTAGGCACAGTAATCTGTTCTTTTAAATTGAGATTTTTGTTCATTTTGTGAAAGGTCTTTGGTTCTTGAACTCTTAAATTTAGTAACTGTCCCGTGTTCTCAAAACTAAAATGGTTTGAAAACTTGAAATAAGTTATGTGTTCTATCAGTTTGTGAGATGTTGTGTTTTCTCATAATAACAAATGTTGCAATTTGTTTTAACTAGCTTTTTTTTTTCTCCTGTGATGTGGGTGATTTTATTGACAATTGATGTCAACTTCTGTGTTTAGACAATGGGTTTAGATAAATTTTTTGAATGCCTATTTTTTAGGCCCTCCCTAACAATGTTAACAAGTTAGATTTTGTAATTGTGCTTTCCAAATTTGTGATCTTTGTTCTTGCTACTTGGTGCTTTGTTTTCTTTCTTTGTGTTTAATGCTTCATTGCTTGATTTGGTTGTCTGAGATAAGGTTGAATGACCGGGCTGTTAAAATATATTATCATTAAGGTGGTGGTGATTGCATTCAACTTTTAATAGCGTTTCTACAAAATTGCATGGGATGGATATATATTTAGTTTTATCATGTGATTGTTGGTTAATTCATTTTCTTCCTTATGCTAATGAAATTGGAATATGTTCTAGATGTGTTATGGCATCATTAGACTATCAATGAGCCAATGGCCTTGGCAACCCTTTTCTGAATTCAAGTCAACCTTTTTACCTTGGTGCATCAGAACAGAACCGTCTTTATTTAGTAAAAATATACTCTCATACCCCCCCCCCCTAAAAAATTGTGCATCAGTTTTGATTTTGAGTCTGATATTTAATTTGATTCTCTTGCAGCATTTAGTTTGAGAAATGTGAGCTTGTAATTTAATAGATTTGGTGCTGCAGAAAAGTTCTCATTGTCAGTCATTTTTCTATGCCTTTGTTTTGCAGTACTTCTGGTTGCCCATTTGGTGAGGGATGCCACTTCTTGCATTATGTTCCTGGTGGCTATAAAGCTGTGTCCCAAATGCTTCCAGCTCTTCCACCAGCCTCTAGAAATCAAGGTGCCCCACCCCCTTCTTTTCCAGATCGCTCTTCTCCTCCATCTGTGAAGTCCCGTTTGTGCAATAAATACAACACAGTTGAGGGTTGCAAGTTTGGTGATAAATGCCATTTTGCCCATGGTGAGTGGGAGCTTGGGAAGGCTTCTGCTGCTTCATATGATGATCCTCGTGCCATGGGGCCAATGCAGGGCAGGGCTGCTGCTCCATATGATGATCCTCGTGCCATGGGGCCAATGCAGGGCAGGATGAGTCGGCACATGGAGCATCCACACCAAGGTCATGGTGCTGCAGCAAGCTTTGGGTCATCCGCTACTACTAAGATCAGTATTGATGCTTCACTTGCTGGAGCCATCATTGGGAAAAATGGTGTTAACTCTAAGCATATCTGTCGTGCTACTGGAGCCAAGCTTTCCATAAGGGAGCATGAAACAGACCCTAAAAAGAGGAACATAGAGCTTGAGGGTTCATTTGATCAGATCAGTCAAGCAAGTGACATGGTTCGCCAGCTTATTTCAAATGTCGGTCAAGCTTCTGGACCTCCCATGAAGAACTCATCGATGCATTCTTCTGGCGGATCAAATAACTTCAAGACCAAGATCTGTGAGAACTTCAACAAAGGATCTTGCACTTTTGGGGATAGGTGCCACTTTGCACACGGTGCTGAGGAATTGCGCAAGTCTGGAATGTGACCTCACTTTCACTACCTCGTCTCTCTTCTTCCTGTGTTAGGACATAATCTTGTTATAGCCTTTGGTGTTTGGCGTGGTTACCAAGTATTTTGGGATTCAAAGATAGACAGATGCCATCTCTAAGAGTTCTAGGTTTTTCTTTTCGCAATTTTTATGATCTCTTTGTTGTTTATTTGTTTGTTGGTCTGCGATCGTTACTGAAGTCTCGGGATAAATCTTGCCAGGTTGAACTTAGGGCTTCTTTGTGGGACACAGTTTACGTACCGCTTACTGGTTCAGTCTCTTAAATTTGGTTTTGGCACTTTAATAATTTAAACTTGTTCTAATGAAATAGGTTTCGGAATGAAATCAAGCATAAGAGGAAGCTGGAGGCCGGGAACATCCGTCCTCTATTTTCCGGCAAGTTGTGAAATGAATGCCATCATCCGGCACATGGTTTACACTTCTTCCAGCATGAATGTCGGTCATGGGATTCTGATGATATTCTTAAAGTAAATTTCGGATTATAAAACATGATAGGGCAAATCATCCCTGAATAGTATAACTTTTAACAAGATGATGCCGCAATTGCTCTCTTTAAACGTTCTAAATGCCGTTTGTCCGTCGGGCTGCTTCTCTAGCCCTTCTTTTCTCCTCTTCCTTTCTGTACTTGATCCCGCATGCATTACAGAGTGTCTAAAAGCATGAAGCAAAGAGTATCATCAATCCTGTGGCACAGCATACAAATGTTACTGAATAGCAAAAGAGAACTTTTTCCTTGAAAGTTACCTTGGGACCAAGGGGGCCTTTGCGCCACATCGGTGTGTCATCGGTGTTGCAACTCCGGTTACTGCACCTCTTATTATGGTCAATAAAGGTCCTACGTGAACCAGAGGAACTTCCAATCTCACCATGATCACTATCCCTAGCTACTGTGTTGAGGAGTGTTCGACCGTTCATCGGTGGTATTTGAAAGTTACCAGGATTGCTGTTGATGCAACTGTAGGACTTGGGGTAAGCAGCAAATCCCACTGCAGAATCAGCAGCATATTGAGTATCCATGTAATGGGGATGGTTCCCCATCATCTCCCGTGGCCAAGATCCATGAAGATTGTCTCCATTAAGCCTCCCATGGTGATTTAAACCAGCATTAGCCATATCTTGATGATTTGTGCCCTGCAAGTTTGAGATTACTTTTTTATCGGTTAATTAATGATCTTATTGTTTAACAACAACAACAACAACTAAAGAAAAAGCACTTCCATGGAGATCTGAAATGGTAATTAATTAAGCATATTGATATCAAATTTCATGCAATCAATAGCTATTTTCCCTGGGAGCAATTGATTAGTAACCCATGGATTCCTAATTATATTATGTGATTGTATTTAATTAGCATTAGATCATAATTAAAACAAAATGGGTTCTGATCATGATTTTTTTTTCATTTTCTAATTTAGATCTACAAGTTCTTAAGCAGGATTCTCAATGCTATGCTATCATTATCCTTAGCATATGAATCTATTTCTTTATTTAATAATTTAAGTATAAATTATAATTAACGTAGTTTATATTTAATTATTATATATTAAAATAAAGATATCCCCATCATATAGCTCAAGATTTAACACACACGTATATATTAACTCTTAGCAACTGTAGTACATAGATAATCATACCCTTGGTTGCTTTTGTACATGGAAATTAAACCTTTTTTTTTTTCTTAACTCTGCAACCATATCTAAAAATTAATAATAAATATCATAGTTTAAATATTTGCTGAGAATGAAATAACTTATATTTGAAACATATATGGAAATGCTTAATTCATTTTCCATTCATTTTCTAAAATTAACGTTTCAAGTTATGAAAAAAAAATCCACTCAAATTACCTAGCTAGGCTTCCATTTCTCATTTCTATGAAGTTTTGAATTTGATTATATATATATATATATATATATATATATATATATATATAAAATAAAGAAGCATCCATCAAATTGAAAAGGATATAAAACGAGCAACTATATCACGGTATTGTTGTTTATTGTCGTGGATTATTTGAAGCTTATCCCCTTTTTACTTTTTCTATCAAAATCAAATGAATAAACTATTTATAAATTGGAATAAAATTATCATGGATATATCAAATCAATAATGAACAAATTTAGACCATCTTATCAAATCTATTTCGAAGTAACAAAATTATGTAAGATAACTCCTCAAGTGACTTTCATGATTAGTCCTCTATGATTCTTGACACAATGGATAATGAATTTGAGCAGAAATTCATAAGAACTGGGCAGAATATTTTGTTTACAAACTTCACAGTAGTTGATCAAATCAGTGTAAGAGTTATACCTGTGAGTAAGGAGCATTGAAGCTGAGGATGGCTGGTTGATGGGTCTTGAGGGCCCTATTAGACCTAAAGTATTGCTCAAATTGTGGTTGATCATCTGGCAATCCCAATTTCAGAGTCAAATCCACATTGTTTTCTGTGTTATTCTGATGATCACAACCCCCATTCCAATTATCAGTAGCCTGATCAAACCACTGGGATTCCATGAATATTCTTTGCCCAGATCAAAAACCTTTGCAGACAAGAACAGCCAACAAATTGACCATGCAATAATATTATGAGATAAAATTCATAGAATCATGAAAGATAAGAGGGAGAGCTGGGCATGCAAGAAAGTTAAAAGTGAAGCACTCAATGGATAATTGGATGCCGACAAAATGGCCTGGAAGACTGCCAAAGATACTAGATACAGACACACTTTTAATGTGAAGTAATAACAAAAATCATCATTAAGACAGACAAGCACACTTACTATAAATTCTTGAACGTATAGTACAGTACTTACTAGTTACTACTGTATAAATTTGTACTTGATTTAAGGTTGATTGTCCCTCCTTGAGGTTTAGAATCTTATCATCCGAACCTCTGATGATTTGTCTCAGATCCAGTGTTAGCGTGCGTTTGTTAATGATAATACGGTGCACCGTGGCCTTGTTCCCGCAAGAATAAGCAGATCATCCAAGGTCCATGCAAATAATTAAATAATTTGTTTTATATCTCTGAAAGATGATGATGGATAGCATAATTAATTGTTTTAGCAATTAATTTTTTTTATTACACGGTGGGAGTTATTCTCGAGTTAGCTTACATGTCAACCAATAAGAATAATTTTTTTTATGTTGACAATATTTTTTTATTTTTTGTTTTTTGTTTTTCTTTTTGAAAAGTGCAAAATATACATGTGTTCTTATTTCTTTGACACTATGTTTTTTAATATATTTTGAGCTTATTAGAAGTTATTTTTATAAATTTGACATGTTTAAGAGACTTTGTAAATTAATTGCTAAAAGATAAGAATTTCTACATTTTATGTTTCGGATCTTGCTTATTGTGATGGGTTTTTCATAGGTGAATCAAAATTAAAGTACACATGTCAAGCTTTTCAGAAAGGTATTATGGGTAGAAATCTAAATTCGTTTGGATCTCTAATCAGCCTGCAAAATCTGGTCAAAATCCTACTTATAGTAGGATTTTCTGTTTTTATACTACAGATTCAAACAGATATATTTTAAGTCTCAGACATCAAAATCATACAATTCAAAAGCCCAAAATCATCTACACATTCAGGACTACAATATTTTTGAAGGATGTCAGGTCAGATAAAATTATTTTAAAGGTGAAAATTCAAACGCAATCTAAAGGATGAGATTAGTCTCCTGATTTGATAAGGAAACTAACGGTGCCGAGCATTTCACCATGGCTGAGAGTCTGACATAGAAATGGTGGGCCTTAGGATCCAAGAAAGGTGCAGATCAAGCCTCTAACATGCCATGAATGAAAAAATACAGCTGAGATGATCGGATATTGCAAGAAACCAAGTCTAAGTTGCAGCAGAGTTGGAATTACAACAAAATAGTGAGAGTAGCAGAGTCCATTTTCAACATATGTTTTGAGGGATTTAACCAATCTTAAAGACCAGATAAAGAAGAAAGGAATTAAGTAGCATAAGTACTTCTAATTAGCCTAAGAATACTGAAGAAATTTGGTAGCCAATTGAGAGAATATATAGAGTAGAACACGATTGAGACAGGAGCTCTGCAACATTCTTTTCTTCTTTGTTTTTGTCAATTTTCCAGCAACTATGAACTAATTTTTAAATTTAGTTCAAGAGGAATACACACTATCACCATTAGCAAGTTGTGAGAAGTAATTTATCATTGTAATTTTGTATTTATTTTTTCTTATTTATAATTATGTTATTGATTGTTATCCAAGCTTATTGAATTGTTTTGAGATGGCATGTATGCTTTCTAGTTTCTTTTAATCTGTAATTGTTGTTAGGGACTAAAGTAAGAAGCAAAAGAATTAATTTGATTGTTGCAACTCTCATCTTTATTTATTAAAAAAGAATAAACTAAGTTAAATTGTCAAACTTTTAAACGTTTACTTAGAATAATTTCATAGACTTTACTCCTAAAACTACTACTGAGTGAATGAGAATTGCTTTCAATATAAAATTTGTTTGATGGTAAGAAATTGATTAGAGAGCTTTGTCTTATTAATTTACTCGTAATCTCATCTATTTCCCTCAAATTTAAGAAATATCAAATTTATTTGCTTGACGTGAAAGAATATTTATTTTACTTCAATGATCAACAAATTTATAGGAATGTATGTGTGGACCTTTAAACTAAGTTAACAACATATTAATTTATTATTTTTATTTTTAGAATTTTGTTTGTTTAATTTTTATTCGAATCTCCCGTTCTTTTTTATTTCAGTATATTGTAGAAAGACTGAACGAAATTTGCCTTTGATTTTATCTGGTTTTCACAATCATACTACATATTTATTTTGTTTTTAATAATTAAATCAAAATTATATTTTAAAAGTTCTGACGAACTACTACTCTTCTCTGTTTATCTATCTTGTAGTCATTTCCCAAAAACCATCAAATTTATCGATACTAAAACATGTTTACTATTCATATAACTAATATGGTAAGAGTACCTCGAGAGTTTAACAAACCACAAAATTTTCTAAACTTGGACCAAGAAAAATACGGTGAACTTGATTATTATTACACACATGAAGAGTGACAAAAAAAAAAAGTAATTGGTGCCTCAATTTTGAAATTGAGTATAGGTATATACAAGTTCTAACAAAAATCATAAATATGAAAAAATTCAAAAAGATTGTGAGCCATGATATCGATATTGTAATCTTAAGGTGAGATTTAATGATGGATCCCATGAATCTAATGACTCGTGTATTATTAAAGTTTTTTCTTGTGTTAGCATCACACTTAACTATAACTTAAATTCGAAAAGGAAAATGTATAGAAAGAAAAAAAAACGTATTTTAACTTTTATGCAGTGTGATTATTGTGATATCAAAATTAATCTGATTATTTAAAAGTTTAAATTCGGTTTAAAAATTGTAAATAATTTAACATAAATCTGTACAGTTATATATATATATATATATATATATATAGAGAGAGAGAGAGAGAGAGAGAGAGAGAGAGAGAAGCTGATTTGTTGTAGAAGAAATTTATATATAAAAAAAAACCAATAAATTTGAATGAATAATCTCGATCATGGAATATATATGTATTCGTGGTTTTATTTATTTTTAGTTGCTCAATTTCAATGCTATATTCCATCTCAAACGGAGTAGGACAGATTTGAGAAAAAACATAAATTTTAAATTGTTTAATTTTGAAAACTATAAGAAAAATTAAAAAATTTCCAAATAGATTCTTTTATAAATTGATTCGCATAACAAGATTACTTTCTGATATAGAAAGAATGACGAGTTCAATTCAAATAGGGTTAAAATAGGGTAAATATATAGTATTATTTTTTCTATGAGAAATATTTTTTTTATAAAAAATTACTTTTATTCAAAAATTTAAACTATGATCGATTAACTTATATATTATCTTTTAGCACACATTTTCAAATAAAATCATTTGTACTTAAAATTTATAAAATTATATGTAAAAAAGGTGGTGAGATTTAAATTCTTTGTCATCAAAGTTTTAAATCATATAAAAAAATAATTTCATTCAAAATATTAAAATGTTAAGTAACGTTTAATTAAAATATAATATCATTTTAATCTCTAACACTCCATTTAAAAACATTTTGCTGACACACCATGCATATTCTCATCTTAATTTATGTTTCAAGATAATTACTTTCTTAACACAAACATATATATATATATATATATATATATATATATATAAAAGGTTGATTAGAATATTGCTAAATTAATATAGGATAACGAAACACCGATCACATTAATATATAGATTTTAGTTCAACACTACAAGACAATCATTAAAAAAATAAAAACTACAATGTCTTTAGCACAACAAGACTTATTTTAAAGAAAATTAAATAAAAATCTATTTCATGGCCAAGTTCTTTTTATAAAAAAAATCTATATAAATTAATCTAGTTAATTCAGTAGGTCAACTTATATTTTGATTGATATATTTTTATTTTAAAAAAATATTAATAAAAATATAAATTATTTTAATCGACTCTAGTTAATCATTTAATTTATAATTGGGTTTCATACTAAGTGGCCAGGAACATATAATTACATTCAATTATTGAATATAATGCATTGTTATATATGTAACTTTTGGAAATTAAAGGAGTTACCTTTGGTCCAAGGGGTCGTTATATATTTAATAACCTAATTAAATATCACATAATAAAAAAATATATGTTTTAAATTTTAATATTAATTTAAGGTTGAGAATTTAAATAAATTCTATTTTAAAATATTAAACTAGTTTTTGGTAGATGACGTTACAACGTGAAAACAACAAGATTAATTTTTTTTCCGAGTCTACTTAATTATTTCTATAAACGATTAATTAAAAATTTATATTTTTAGAATAACTATAACCGCAATGTTGTCTGGCACACTATATTAAAACAATACCAATAATTACATAGAGATTTCATATACCCTTTTTTAATAGTCGTGTTTGGTTAATATTCAGGATATAAAAAATAAATACAGAAAAAATAAAAATATATTTGGTTAACAAGATAGAGATAGAGATAAAAACATAAAATAAATATGTATTTACAATAATTTTGAAATAAATTTTTATCCTTTCAAAACAATGTCCTTTCTATAGTATTTAAAATAGTATTTTTTTTGTATGAGAAACATATACTTTTATATTAAAAAATCACTTTAATTCAAAAAATTAAACTATGATTAATTTTGTATTATTTTTAGCGCATTTTTTCAAGTAAAACGTTTTGGATTTAAAACTAACAAAATTATATATAAAAAATATGTTGAGATTTAAATTCTCAATGTATCATCATTAAAGTTTTAAATCATATAAAAAAATCATTTTAATTTAAAATATTAAAATGTTTAGTGATGTTGAATTAAAATATAATATCATTTTACTCTCTACCACTCAAAAACATTTTGCTGACACACCATCTTCTCATCTTAATTTTTGTTTCAAGATAATTAATTTCTTAACACAAACACATATATAAATATAAGGGTGAAGAGAATATTGCTAAATTAATATAGGATAACGAAACACCGATCACATTAATATATAGATAATTTTTCTTCAACAGTTCAAGACAATCATAAAAAATAAAAATAAAAACACTGCAATGTCTTTAGCACAACAAGACTTATTAATTTTGAAGGAAATTAAGCACTAATTAAGAGACTAAATATTATTCCGTTTATTGGTTGCTCCTCGGCCCTTCCTCCGATCCTCCTCCTTTTTGTATTTGATACCGCATGCGTTACACAAAGACTGTAAAAACAAAGTAGAAAATAAAATAAATAAATATCAGTACTTTTTTTTTTTTTTAATCATAGTTATTTACTGTGTGCCCAGAAACATATAATTACATTCAACTATTGAATATAATGCTTTGTTATATAAGCAACTTTTGGAAATTAAAGGAGTTACCTTCGGTCCAAGGGGGCCGCTTCTCCACATTGGAGTATTCCTTGTGTTGCAGTTCAAATTTGTACATCTTCTATACGGATCGAAGTAACAAATTTGGCGTGAACGTCTTGGTCCTCTCCTACGAGGGCCATAGGAGCTTCCAATCTGTCCATCTCTGGACGAGCCATTCGACAGTATGTGAGTGTTCAAAGTGCTCAATGGAGTCCAAAAAGGGTTGAGGCGATTTGAGAAGTTTGAAGGGTGTTGTTTCCCCTTGCCACGTGCCACTGACTTGTAGGTTTGGCCACCTTGAGAGTGGTCTCCTCTGACCATCTTCCCAAAATCGATCCCAGCAGCAACACTTCCTCCGCCACCACAAGCAATCCCATTGGCATTTAGACCAGCAACACTTCCATTGGCATTTAGACCAGCAACACTTCCTCCGCCACCACAAGCAATCCCATTGGCATTTAGACCAGCAAGACTGCCATTGGCATTTAGACCAGCAACACTTCCTCCGCCACCACAAGCAATCCCATTGGCATTTAGACCAGCAACACTTCCATTGGCATTTAGACCAGCAACACTTCCTCCGCCACCACAAGCAATCCCATTGGCATTTAGACCAGCAACACTTCCTCCGCCACCACAAGCAATCCCATTGGCATTTAGACCAGCAACAGTACTTCCTCCACCACCACCACGAGCCATCCCATTGTTAACTTTGCCAAAGTGATTTAGGACAACATGTTCTTGAGCTCCATTGGTTGGTCCAAAGTTTATCCCCTGTTGGAAAAAATTGTTAGTATTTTGTTTTAAGGTTTCTGTTGTTGTTGTTTTCGATATCGGATAGTGAAAAGTGGTATTGTCTGTAGAATTAGGATAGCCAAGTAAAAGATGAGAAATTGAATGTGTGAAAATATATTGTAAAGTATATACAATCGAAGAAGTTGGCACAACATCAACTCATGAACAAAAATATATGGAAAACTGAGGGATTCAAAGGATTACTTACAATGTAGAAGAGTTCATAAGTAATAACCCTAATTAAATATCACACAATAAATAAAAAAATCTATGTTTTAGATTTCAATATTAATTTAAGGTTGAGAATTTAGATAAATTTTATTTTAAAATATTGAACTAGTTCTCGGTAGGTGACGTTACAATATGACAACAACGAGGATAATTTTTTTTCCAGGGGTATTTAATTATTTCCATAAACGATTAACTAGAAATTCATAATTTTAGAATAACTGACCGCGATGTTATCTGGCACAAACTATTTTGAAACAATACCAATAATTATATAGGGATCTCACATACTATCTTTTTTATAGTTGTGTTTGGTTTGTATTCAAACATAAAGAACAAATACAGAAAGAACAGAAATATATTTGGTTAGAAAGATAAAGACAAAGACAGATACAGAGATAAAAACATAAAATGAATCTGTCTTTACGATAGTTTTAGAGTAAATTTCTATCGTTTCAAAACAATGTCATCTCTATCTCCATTGTTTTTTTCTCTTTTGTCTTGAGATAATAATTAAATACTAATTATGTGTTAAGATTACATATTAATTAGAGATATGTAATCATTAGCCATATCTATTGGAGGCCATATGAATCTATGATATAAAATATATATTTCTAGAATATAAATTACACATTTGTTTTCTTAAATGAAGTTGATCACTCCATATAATCGTTTTTTGCACCCATACAACCTCAAAAATGTTGCATCGTTTGTAAGATAGAGTGATATACCTTATTGGCGCTGGTGTTGGAGCCAGCATTGAAATTGAAATTGGCAAGATCAGGAGTAGTCATGGGGGCTGGGGTGTTGAACAAATCGATTAGGTTTATTCGATGACTTCTACCAGCATGATTTCCTAAACCAAGCTTCAAGGTTAGGTCCACCAGGTTTCTTGCATCATTTTTGTCATGGGAGCACCCATTCGATCCAGTTGCTTGATGGAACCTTTGGGAATCCATGAGTGTTTGAAGTCTTTTATCTGCAAAAACAACCAACCAAGCCCATGAAAAATTATCAGATAGCTTCTTTGACATATAATTAAGAGATAGCTTCTTCTTCTTCTTCTTTTCTTTTTAACAATGGATGCCTTTTGGCAAGATGTAAAATGTGACAATCTACTGTTTAATTACATGACAAGAAAGCAAAAAATACTAGTGAGTAAAATGCATGTCAACGAGTGAAGTTAGATGCATGTTTTTTAAGGGTTTTGACCCCTTGTATAAGTGGTTTGATTGCAAGCAACAAAGGTGCAAGAATTAACACACTTGACAAAGACGAAGAACAACAAAAATTATCCCTTCACATGGAAAAAGGAAAAACAAAGCCAAGGGATAGATGGCTCGGGGGGTGGGGGGAGACTTACAAGATGCTATTAGCTTACTAGAGGGAGGGTGTGAAGTGAAACGAAGAATGGTAGCCTTAATTTATAGGGATTTCGAGGACATGGTATATATGGAAGGTAAGAAATGTGAAAGAATTTTATTTTTTTTCATTTGGAGATTATATATTTGTATCAAATTTGTATTTAAATTAATTAAACCTTCTGTAAATAATTTTATAAATTCAACAGTATATTCATTACATTAAAGCAATTCAATCAACAACACTCAATTGATAATTTTTTTTTTTGAGGTTTTTTTTTAATTGGAATTCATCATCTTATGAAAATATGAGCCATATTTTCCACCTTTACAGCTAGGGTGTACATGATATAGTCGGATTAGATTTGTGTTTATAATTGTATATAATTTAATTTTTGATATTTTATAAATTATAAATCTAATTTTTTTTAATTCAAATAAGTTGAATATATCGGGTTGGACTAAATTCTTTATGAATATTATAAATATCAATGACTTGGGTATATATTGTTATTTTTCCATGGATCTGTTTTTAAAAACAACCCTACAACATGGACCGGTGGCATGACACCTCTAAGATTAGATATAATTTGTATACCTTGCACTACTATTAAATCCTAGTTACCCCCTCCCTTTAACAAAAAAAACGAACTTTTTTTTATTACATTAAAGAAATCTAATATGAAGTTCACTAACAACAACTTTGAAGTCAAAACATTTCTAAATAAAATAAAAATAAATATTAAATCCTCAAACTATCAAATAAGATAAAAGAAGTATAGGGTACATAAGTTAGGTCAGGTTAGGTTGAGTTGATCATCGAGTTTCAAAAATCTCAACCCGTTACTCGATCCGTAATATCTATTTTTTAGGTTTTTTGATCCACTATTATTTATAATATTCATATTATCTAACTTAGATGAGTTGAGTTGGGTCAGATAATACAAATATTATAGATTGACTAATTTTTTTGAACACCCATGTTTGCAACCTTCAAAATAATAATGGGATTTTTGTTAATAATAAAAGTAAATTATATCGAATTGTCTAAATGTAATGAATACATGATCAACTTTATATAAATATTAACACATACTATAGAATTAAATTTTTTGTTTGGTACAAACATATGGTTTTAAAATGGAGCTTCTCCAAGAAAATAAAAAAGAAATGGAAGTAAGGTTTTAAAAA
>Ga0325405_1002371_pt1 | contig 19355 bp, 14 predicted proteins | sample PopdelMetagenome_21_FD_205663 | JGI IMG/M metagenome (GOLD analysis project Ga0325405, IMG submission 205663) | Populus deltoides microbial communities from Bellville, Georgia, United States - Xylem-Control-R2 | ecosystem: Host-associated > Plants > Phyllosphere > Stem > Wood/Secondary xylem...
TTCTCATACTAGAATAATTAATTCATTCATTTTAATTAACTTAAGATAAAGTAACACAAATCTTCAAAATTTTCCTATTTATAAGTTTTTCTACACCTCCTCTTAAATTATAAAAATTAACTTTGTTGGTGCATAAGATAAACATCCTAAACTATTTTCTAATTATTTAAAAAATCTCAAATGAAACTAAATATCAGTCATTTAAGAGTGTTTGTTTTGTGTAAAATATTTTATAAGAATTTATTTTTTATTTTTTTGTGTTTGTTTTTCTGTAAAGTATTTTATAGAAAAATAAGTCAATATAAAATATTTCATAGTCAACTTATAAACTTAATTTATTTATTAAAAAATATTTCCAACTCATAAAGTTTTATAAAATACTTTATGATTAGTGTTCAACTCATAATATAATTAAAAATAATCTTGATTAGGGAAAATAATAGATTTCTGGCATCTTGTTCTTTTAGAAAAAAGGTCTTGTTTAAGGAGTCGCCACCTAGTATTATGGTCACTAGGAACCCTAACTGGTCAAGAGAAATCCTATGGTACGAGACTGGTTGAGACTAGGGAAGGTATTAGCACCCCTAGTGCACCCTACCTGAGGTAAGCTGCATTGCTGTTTTAATCTTAATTTGCTAAAACTTTTTGTTGATTTATGTGTAAGAATGTATGATATTATTGACTCTCATTTCAATGAATAAACCTACGAAATAAATTTAAATCAATGCATGTATATTTTTTTTATTTTTTTTTAAAATGATGGTTTGATTATAATATTCCTAACTCTGGCGTCAATGAATATTTGATCTCGAATATTTCCAACTTTAGCGTCGGTAAATATTCCACCATAAATAATTCCAACTCTGGTGTCGGTAAATATTCCAACACAAATAGTTCCAATTAAAAGTTTCGCCGCGAATAATTCCAACTCTGGCGTTGGTAAATATTTCACCACAAATAATTCCAATTAAAAGTTCCGCCACGAATAATTCCAATTCGGGCGTTGGTAAATATTCATAGCCTAAAAAAACAATATTTTTTTTATTTTTTTCTGATCCTAATATCAGTGAATCTCGAATATTTCCAACTCTGGCGTCGGTAAATATTCCACCATAAATAATTCCAATTAAAAATTACACCACGAATAATTCCAACTCTGGCGTTGGTAAATATTCCAACACAAATAGTTCCAATTAAAAGTTTCGCCGTGAATAATTCCAACTCTAGCGTTGGTAAATATTTCACCATAAATAATTCCAATTAAAAGTTCTACCAGGAATAATTCCAACTCTGGCGTGGGTAAATATTCCACTACGAATAATTCCAACTCTGGCGTTGGTAAATATTCACAGCCTAAAAAAAATATTTTTTTATTTTTTTTCTGATCCTGATATCAGTGAATCATAAAAAAAAATACTTTTTTTTAAAACATGAGAAATTTTTATTTCTACACCAATACATTGATAAAAAAAAAATTCTAAGACATGCAAAAAAACAAAATTTCTACACTTCTTATTTTTTTATTTTTTATTATCTATATTTTTTTTTGGCCGGGCCCAGCTCAGCCCAAAAGGGGCTGGGCCAGCCCAGCCACTGGCCCAAACCAGTGGCCCGGTAGAGTTAATTAAACTGCACGCGTGAAGCAATTTCACGAGTGCAGCAACTGTGCGAAGGTAATTAAATTACCTTCGCACAGTTTTTACATTTGCACAATTCCAAACAAGAATGAAGAGAGAATGAGAACGGCTTACCTGCTTCTGGAGATCGCGAGGAGGCTTGCAGCTCGGTGATTTCGTTCTCGTCAGTGTATGATTGCCCCCTTTTGTTTTTCTTTTGTTTCGATGATGATGAAGGTCACAGCTTGCTGCTTGGGTTCTTCCTTTTTCCGATTTGCAGGGGGAATTTGAGGAGATGGTGATGTTAATGTTGGTTTTCTGGGTTTCTTTGATTGCGTTTTCTCTGTTTTTTTCTGTGTATTTTCTTTCTCTCTGTTTTGCTGGGTTTCTTCCCTCTGTCTTGCTCTATTTTTTTTGCGGTTCCTGCTTGCCCTCTTTTTTTTGGTTCTCGGTCGTTCTATGGCTTTTATAGCAAGAGAAAACAATGTCGTTTCTTCCAACCATAAAGTGTGATAATTGCAGAAGTAACGGTTGTGCGGCGGTGGTCGTCCCTTTTTCTGGTTTGGTGAATGGAAGAAGATGATGGGTTATCTTTGAAACGACGTCATTTGATTGTTAATGGCCATTTGTGTTTTGGTCCTTGAAGTTTTGAAATTTTCGTAAGCAAGCCCCTGGATAAACTTTAATTGGACCCCTGCAGTTCAGAGCGTTTTACAAAACAGTCCTTGAACTCTAACTGTTACAATTTTGCCCCAAATTAACCCCAAACTTTGGTAATTCTTCAATTAAGTCCCTGATTTCATTAATTAAATTAAATTTAAGTCCAATTAAGTCTTAAAACTTATCAATTTTACAATTAAACCCCTAATTGAATTAATTAAATTAATTCCAAGCTCAATTAAGTCTCAAAACTTATCAATTCTCCAATTAAACCCTTGATTGGATTAATTAGATTAATTCCAAAGTTTAATTAAACCCCCAAACTTCCAATCATGTTGCCTTTAACCCAAATTTTAATTCATTCTTCATTTATTTCATTTTACTTGTTTTTTCATCATTATCATCAGTTTTCTATCCTTTTCAGTAAATAAAATAATAATAATAATAATTAAAATAAAATGGTCAAAAATTGGGTTATGACAGTTGCCCCCTCTTTATAATATTTACAATGCAAAGATATTAGAAAATTTCATTTTCTTTTAGCTTTGTGTAGTAAATTTATAAAGAAAATAGATACAGAAAGAACCTTTGCTTCTTTTTTTTTTAGTCTTGAAAACGGTAGATTGACACACAACCTTTACAGAGATATCAAGAAACAAGTCATTTGGAAGACGACTCACCTTTTTTTGTTTTTTTCAAATGGATCAAATTGTTTTGGGCAACATGCGGAATGATAAAAGAACGCGAAGAATTTTACGAGTAGTCTAATTGTTCCAGGTGACCTGCCCGATGCTTGAAAAATACGAGGATTTCTCAGATTGGTCACATTGTAATGAGTTACCTGCCCAGTGAAAAAATACGAGGATTTTTCAAAAATAGTCATATTGTAATGGGTTATTGGCCCAATGAGAAAAATACAAGATTTTTCAAAAGTGGTCCACATTGTAATGGGTTACCTGCCAAGTGGAAAAATACGAAGATTTTTTCAAAAATGGTCACATTGTAATGGGTTACCGGCCCAATGGAAAAATACGAGGATTTTTAACAGATGGTCACATTGTAATGGGTTACCTGCCCAGTAAAAAGAGAAAGGAAAATAAGGGCTCTAAGGCGCACTCAAAAAGATGGTCGAGAGCTCAAAGGCGCCTTTAAAATGATGATCAAAGGCTCGAAGGCGCATTTGAAAGAGGTGGAAAAACATATAGATTTTTCAAGTGGCTTAATTCACATAGATTTGAAGGAGGTGGAAAAGATGACTTGATAGGGCTCGAAGGCGCACTATTCCAAAAGATGGAAGCTCGAAGGAAATGAGGGCTCAGAGGTGCCATCGAAAGGGAATGAGGGCTTGAAAGTGCACTCAAAAGGAGGTAGGATAGGAAATGCACTACCTTTGATGGTCGAGGGCTCGAAGGTGTGCTCGAAAAGAAATAAGGTGAGAGCCCGAAGGCGCACTCAAAAGGAAATGACACTCAAAAGGAGGTAGGATAGGAAATGCACTACCTTTGATGGCCGAGGACTCGAATGCGCGCTCGTAAAGAAATGAGTTGAGGGCTCGAAGGCGAACTCAAAAGGAGGTATGGTTAGGAAACGCACTACCTCAGGAATGAAAAATGAAAGGTAGTGGAAAAATACAGAGATTTTTCTTGTGGCCTAATTCTCATGGGCAGCTTGCCCAGGTTGACAAATTCTCAAAAATGAAAAATTTTCAATAGCAATTTCAATCTTTGGCCATTTCAAGTTGGCCTTCCACTTGATGGATTTCGTTGGAATTTTCTCATATGAAATTTGCAAAACTCATTGTCCAATGTCTCAAAGTTTAGATGATATGCATGCATCTTTACCTGATTTGAAATATAGGCCCCCCATCTCCTCTTAGTCTTCTTGTTGCTTGATTGATGAGGACTCGCTACCTCTGATTTGAGTTATCTTTGTTGTTTGGCTTCTAGCCTACTCAAGTTGGCCCATGTAAGTTTATTTCCAGATTTGTTTACACAACTCAGCCTTTGTGGTGCCCATCATGACCCATTGCTTGCTAGAGATTTTCTATCTTGTCAAATAATTTGAGAGGATCACTCACTACTCCTCATTTCACTGCTAAAAACATTCGGTGTCACTTGCTGAAAGGATCAAACTGTCTTTCATAAACCAAAATGCCCCCTTGTCTTGTTGTAGGAAATGTTCCTCTCTTTTTCTAGAAGAGATAGATTTTCTTTAAACATAATGTTGCCCCCTTGTATTGGTCATGATCCCTAAGTGTGCTCTGTCAGCGACTTAGACAAATAATAGTTTTAAGAAGTCATTCTCTCATTTCTCTCCTTTTCAATTTGGTGAAGGAATATGGGTCTAGAATGAATCTTGAAATCTTGATCTTGTATTTTGAAAACAAAAATTATTTCGATGTGAGTCTAAAACACTTTGCTTTTGAAATCTTGCAACTCCTTGGTTATTTCATTTCTTGGAAAAGAGATTATTTGCTCGTGTTTGGCAATGAGGTCTTCGGTGGAAATATGTCATGAGATGACCTTTTGTTTTTATAGGTTTTCAAAGTGAAGGGCTCGAGAAAAAGCTCGAGGTTTTGTATGAGAAAAACTTGTCTCTTTTTGAACATTTATTTTTATCAGCATGAATAATAATGAGTAGTTTGTTCTTGATGTCATGAATCTTATGAAAAAGTTTGTTTTTGAACATTCATTCTTTGCATTTTGAGAGCATTGTTTATTGTTTCAGGTTGCTTGCTTGCTTGATTAGAAAGGACTTCTACAGGGATGTAATGTAGGCTGTGGTTTTTGGCTATGAAAGAAAAGTATTCATAAGGCTCAAACAGTGTTTCAGGGTTTCAAAGACTGAGGATCACTATCAACAATTTGACTATTCATATTTTCTTTTGCCGCTCTTCTTTGATTTGTTGCTTTTTTTTTTATTGCTTTGCTAGGGTATATTCGTTTTATCTTGGATGTCACTTTTTCTAGTAATTTGGGCATGCCCCCTAGCATTTGAGTTTCTTGAGCTCTTATGCCTTTTTGGCTTTCTCACGGCATTTTCTCTTTTCTTATTGAAATTTTTTCTTGACCCCAGTGTGGGGTGTGATCCTAGTCGGGATTTTTTTTTCATGAAAGAAAAATTATTCAGGCTCAAAAAGGGATTGCAAGGGATGCACTTATTTCAGAAAGTGAAAGGCATAACAAAGATAGCCTTTCCTCATTTCAAGCGCAAGCAGCTATGATCACTAAACTTTGACCTCATCCAGTGTGATGGTTTGGTCTTTGCAAAGATGCATTTCACGGGTCATGAGCAACGAGTTCACTACATACCATTATTCATACATTTAAAAACAAATGATTCAAGAGTCATGGGGTAAGTGTTATTCATTTCTTTTTTCTTTTTTTAGTTACCTCAATAATGGAGTTGCTTGATTCACTCGTCATTCTACAAGTAGAATGTTAAAAATATGGTTTTGAATAAACATCAAATATTTTTTTTTTCAAAATGCCAGATCAATTTTTCAAAACTCCAATAGGGAAAGGAATTTTTGGTAAAGGAGATCAATTATGTCTATGAGATCATGCGAAGTTGTAAGGGTATATTTTTGGGTTTTTTTTTTGGTAGGCACCTTTTATAAAAAATAAAATATGCAAAGAGAAATCATTAGCCTAATCTTATTTATTCATTTGATAAAGACTTATACATCATGGATAATATTTCTTTACAAAATCAAAGTTCACAGGCCTCACTACATCTTCCCCATCCATTCTTGTTAGCATTAATGCCCCTCCTGAAAATGTCTTCTTCACTATGTAGGGTCCTTCATAACTGGGCGCCCATTTACTGCGATCTTCTCCTGGTAATGACAGAATTTTCCTCAATATTAAATCCCCTTTGGCCGAACTTTTCGGTCATACGCCTTGGCTATCCTTCTTTGATATAACTGGTGGTGACAAATTGCTGCTAACCTTTTCTCGCTGATCATATTTAGCTGTTCGTATCGTATCTTGACCCACTCAGTCTCCTCGAGTCCCGATTCCATGAGGACCCTTAAAGAGGGAATTTCCACTTCCAATGGTACCACTGCCTCCATTCCATATACTAAAGAGTATGGTGTAGCCCTGGTCAATGTCCTCACTGCTATTTGATACGCATAGAGAGCATAAAGAAGCCACTCATGCCAATCTTTGTAAGTAATCACCATTTTCTGAACAATCTTCTTTATATTTTTATTAGCAGCTTCTACAGCGCCGTTCATCTTGGGTCTGTAAAGGGACGAGTTGGAATGCTTGATCTTCCACTTTGTGCATAGCTCTGCTATCATCTTTCCATTGAAGTTTTGAGCATTATCAGTCACTATTCTCTCAGGTACACTGTATCTACAGATTAGATCTTTTTCGATGAACCGCTTGACCACTTTCTGAGTCACATGGGCATATGAGCAAGCCTCTACCCATTTGGTGAAGTAATCAATCGCTACAAGGATAAAACGATGTTCGTTACTGGCTTTTGGATTAATAGGCCCAATCACATCTATTCCCTACATTGCAAAGGGCCAAGGAGACACCATGTTAAATAAGGGTGCAGGAGGCGCATTGATTTTGTCGCTATACACTTGACATTTATGGCACCTTCGGACAAAATTTATGCAATCTTTCTCCATGGTCAGCCAAAAGTAACCTGCTTTTTGCAATTTCCTAACCATCATGTGTCCGTTTGTGTGGGTAGCACAAATTCCACCATGCACTTCTTGTAGGGCCTTGTTGGCTTCTAGATCACTCAGACATCTCAACAAAGTCCCATCAAATGACCTTTTATACAAAATCTCTCCATCTATGTAGTATTCCATAGCCATTCTTCTCAAGGTCCTTTTATCTATCTTTGAGGCTCCCGACAGGTACTCTTGATGCTGGATGAATCTTTTTATATTCGTGTACCATGGGTCGTTGTCTGTTTCTTCTTCTATTAAACAACAATGAGAGGGAAAATTTCTGATCTCGATGCTTACAGGTTGAATTTTGGCACCACAATCAATTATAGCCATAGAAGTTAAGGTAGCTAACGCATCGGCAAATTGATTTTTGTCTCTCCCCAAATGAGTAAAATCTATTTCGTCAAAGCTTTCAGCCAATTTGAAGAGGTATTCCTAGTATGGTCTCAACTTTTCATCCATTGTCTGTCATTCACCTTTTACCTGACAGATTATTAGCATTGAGTCTCCATATACTTCTAATTTCTTTACCTTCATCTCTAATGCAGCTTCCAATCCATGGATACAAGCTTCATACTCAGCTGTGTTGTTTGTACAACTAAATTGCAACTTTACTGAGATAGGATATTGCTTTCCTTTTGGGGAAATTATCATAGCACCTGCCCCGTTGCCCGATACATTTACTGCGCCGTCAAAATACATGGCCCACCAACCACTCTTCTCTTCCTTTTTCGTTAGTAGCACATCTTCATCAGGAAAGTCAAAGTTCAAAGGCTCATAATCCTCAATAGCATTATCGGCTAAATGATCAGCAATTGCGCTTCCTTTTACTGATTTTCTTGTCATGTAGATGATGTCATACTCAGCCAGCAGTACTTGCCATCTGGCTATTCTACTCGACATGTATGGCTTTTCAAATATATACTTTAGTGGGTCTATTTTTGAGATCAACCACGTAGTGTAGTATAACATATATTGTCGCAACCTCTTCGCACTCCACACCAGACTACAACATAACTTCTCTACCATACTGTAACGGGATTCACACTCGGTGAACTTCTTACTCAAATAGTAGATGGCTTGCTCCTTTTTTCCTGACTCATTTTGTTGCCCCAACACACAACCCATAGCTGATTCGATCACAGTTAAATACAGGATGAGTGGCCTTCCGTGCACGGGCGGTACCAACAATGGTGGTTTTTGTAAGTACTGTTTGATCTTATCGAAAGCTTTTTGGCAATTTTCATCCCATGTCCCAGGATTCTTCTTTCAGAGTAATCGAAAAATCGGTTCACATGTGATTGTAAGTTGTGAGATAAAACGGGCAATATAGTTCAAGCGCCCCAAAAAGCCTCGAACTTCTCTTTCGGTCTTTGGAGCAGACATGTCTTGTATGGCTTTTATTTTGTCGGGGTCCACTTCTATGCCTTTATTACTCATCACAAATCCTAATAATTTACCTGATTTCACCCCGAATGTACACTTTGCATGATTCAATTTCAACTGATATTTTCTCAACCTCTTGAACAATTTCCTTAAAGCTGGGATATGACTTTTTTCATCTTTGGACTTTGCGATCATGTCATCCACGTAGACCTCAATTTCCTTGTGCATCATATCATGAAAAAGTGCTACCATTGCCCTTTGGTATGTTGCTCTAGCATTTTTCAATCCAAATGGCATTACTTTATAATAGTAAGTTCCCCATGGGGTGATAAATGTCGTCTTTCTCTTATCTGCTTCAGCCATTTTAATCTGATTATAATCGGAGAAACCATCCATGAAAGAGTAAGTGGAACTCTTAGCAGCATTGTCTACCAACACGTCTATATGAGGTAACGGGAAGTCATCCTTCAGGCTTGCTCTATTCAAATCCTGAAATTCCACGCACACTTTGATTTTGTTGTCCTTCTTGGGAACCGCCACAATGTTAGACACCCATTCAAAATATTCTACTACCTCCAAGAAACCGGCATCCCACTGTCTTGTTATCTCTTCTTTTACCTTGAGCAATACATCAAGTTTTTTCCTTCTTAGCTTCTGTTTGACTGATCGGCAACCCTCAATCAAAGGTAACCTATGCAGTACTATTTCAGTATCCAAACCAGGCATGTCAGCGTATGACCAGGCAAAAATATCTATATACTCCCGCAAAAGGGCGACCAACTCAATTCTCATATTTGTAGTGATCAACATCCCTATTTCAACTCCTTTTTGTCATGCTCGGTACTTACATTATTAATTCTAATTCCTCTCTTGCAGGCTCCCATGCATGTTCGGATTGTTTTATAAGCTTCTTGAACTCCTCAATGTCATTTTCACCATCTTCTTCCTCATCCATTGAAGTTATAGTTTTATCAAAATTAGACCAATTATTCTCAATGCAATGAGTTTGTAAGTTTATTGTTGCCCCACTTTCAGATTCTCTGAAAGCGGAAAGTGCCTTTGTTATGAGTGCATAATGGAAAAGGTGAAACTAGAAGGCATGATGAAGGGAAAAACAAAGCATGATCTCATTAAAACTTAAAATGATAGAAGGGCTCAAAACAAAATCTTGTTGCCAATATCTTGAGCCACAATTACTGGCAACGCAAATTTATTCAAACAAAATGTAGCAAAACATAACAAGCAAGCAATCGACAAATGTTTACTTTTTAAAGATAATCGGGACTTCATGAATTTCCCAATTGTTCAACTCTTCCCCTTCAGCTAATCTTCTCACAAACTCAGGTAGACCATCCTCTAGAGCACTCACAGTCAATTGGGGTAGTTCTTCATAGGGGCTCCCTTCATCTTCAAAACCCCCTTGGGGTTCTTGTTTGTTGATCTCTTCCAGATAGTGGATGGTAGCACCGCTAAACTCTTTGCTCATCCTCTCAATTTCACCCCCAGCATTGATCACTTGTGCAGGTCGTGGGAATGTTATGTGGATTGGAGGGATCTGGATTCGTTCCTCATTAGGCTCCTTTCCTTCGATTCGAACCATCCTCCTTTCTCTTTTAAACTCAGCCGCTCTCTTGAAATCTTCCTTTCTAGGTTTAAAACCTAAACTGAACCTCTGATCGACGCATTTCATCTTTATTACGTTGATCCTCTCAGGCATTCCTGTGATAGGGTCATACCGGAATGGCAGTCCGTGCTTCAAAAAATATTTAGCAGCCATCATTGCAGCCTCAGAAACCTCTGGTTTCCTTCATATTGTATTCTCAGGTACCCATTCGGCATTTACCACCTCAAACACATGCAGATTTCCATCTATACTTCCTTCAGCTTCTATGTAAGGGATTGATATATTTCTCATCACTGACAGAGTTTCCTCGGCTCTCACCGTCACCAAATTTCCATTGATGATAAATTTAAGCCGTTGATGTAAAGAAGATGTGACGACTCGGGCTGCGTGGATTCAAGGCCTCCCCAACAAAATACTGTATGATGGATGGATATCCATTACTTGTAATGTTACTTGGAATGTTTGAGGGCCAATAACCAATTCAACATCAATATTCCCGATGATTGGTCTAGGTGACCCATCATATGCTCTGGCAGTCATGGTACTGGGCTTCATATGAGAAGCATCAACAGGCATTTTATCCAGCACATTTCTTGGCAACACATTTAAAGCAGAGCTATTATCTATGAGCACCTTCGCAATAACACAATCCTTGCACTTTACGGTGATATACAATGACTTATTATGGCCAACCCCCTTAGGATCAAGTTCATTATCGGTGAAGTAAAGATAGTTGGTGGCTTGAATTCTACCCACTAAATGCTCTATAGAATCATATGTGATGTCTTGAGGAACATATGCCTCGTTGAGAACCTTTTGAAGGGCATTCCGATGAAGTTCTGAACTTAATATCAGCGACAACAAGGAAATCCTAGCTGGCGTCCTTTTAAGCTGTTCCACCATGCTATATTCACTATGCCTCATCAATTTCAAAAACTCATTAGCTTCTTCATCACTTACTGGCTTATTAACTTCCTTCATCTCTACCACATTCTTCCCTTTATCCTTTTTATGGTTTTCTAACTCTTCGGGAGTGAAGCATCTCCCACTTCTAGTGAGTCCTCCTACCTCGGCGTTGAAGACTGGGGTAAGACTTGGGCTACAAAAGGAATAATCATAATTATAAGGCAAGACATTATAATTTCCGCTAGCAATATTCAAAGGCTTGGTTAGGATCATTTTAGGGGGACCCCTTTCAGTTGGTTGATATCGACAAACTTCCTCTTTATTGCCATAACCAGTCAATGTTCCTACCAAGCCATCTTCTTCATGTTTCATTAATCTCAACACCCCACGTGTCATCATGCTTTCCACCTCACAATTAAACTCCTCACAAGAGTCTATATCGTGTCCAAACTGCTGATGATATTTGCAGTATTCGCTCATGCCTCTTACAGCTTGCACATTGACTGGTATTTTGAGATACCCAGCTTGTTTCAACATCTCATACAAACTATTTATTGTGACTTTCAGCATTGTTTTACCCTCTTTTTCCACCTCCAAGCTATTGACTTCCCCACTTCCTGAAGCGTGGTTTGGTAAAGGGTTGGATTTTACATTCGGGGAATCATCAAAGGAAATCCACCCCGCTTTGATAAATTGGAGTATTTTTCTTTTGAATGCAATACATCCATCAATGTTATGACCAGGGGCACCGGCATGGTATTCGCATTTTTTATCATGTTTGTACCAAGCAGGGAATGGTGGCTGTAAAGGGGGTAAAGGAACAAGTGTTATTTGGCCGATACTCAGGAGCCTTTTATGCATTTCAGTGAGAGTTAGAGGCAATGGCGGAAGTTGTACTTGTTCTTCCAAGAAATTTCTTCTTGGGCGGTGGATATTGTTGTTTTGGTTGTTCGCAGGGTTATTTTGGTTATGGGTAGGTGAAGCAAACTTTATGTTGGATATGGAAGGAGTGGGTGTGACAGTTTTGAAGTTATAATTGTCTTGGTAGACTTTCCTTCCTCTTCCTCCCCTCTCGACATTATGAATTTCTGATTCTTTCTTCCTTTCCACAAAACCTCTTTTTTCAATTGGATCTACAATTCTTCCCCCTCGAATAACATGTTCGATCCTTTCAGCTATGAAAACCAGATCAGAAAAATTATGTGCGGCACTACCAACCAAGTACTTAAAATACGGGGCTTTAAAAGTGTTGGAAAATAAAACCATCATTTCCCTCTCTAGCAATGAAGGGTTAACTTGTGCAGCTGCCTCACGCCATTTTTGGGCATACTCTCTTACAGACTCTTTATTACCCTTTTCCATAGTTTGTAGACTTGATCTATCTGGGGCAACATCCATATTAAACTTATATTGCTTAATAAATGCATCCACCAAGTCCTTCCAACCTTTAATCTTGATGTTATCTAAATGCATATACCAGGCAAGAGCAGCATCACTCAGACTGTCCTAGAAGAAATGGATCAATAACTTCTCATCATGAACCACCTCCGCCATCTTATTACAATATGCTTTAAGATGGGTTATCGGGCATTGAGTTCTAGTATACTTGACAAACTCTGGTACTCTGAATTTCCTGGGAATAACCACATTAGGCACTAAACACATTTCAGCAGCTTTTACCGGGTCATACAAATTGGTTCCTTCGATGACCCTCATTCTTTCTTCTAAAGCAGCTAGTTTCTCCTGACCACCCTCATCCACCGTTCTATCCCTTTGGGGCTCTTCTTCTCTTGGAACAATATGGGGAATCCTTATCAGGAATGCTAGTTGAGCAAGCAGGAAATGATCCACATCATGAGGTTTTGATGGCGGAATGAAGGAAGCTGTAGGCATTGGCTGGAATTGAGCTGTGAACGATGGTTGAGAAGATGTTCCTTCTCCAGATTTGGATTTCAAAGCTTGCTCGAGCAGACTAGTAAGCCTCGCTACATCCTTCTTTAGGCTTTCCATCTCTTTTTTGTATCCAGTTTCTAATTGAGCTCTCTCTTCATTATCCATTTGTGTCCGTAAACGGGTGTTATGGACACGTTTCAATGGGGGACCTACATTTCACCTAGTATATGCAAAATGTAACATCTTATAAGCATATGCATGAATGTGGATGCAAAATATTGGATATAGATTCACTTTTTATGACATATGGTTGTTTTGCTTTAGATATGTGGTTTGAGCTTGAATCTGATATCATTGTTGTGATACTGAAAAGGAGATCTGCTTAGCTGTATGCCCTTTAGACTTTCAACCATATATGAAAGAAAACTGTGGGTCTTAGCCCTTTATTATTTATTCCAAAGTTTTACATAAGAATTGATCTAATCTAATACAGGAGCCAAAGCACTGCCCTTATTAGCTACAGCCCTTAAGAAAAGATCAGTGTTATCTAAACTTCGTCGATACTTAATAATATCCCCTCCCACCTGTCGTGCTTCTACTCGTAACAAATGAGCCTTTGTGGCAGCATGATCAATCTGATCCTGTAGTTCTTTTATCCTCTCAGTATGGATTAAGTTGTTTCTAGACAGAAAGTTATTGGAAGTATCCAATGTTTGATTGTGTTGTTCTATCATTTTTCTACTTTCAATTAATTGCACCATCTTCAACTTCTCTCTGGTCAGCTTGGATTTCAATGCTTCTACCTCGATCTTATGGTTATGCATCCCCGTTCTTAGCTCTTCTTTAGTGTTAAATGCCTCAATCTCAGCTTGGTCTTTGAACTTATCTATATCTGTCATATGTGAGTCTAGTGCAGCTTGAGTTTTAGCAGCCAACTCTTTCCAATGCTTAGCTTTTCCCATCACGTCTTGGTTAATAGCTTTTTGCATTTCCAGGTTTTCCATCACCTTTATCCAGTCTTGACCCACAGCGTCCCTTTCTTCTTCAACTACTTTTCTCGCAGCTTTTTCCTCAGTTAATTGATGCTCCAAAGATGCACTTAGCTCTTTCTTTGTTTTAAGCTTAGCTTGCAGTTGCCTTACTTATTCTCTTAATTCTTCTTCACAATCTACCTTTTTCCTTCGTGTTCCCACAGGTTTAGAAATTGGATCCGCACAGGTGACTCCTCCATTACACCATTCAGGATACCTTTCACTAACCGTAGGACTCCTTAATCCGGTCTCCTTTTTCACAAGCACTAGAGATTTCCAATCCTGTTTAATGTCTTCTAGCATCTCACTGGTGACTCCTTTGTAGATTCCAGTGAATTGAGCTATACCCACTGTTCTTGGAATACTTTGTATGCCTCCAAGTTGTCTTGCAACCAAAGTAGGTGCATAACTAACATATCCGGTCACCCCCATTAATGGTACCCAAGGCTTCTTTCCATAACCCATTAGGCATGCTACATTTTTCATCCAAGGTGCTCTCCAAATAAAATTGCTTTGTGGAAGCTCTTGCAATTTTACCCTCCAATCATCTTCAGAAAAGTTTTCCCATTCACTTGATACAAATAGCTCGAGTGGCTTTTGATTAAACCACCAAAAATTTTTGAATAATGGTGTCTTGGATTCCATGTGACTTACCAACCAGATGAATAATAATGGAACACAACATCTCATAGAACCCTTTCCAGTCTTTTTGCAATGGTTGAGTGATAAGAAAGTTTCAGCCAAAATTACGGCAGAAGGATTAATCTTGGTCTTCTCATACTCAACAAACAAATTTGCTGCTTCTAGACTGATGATCCCAGCAGTTGAAAGGCATAAGATTAGCCAAAATATCCCCAAAGCCAATATTCTATATCCCTCCAATTTAGCACTTGGATTAGACTTTTTAGCAATCAACAACTCTTCTAGTTGCTTCCATCTTAGACCACCAGAATTATTTTTCTCTCTATATAAGTTCATTTGATGGATTCCAAGCAACTTGGTTAGCTCCTCTATGACATTCTCACCTTTGTGACAAAAGTATACCTTATGAGTATCTTTAAGAAATTCTGTCAGAACACTGTATTCTTTAATGGTAGGCACCATATCAAAGTTCCCAAACACAAAGCATCGATAATCAAGATCCCAAAAATGAATTAAAGCTTTAATGGCTAATGGCAGCACTGGAACTTTCAAAAGATGCAAAATCCTCCCATATATCTTGGTAAACTCTGTCTCATCGGCCATGTATTTGGTGAGTGGAAACAAACGGCTTGCATCATTTATTATGCATCTCACATCTTTAAGTGGTGGTATTCCATTAACATCCAGTTTAAGGCAGTCCCCCTCAGCCATATGCAATGATTCAGATTCAAGCATATACTTAATGGTGGTGATCTCACGATTAACAACCATTATGTCAAAAATCCTGTAATAAAATGTCATATGTTAAGTTTTAGCCATTAAAATGCTTGAGGTAGGTCGCTATCTAGTCTCAAAAGGTCTCTCGCATGCGCAGTGATCGTCCTCGAAAGGTTGATATGAGGCTTACAAGTAGTGTAAAGATAGAGGCCTTGAGAAATATTAGTTTGGCATATCAACCACTTCCAAGTAAACAATCAAACGAAAATTGGATAGTTTCGCGAGTCTTACCCAGGCTAAAGCCATTGGGGTACTGTTACTTCCCCACTTAACTTAAAGTTGATATGACAAATAATGAAATGAATGGCGCGTGGAGGCACAAATCTATATCCAATATATGTATGAATGATATGAATAAATATGGATGCTAAAGCTATAAATAATAAAAGATAAATAAAATAAATAAATAAAATAATCCACAACCTCCTAATACAACATAACAAGCATTTTAGCAATTAACAAACAAAAAGCAAAGCTTAGTCAAGTCCCCAGTGGAGTCGCCCTTCTGTCGCACCCGACTTCACGGTGACCTTAAAAATAATCTTGATTAGGGAAAAAGAACAGATTTCTGGCATCTTGTTCTTTTAGGAAAAAGGTCTTGTTTAAGGAGTCGCCACCTAGTATTATGGTCACTAGGAACCCTAACTGGTCAAGAGAGATTCTATGGTACGGGACTGGTTGAGGCTAGGGAAGGTATTAACACCTCTAGCGCACCCTACCTGAGGTAAGCTGCATTGTTGTTTTAATCTTAATTTGCTAAAACTTTTTGTTGATTTATGTGTAAGAACGTATGATATTATTGACTCTAATTTCAATGAATAAACCTACAAAATAAATTTAAATCAATGCATGTATATTTTTTTATTTTTTTAAAAAATGATGGTTTGATCATAATACTCCTGACTCTGGCATCAATGAATATTTGATCTCGAATATTTCCAACTCTGGCGTCGGTAAATATTCCACCATAAATAATTCCAATTAAAAATTACACCACGAATAATTCCAACTCTGGCGTTGGTAAATATTCCAACACAAATAGTTCCAATTAAAAGTTTCGCCGCGAATAATTCCAACTCTGGCGTTGGTAAATATTTCACCACAAATAATTCCAACTCGGGCGTTGGTAAATATTCATAGCCTAAAAAAACAATATTTTTTTAATTTTTTTCGGATCCTGATATCAGTGAATCTCGAATATTTCCAACTCTGGCGTTGGTAAATATTCCACCATAAATAATTCCAATTAAAAATTACACCACGAATAATTCCAACTCTGGCGTTGGTAAATATTCCAACACAAATAGTTCCAATTAAAAGTTTCGCCGTGAATAATTCCAACTCTGGCGTTGGTAAATATTTCACCACAAATAATTCCAATTAAAAGTTCCGCCACGAATAATTCCAACTCTGGCGTTGGTAAATATTCCACTACGAATAATTCCAAATCTGACGTTGGTAAATATTCATAGCCTAAAAAAACAATATTTTTTTTATTTTTTTTCTGATCCTAATATCAGTGAATCATAAAAAAATATTTTTTTTTAAAACATGAGAAATTTTTATTTCTACACTAGTACATTGAAAAAAAAAAATTCTAAGACATGCAAAAAAACAAAATTTCTACACTTCTCATTTTTTTTATTTTTTATTATCTATATTTTTTTTTGAACCGGGCCCAGCTTAGCCCAAAAGGGGTTGGGCTAGGCCCAGCCAGCCCGGCCACTGGCCCAAACCAGTGGCCCGACAGAGTTAATTAAACTGCACGCGTGAAGCAATTTCACGCGTGCAGCAACTGTACAAAGGTAATTAAATTACCTTCGCACAGTTCTTACATTTGCACAATTCCAAACAAGAATGAAGAGAGAATGAGAACGGCTTACCTGCTTCTGGAGATCGCGAGGAGGCTTGCAGCTCAATGATTTCGTTCTCGTCTGTGTATGACTGCCCCCTTTTGTTTTCCTTTTGTTTCGGTGATGATGAAGGTCACAGCTTGCTGCTTGGGTTCTTCCTTTTTCCGATTTGCAGGGGGAATTTGAGGAGACGGTGATGTTAATGTTGGTTTTTCTGGGTTTCTTTGTTTGCGATTTCTCTGTTTTTTTTTCTGTGTATTTTCTTTCTCTCTGTTTTGCTGGGTTTCTTCCCTCTATCTTGCTCTGTTTTTTTTGTGGTTCCTGCTTGCCTTTTTTTTTTCTCGGTCGTTCTATGGCTTTTATAGCCAGAGAAAACAATGCCGTTTCTTCCAACCATAAAGTGTGATAATTGCAGAAGTAACGGTTGTGCGGCGGTGGTCGTTCGTTTTTCTGGTTTGGTGAACGGAAGAAGATGATGGGTTATCTTTGAAACGACGCCGTTCGATTGTTAATGGCCATTTGTGTTTTGGTCATTGAAGTTTTGAAATTTTCGTAAGCAAGCCCCTGGATAAACTTTAATTGGACCCCTGCAGTTCAGAGCTTTTTACAAAACAGTCCTTGAACTCTAACTGTTGCAATTTTGCCCCAAATTAACCCCAAACTTTGATAATTCTTCAATTAAGTCCCTGATTTCATTAATTAAGTTAAATTTAAGTCCAATTAAGTCTTAAAACTTATCAATTTTACAATTAAACCCTTAATTGGATTAATTAAATTAATTCTAAGCTCAATTAAGTCTCAAAACTTATCAATTCTCCAATTAAACCCCTAATTGGATTAATTAAATTAATTTCAAGCTCAATTAAGTCTCAAAACTTATCAATTCTCCAATTAAACCGTTGATTGGATTAATTAGATTAATTCCAAAGTTTAATTAAACCCCCAAACTTCCAATCATGTTGTCTTTAACCCAAATTTTAATTCATTCTTCATTTATTTCATTTTACTTGTTTTTTCATCATTATCATCATTTTTCTATCCTTTTCAGTAAATAAAATAATAATAATAATTAAAATAAAATGGTTAAAAATTGGGTTATGACAAACTTATAAACTTAATTTATTTATTAAAAAATATTTCCAACTCATAAAGTTTTATAAAATACTTTATGATTAGTGTTCAACTCATAATATAATTAAACTATTTTAAGAACCACCACACCACCACCACTATAACCATCATTTTATTGTTGCTGCCATCATCCTTTTCATCTAAATCTTCGTTATTACAATTTTACTATAACTGTGGTGGTCCAATCATTTTTTTTCTTTCTAATTCCTTTCTTTTTGTTTAATATTTTTCTATCAACTTCTTTTTATCCTATTGTTCGTGAATGAATTTCTAGCATTTTTTTCTTTTTTTTTTTTACAATTTTACCATAATTGTGGTGGTCCAATCATTTTTTTTTCTTTCTAATTCCTTTCTTTTTGTTTAATATTTTTCTATCAACATCTTTTTATCCTATTGTTCTTGAATGAATTTATAGCACTTTTTTTTTTTTTACAATTTTACCATAACTGTGGTGGTCAAATCATTTTTTTTCTTTCTAATTCCTTCCTTTGTGTTTAATATCTTTCTATCAACTTCTTTTTATCCTATTGTTCTTGAATGAATTTCTATCACTTTCTTTTTTTTTTCTTTTTTATGATATATTTGACAATATAATAGTTTCAGTTTTTTAAATTATTTATTTTTTTGAAAAGATATTAAATTAATTTTTTTATATATTTTTGAATGGATTTAATGTAATAGTATAAAAAATTCAAAAAATAAATATATTTTTAGTGAGAAAAAACTTTTAAGAATATCATTTACCAAATTACCCAATACAGAAGAAGTATAAGAATTCATGTCATCAAGGCATTATAGAGTGTCATGTCATCAGGGGATTCATTGTAACTGTGACTGTACTGAGGGCATTACAAGACAAGCCAATAGATGCCATGAAAACGTCATCTTTCGTGGTTAGAATGTCTTCTCCCACTCTTCTTTTCATATAATTATTGATGGCTGGAAAGGGGATGACAAATAGTAGCTTTCATTCATAGCTTTTTTATGTGATGAAGTGACAGTCTGATTGGATGCTGGACTAGAAAACAATTCATCAGTGCGTACTTTGTTGTTCTTCTGGTGGGTTTGCTTTCCCTTAAGCTATCACGGGCTGCAATGATGGGAATTATGACTTGTATTGTACCTCAGCCTCTTTAAAAAAAC
>Ga0325405_1002374_pt1 | contig 19335 bp, 12 predicted proteins | sample PopdelMetagenome_21_FD_205663 | JGI IMG/M metagenome (GOLD analysis project Ga0325405, IMG submission 205663) | Populus deltoides microbial communities from Bellville, Georgia, United States - Xylem-Control-R2 | ecosystem: Host-associated > Plants > Phyllosphere > Stem > Wood/Secondary xylem...
AAGTGTTTAATTGATAGCTTCAAATGAGTTATTAACCATCCACAAAATTTAAAAAATTAAAAATAAATTCAACCATAAAATAAAAGCTAAGAACTAGGGCAACCGATCATTATCATATTCTCAACAATTTAGCTGCCTTCCAAAAAAAAAATTAATTAAAGCATCCCTTTATCTCAAGAAATACAAAAGATTAGAGGTTTGAAAGCCGAGAGTTTCCACCTGTGGAAACTACTTCTTTTTCTCTTTTTTATTCCTCAAAAATCACATTGACTTCATATACCAACATGACTATCCTGTCCTCCTATTTTACATTCCCTCTTGTTGCCTTGTTAAATGACCAGTCAAAGCTTACGGGCATGGCAGCTTTTGTGCCTTGCTTTAGCGGCGCAATAAAGCTTTATATATAGATGAGAGCTTACATCGTGGATGGAAGTGAAATTTTTTTTTTGTTTTTTTTTTCTAAGAATCAAGGCTTGCTTTAAGGTTAGTTTTGTGTCGTTAGTACATGAAAATGAAAACAAAGCGTGTATTCATGTTTGCTTGGTTAGTGTCCAGCGATAAAAATAATATATACATAAAAAATAAAAGCATGTATGGTTAGAAAAAAAAATATAAAACAGATTTCTATATCTATTATTTCTGTTTTTTTTTTGGTCTCGAGACAATAACAAATGCTACCTTGCAGAAGCAACAATTTGAATCCTTTAAGTAATGTTTCCTTGGCCTCGAGTACTGATATAATTTTATGCAAATATAAATTACATGCACTCAAGGTAAATAAGTTAACCACTTTATGTTAGCAGAAGCTAGACAGATTGGTAATGGTAGAGGGCAGGTAAAGTTTCTTGCAGATTAAAAAGAAATAAGCTAGAAGGGTACCAAATTGCAATCAATGAACTGAGCTCGCACTAGGATGTGGTAGCATACATTCAAATTACTATACTCTAAAATCTTATGGAAAAACCAGAAACGAAAATCTACATGACGAAAAAGAAATGGAGAAGAAACTTGGGAGTCACCAACCAACCCATTCCAATTTCTTTGGGACCATGATTATACCAAAACCCAGACACGCCATTCTTGCCCTCCCATCAGGACTCAAACATGAAGATTGAAGTGTGTATGCATCACAATACACACAGTACCTCCCTACTTTATACATAAAAGCAACCTTACTAAGAAATTGACTTCTCAAACTTCTATTCGTTTATATATATATATAAACCCGGTCATCGTTGAGGTTTTCTTGAGGAGGCTGGCTATATAGTTGAGTAAGAAGGAAGGTGGCTTGAAGAATGATCAGTCTCTGCCAAGTGATTGTTCTGGTGGGGTTGATGCAATCATTGGATAGCCAGGTTTTATAACTAAGAAGAGGAGGAGAAGCACCGTGCTATAAATATTGCTTCATCATCGGGTGTTTCTTGGTGGTGGGAACAAGTGAAGCCACCTGTCAATCCTCTAACAGCCACCGTACTTACAAAGTCTGGCTTTCTCTTGGTGGACACAGGTCCAAATCTCACTTCCACGTTCAGCATGCAGAATATAGCAAGGAATTCGTAGCGAAGCACTCCAAATGCTTGGTATCCATCCATGAAAAATTCAAGGCTGTTGTTAGCAGGGTGACGTCAGTTTTTGTTTTGATTTCTATACATCAGTACTTCACTTACTTTTCCACAACACATCATGATGGCAATCACACTATTTCACGTCTGCTTCAACAATTTGATTTCATTTATAACGGAATAACATCAAATTTAGCCTTGGATCTAGCAGCAATGGTGCAGCATTTGGATTATTTTAGTCATTTTACTATAAAACAACCAGTTAATAAGAAAATAGTAATCTGTTCAAGAATTTTGGAGATTAGGTCTGACATTAAAAGGAAAATGCTTCAATACAATGTTGAAGTACTCTTGTTGACAAAATTTCTAGACTGATGGTAGGTTTCGACGGCTCTAAAAGCTAGTCCTACATTTTCCAATTCTGCATCCAAAACATATCCTCTTGTTTAGGAAAGAAGTTGAAAAGAATACCATATGCCTCATAATTTCTAAAGAGACCCTCGTACTTTAAGATCTAGTGAAAAGTACCAAAAAAAGCATGCATTGATAGAAAAGAACCAAGCAGGACGGTATGCAGTAAGCTGCAGTGCCTGGCTCCAATGCGAAATAAAAGATTTTGTATTTTCAATTTTCTCCTCCGGAAAGTAGCCGTGGGCTAAGGTTATTTGTTGGCCCTGAGTAAAAGAACAAAATAAATCAACAAAGCAACAAAATGATACTAATAACAATCTTTTACAAATCGTTTCTAAGTATTTAAGCAAGCAGGGCCAGCCAAATTAGGAAAGGGCAAGCATGTTTATCTGTACATTATTATTGGGTGTGTGTAAAAGAAATGAGAAAACTTAAAAGGCCTTAGACATGCCAAGTAATTAAAAGAAACAAAGACCAGAACTAGCAATTCCCAAATTTGAAAGAGATGTAATCTAATTTACCTGGTAACAAACGAGCCATCTTCAGTATTGACAACAACTGCTTCTCCAGTCTCAATGTATGTAGGCACCTGGCGTTTCAGAAGATAGATAAGATAATAATGAAGCTTTTAAAAGTTCGTACCAAACCTATTGTGGCTGTTTAAGAATTGACACTTGAGTGTATTCAAAGACTCAAGACATACACACACGAGATCCAGTGCACCCTTAAACTTCAAAATAAATCCGAAGTACATTTTCCTCTTTGATAATCCAAAATACAATTATTTACTTCCAGGAAAAAGTAAATGTTAAATCAATTAACAAGCAAGCACTTCTATCCGAATGGCTACATTAATTCGAAATTTTATAGCCTTAAGCGTCCATTTTACTCGATAAATGTTTGCACCTAAACCGCTATCTGTTTAGATACACTCTAACCCTTAATTGCAGTTTTCTACTTGCTCATAGTACAGAATTAGTTTACAATAACTTGAACCAGGAAAAAGAAGTCTTAACTTGAATAATGAGACCATTGTCCAGCACAGCCTTTTTGTACCTACATCAAAGGGGGAAGTGTTGACAACAGAGTTTAAAGTGACAAGCATACAAATAATCAAGTAGGTGAAAAGCTTTTTATGAAACATAATACATGAATATGAAGTTCAGTTATCAATCACATAAATTATTTTTTAATTGAATTCTGGTGTGCAGTCATAATTAATTATGAAGAGATATAAGATGGGGAGAAAACTGATCATGGAAAACACATGGACCGCAGAAAGCTGAAATGCCAAATTAATTCATACAATCTATAGTGCTAGTGACTACCCAATTGGCAGGCTACATTTATGTGGGATAAGTACCTCATTATCATTATAAACAGCATTCACTAATCACTAAAATATATTGCCAATTACAACTTGTAAAAACCACTACATGAATAGATCCGGGCCTATTTGTGAGTAACTTAAACCAAAATGATGACCAAACTACAGACTGAAGAAAAGGAAGAGCAAGGTTCTATAATTGTTATCCACCATGAAATGTGTCATTTGGCCAGAATTATCTATCTGCTTCATGAAAGATATCCCCAAAGGGTAAATTAGTTCATGCATTTTGCCTTACTATATTTGAAGCAAGTATACTTCATTGTAGTGGGAACAAATCAATAATAAAAATTCAAACATGTAAGATGGCAATCAAAAGCATGTAAAAGCCACACAAGTAAGATCAGGCACATGACAAGAACTTATGAGAACACACGAATGAGCATTTGGCAAGTTGTGGAGCAAACCGAGGTGTAGCTGCATGATCTTGTGTCTCCTTAATAACACATGTTACTTGTTTTGGAATTGATCCAGACAAAGGTCTTCCATCAAATAACTGCATTTTAACTTTCATTTCCTCTGTTCATCATGAAATTTTGTAATAGTTAGAAAGAAAGTTCACCATGCAATTCCTTAATAGTCAAGTAGATTATTAATTGCAGCAGTTGATGATGAGCAGTGCAATTAAGAAAAGGCAAGATTTTCCCATAGGAGCAACATTAACAGAATGAAGCAGAAATGACAATTAACGGCATCCATAAACATCATCTTTAAGAGTTACAAGAAGTAGAAAGTCCCTCAAAACCTTAAACAAAGTGCATGCGAAAGTAAGGAAAATCATAGAAGATCTGCACATATAACAACAGTGGAAATCTTAAAAAAGGCAGGATGCTTTTTGAAATATCAAATTTGGAATTTTACCAACCTTTTAGATATGCAGCAGCTTGGCCAAACAAGATCAGCGGCACTTCGAGTTGCTCAAATTTCTCAAGGCTGACATTATAAAAACAGACATCATTTTGAAATTTATAATAGATACATATCCGTGACTAAAACAAAAGATATTTCAAAAGAAAGGAATAGCCTGTCTTGGGAGCAGGGAGAAGTGATGATATTACTTACTCCATTAGATATACTGATTCATGTTCTGTGTACAAACATGTGAAAGACCTCTCCTCAACAAAAACCCCTAAAGCAAGTTAAATAGGATTAATCTAGATTTCAATATATGAATAACACCTTGAAATGGAAAACTGTTGAATAAGCTTTTGACCTTTCAAAATAAAATGATTCCATATGATTTTATGCTTACAAAAAAAAAGCCTACATTAACAATACATTTGATGAATAAATTGACGTGTCATAAAGTTATGAAATACAAATGAGAAAACACCAAGTCTACGTGTTCAAGTTTCATTCAAAACTGATACTTTTCCCAGAATATCCATGAGGTTATTTCAACTGCCATCACTGTTCTAGGGTGTTAAACATTAATTTCTGAACTTGCAACCCCTAAAATAGCTGAAGCAAACAATGCCTGATATAGAGCACCAACCCGCTACTAGCAATTTATGTAGGAAGGAAAAAAAAAAGAAATTTGCCATCCAAAACGACCAAGATTTTGATTACATAAAAGAGTGGATGTCAATGCCTAATATTTCAATATGTACAAAAAATGCATCATCTAACAACATAGGGATCAAGAATTTAAAGTTGATAAACATACTTTCAACAGCCTCCTCTGCACCAAAGCGAAAGGTTTGCTTGTTTCCACTGTCAACATCTCGAAGCTCCAACTATGGCAAAAATAGCAAATAAAAAACAAATGCAATTGATTCAGACAATTCAACCAAGAGAAGGTCAGCCATGTCAGAGAATGACAATGCCTTTTATTTGCAATCCAATTATTTCACATTCACAAATATGAGCAAAATAAATTCAAATGACAATTAGTTATTTAACAATAAAGTCGCTAGGTGCAAAAGAACAATCGCCAACGAAGCCAGCCACTCCGTAAGTCAGATAGACCAAAAAAAAGCAACAATTCGCTGACATAACTAACATAGAAATGTATCTTATCACTGCAAGGGTGATCACAATAGCATGCAAATAAAACTAAACAATGTTTAAATTCCCGTCAACAAATTTAAACACATAGTAAACATCAAATATAGAACATTTAAAGGTTTTAGCTGTCGAATAAGCCCATTAAATCCATGAACCAAACGTTCAAACTCAACTCCATGCTATTGCGTGAATCCGACAAAATACCACCTTTACCAAACACTAAAACAATCCAAAAAGCAGATACTTCAGCACTCACTATTTACAGTCACTTCGCACATTATCAAACAATGAAAAAATTTATGATAATTGGGGTTAAAAATTGATAAAAAAACAATAATAACACCGTCAAAATCGCTCCTCCTCTTCCTCGCTGTTTATGCTCCGCATCCACCACCTACATTAATCAACTTCCATTATCATAAACTCCAATTCAAATCACACAATAATCCATTATAATAAACATATTAAAATTCAATTACCTCGAAAATTCTTCCTGATATGTATTCACCAGATTTACAGTAACAAAGGCAAAACCTTTAGCAAGTCACATCCAAAAACAACAATCCAAAAAAAAAAAACCAAATTCAGATAAAAACCACAAAGCTTACCTGATTTTTCAATTACATTTCCAGGTCTTAACTGCAATACAAAATCAAGTTTTTATTTTTCTTATATTATCTCATAAAATCACTAATAATTTCAATTTAAATATAAAAAGACTGAAGCTTTACATGAATAGCATTGACTTTAACGCCGCGGTGTTGGATTGCGAACCAAGGCCTGGCGTAAACATTGCCGTTGGTGGTGATGGCAGCACCGTGGCAGTCGGGTGAGAATAGAGTGAGTGTAGCGAAAGTTCTAGAAGAAGTAAGAGAGGAGTAGGAGGAGGAAGAGAAGACAAGAGTGCGAGAGAGTCTCTTGCTAAGTTGCAGTAAAGCTCGCATCTTTTTTGTTTTTCTCTGATCTTTTAAGCTCTCTAGATACTTGTGTTTGTTTTTCGAAACTGAAAGGTGATGATGGACTTTGATTGATGCCAGGAAGACAAAAGAAAAAAAAAAGTGAAATCCCAAGTAAGCAATCCTTAATGTATTACCCAAGTTTCATTTTGGTCCTAAATAAAAAAATATTATAACTTGATGTATGAAAAAGTAATCGACAAATAAAAGTGCAAGGGCAAGGACCGTGATGCAACAGGCAAGGCAAAGGTGAAGCACTTAATCATTGATAAATGATAATGCCTAAATTGCAAGAATTGATAGTAAGTTAACTCGATTGAGACATTAATGATAATTGTAGGACTGGTGTGTATTTAGTCCCTGAAAACCGTCATAAGAAAACATAGTCAGCATCACCTCGTGAGAGAGTCCCAACTCCCAACAGTGGTTTCACCCAGAGAGTACACACCTGGCTTGCTGGCTTTGGCTGGGCCTGGAAAGGAATCCAACCTCTTCAAAAACTTCCATAAAAGCTTCAATTTTTATTTATTTACTGAATTATTATTATTAATTAATTATCTCGTCAGCTTCAGCTTCGTCTTCTTCTTCTTCTTCTTCCTTACAGGGTAAGCCAACCAAATCTCTCTATCTCTCATTCCTCTTTTTTATTTTCTGTTTGGTGATTTACGTAGACAAGTCAAACTCCCTTACGTTTCTTTCTTCCGAATCTGTCAATTAGGGTTTTTCCTTTTCAAATTTCACTAAACGGCGTCGATTTGTGCGAATTGTTATAGCTATCGATATCAAGCACTTCACTGCTTAAGTGTTGCTCTTTGATTTCTTGCATGGAGATATATGCGTGTGCGCGCGTTCTTTGTAGCGTAAAGCTTTTAAATTTTTATTTTTTGGGAGCTTTAACAGGTTGAAGAAAGAGAAGAGATGTGGACTAATGTATTCAAAATTGTATGTATTTTTCTTTTCTTTTTTACTTCAGTTCTGTTACTATTTATTTATTTATTATTGAATACTTTATTGTCTAGTCGTAGTTAGCTAATGAATTCTTTGTTATTATAGTGGTATAAACATTGTTGGTGATGCGGTTGTTCGGAATTTATGCGAGGATGAGTGATTGAATTTGAAGTTTATTTAGGGAAATGCTGGGTTTGATGTTATTGAAGATTTGTGTGTGTTAGTTTATGTGTTGGACTTTCGACTTTGATTGTTCGCTGTAGGTTGTTTTTTTTTAAGCGTATAGTATGATCAGATTGAGCATTTAAAGTTTCTGACAGAACTAACTGAAAAGTCATGTGGCATTGTATTTAGTACGTGATTTGTGTCAGTCGTGGTGTATTATTCTCCTAGTTTAAAAGGAAACTGCTTTGCATGAAAGGATTGCTAAATATGGAGTTGGCTATTAAGAACGTGGTGGTGTTTGGTTAACGGGTGTTAGGTTTTGTGGTGGATGTTAAATTTTACTGGTTTAGCGGCCGGTTTAGGAAGGTAGAATTATGTTCTTCAGGATGTGATTTTTTTTCTGGTTTGTGATCAAGAGGGATTTTGTTAAGAGAAAAAAATGTGATGCAAGGTGGAAAATGAGGCATCCTTTTGGAGATTAAAAAACTTAACAACGTAAAACAAGAATTGCATGTTCACTAAAGATACTCCTGTAATGATGCACGAGGCGGAGTGCTAAAGTGATGCCAACCAAACCTCTTTATCTATAGGTAAGCGCTGGTACTCAAAGATCCAAAATTATACTCCATTCAAATATGCTAAACCTTTGCGCCTATCAAGCAATTCCAAAGTATCTTACTTCACTCCACTCTCTCAAAATCCTCTTCATGCATTAATAACAACTCTTCTTGGTTAGTGGGACAAACTTAATGCTTTTTGGAGATGAAAAATACCCTACCTAGCTATTCTACAGCTTCATGCCACAGAGTAGTGCAAGAGAATAGATTCTCCATTTTCCCTTCTGCTCTTAACTTTGCGTTGATTCTTTTATGGGAGGCTTATTTTCCCTAAATGGTAGTAAAATATCAGAAAATCTTGGCACATTTTTGGCTAACAACTAATTTAAAGTGGCTTTTTTGTTCTTATTGGTTTCGATCTTCGTTATTGCTTTTCTTTTTAGCTGTGGTCACATTTTCTCTTACATGTAATGTTCTTATTAATATAAGATTTTTATTCTGCCTGAATGCTTGATGAAGTTTCCCACAGAATTTGAGTTCCATAATATAACACCTTGAACTGAATATTTAGTTTTTATGCATGTCATCTTTGAGTCTTTTATTAATATCTATCATACTTTTGCTCCATTTCTCTTTTTTTAACTTTATCAACCATTTCTACAGGGTGGTCTTCATCATATATCATGGTTCCAGTTTCTCCCAAATGAATCTGATTTGAACTCTTTACCTGATAAGAGGCAAGAATCATTTGCATCCCTTATCATTGCCTGTGATTTGAACTCAAGGCCATCTAAAATATTGGGAATCGTACTCACAGTTATGTGCTTAAAAATCACCAATAGATTTTTTTTATGGTTGGACAGTGTGAAGGTAGAGCAGAAAGATGTTGCTACATGTCTCGTGATTTTGGCTCATTTGCAGTTGCAGAAAGAGGGATTTCTAAGCACTTGGACCAATTCCTTTGTTGGACCTTGGGATCCATCACAAGGTCTACATAATCCTGGTAAGAATTACAATCTGTGGTCATCTACCAACCACGTGGTCCTTACTCCCATGTAGGAAGGAGAAGAACAAATAAATGAATTTGATCGTGTGATCATGCATGGGTTATGCTGTGTTCGGGTTCTGACCATGTTGACTACATAACTGTTTAACAGATGAGAAAATAAAGCTCTGGCTTTTTCTTCCTGGACGTTATTCATCTGTTGTTGATAAGGCTCAAGCTGCAGTGTCTAGATTAAGAGGTAAAATTTGTTTTTGAGTCTCTGCTACTGCCATTCCTATTATTTTTTTCTGAAATTCATATTTTATGATTCTGGTGGATTATGAATGTCTGCTATCTTCTTTACCCAATTGTACTTTCTCCCTCTTTGTTGTTCGCTTTTTACAACATTTTTATGGAATTTGCACTAATGTTGTATAATTAAATCGTTATGTCTTATTCCTATGTATCTTTCTTTTGTAGTTGTTGCATCTGGAATTTGGGTGGCTCCTGGGGACTCTGAAGAGGTTGCAGCAGCCCTTTCTCAATCTTTGAGGAATTATATAGAGAGGTAAACTTATCCTACTTTTCCCATTCATCATATTTTCTCTTTGAATTATTTTAACTAAAATTATTGATATTTACAGAGCATTGGCCAGGCATTCATACATGCGGTTTGGAGATGTGTTTTTAAAGAACCATCCATCTCAAAGTGAAGGACTTTCCAGGTTGAACATAATTATTTCTTGATTACTTGTAATAATATTATAATGTTGACAATTTTCATCACCAAAATCATGATATCAAACAATTTAATGATTTTATGGCTTCTGCATTCTTTTGGTCCTTGATGTTTCTGTTTCCTAATAGTCATTCATTTTCAATCCAGTTCTTGACCAAGTAAAAAGCTGTAATATTGTGTTACACAGTCGAACTTATGTTTCTTTTTGATAACATAATTTGCTTGTATTCAGTATTTTTTTTTTTTGGGTGGGTGTTTTGCAGTAAAGGACAGCCCACAGTCGAGTTCATCTTTTCTGCCTCTGAAGAGACGATCTTTGTGCATGTGATAATATCTGCAAAGTTGGTGAAATTTCATAGTTTGTTTCTTGTTAGGATTATTGCATCAATAACTTTCCCTAATGTATGCGTTTAAATAACCTGTCTTTATTTGTTTTCAGGCATATCCGAGCACTTTCAAATGGTGATGTGGAAAGAGTGTTAAAACATTCTTCTACAAATTCCAGTTATAGGCTTCCAGGTTGGTGAATGTTATATGTTGGGATTTCTTAGGAATGATCTCATCACATATTTTTCAAGAATATTAGGACTTCTTCATGGTGATTACAGAACCAAATTCACAACCCCCCTCTATTGTTTAGGATTTGAGCTTTAAGCTGCATTTTTTCCGCATTATGTTGTAGTCTCTTTGAATTTACCCTTGTTTCAGGGATACACTCGAGGGTTTTGCAAGTTAACACGAGTATAATAACATAAGAAACACCCCCATCTAGTTGTGTTTGTCATTCTTGAATCATAGCTTCTGGATGGTGTCAGAATCTGGACATCTATGAAAAAGAGTGTCTTAAAATGTGGATGTGTGTTGAGAAACATAAAAGAAAAAATGTTTTGTCTGAGTTTGAACTTGAATGACTATTTATGATAGTTATAAGACAAAGTTATCACTGGAAGAAAATGTAAATAAAAATAAGTTGCAATTGACTCTGACTCAAGCTGATATCACTTTTCATTGTAGAGTGTAGAGAATTTAGTTTGTTGATGCATGAGCATATTGGTACGTTGGATGCCCATTCTAAGGTTTTAGCATTTTCAGCATTCAAGCGAACTTTGTTCTTTGTATTCGGGGTTGCGCCACATGGTCAACTAAAAATATCTTTGCCATATTACTGGGAAATATCTTTTCTGAATTCTAGAAAGCAACATGTATTTGCAAATATATGGTTCTGATTTGTCTGGGCATTTGTTTAACCAGCATTTCTACATTTGCTTAACCTGTAAAATGTTCCACATCCCACAAACCACCTACCATTGGTGGTGGCAAGGTCGATCCATGGGCTGTTTTTTCACTTTCTTTATGAATAGCTGGATTGCTTGTCATGTGACAATGGAAATTATGCGTGTATTTTCTGTATCAGGATCTCTAATTTGTGTTTTATGTTTTCATCTTGTAGTGATTGCTTCTCCTCATGGAATTCGTGGTTCGCTGACAGGATGCTGTCCAAGTGATCTTGTCGAGCAAGTGTATTTGAGGTAATTTTTTGTTTTTTGTAGAAATCTGTATGTTCACAGTTCCTTTTCTTTTGGAGCTCGGGTTAATATTTTCCATTGCCAACTTATGCTTTCCTCAACAGTTCTGGCAAGTTTAGGACATTAAATGGATATATTGGCCTGCCATATCATGTTTCTCAAGGACCTGGCTGTCAGCTGAGGGGGCAAAATTGCTATGTTGAAATTACACTAGGCTGCCCAAGGTCTGATAGTGACAAGGCATTGCAAACAAACTCACAGTCAACTAAGAATTCATCCAAGAATTATATTGTAGAGTCTATTGCAGCAAGGAGAGGTGATCAGAAGGTATTGCCAGATCACTTATCAGCTCATGAGAAAGCATTTATTTATCCTGCTGAAGCAGTTGTTGTTCCAGTCATACAAAAATCTTTTGCTAGGTCTTCTTTGAAAAGGTAAATTGAATTCTGTGCTAATTATTTTCTAAGTTTGGAGGGAGGGTTATACTTTTCAAGGTTCTGGGTATACTTTTTTATTCTCTAGTTTCAGAGTTGGGATGATCAATAAGCTTATTTCTCTTTGTTCATAAATATTGTTATATGTGGCTTAAGCTAACATCGGTTTTGTACTTGCAGATTTTGGCTGCAAAACTGGATAGGGCCATCACTACCTGGTTCATCATTCTTTATGCATTGGTTAGTTATGCTCATGCTTTTCGAATCAAAATTGCTGATACTACTTGAAAAATTATGCTGTTAAAGATCTCAATTTTTTTAGTAAGCTTATAAATCTAGTCCATCACATGCTTTATCTAATTATCCATGTACTCAGGTATTTTTAGTCATGCATGTGCCACCTTAGCTTGTGTTTGCCATGCTTTCAAATCACAGTCCCGGTGACACCATGACTATCTTGGCCACCTTCGTTGTGTATCATTAGCAACTTTTAGCAAATTTTTAGTAACACAAGTATTTTAATAGTGTCTTATTGAACACGAGCAACACTTTGACTGGTTACATATCATAAAAAATACTATTTGCCTTGATGTCATAAAATATCCATCTACAAAACATTTCTTTTATTGAGATATTTACCTCAAATCTTCAAAAAAAGATAGTTGGATCTTGAATTTTGAAGCAAATGTTTGGAGTTTAATGCTTGATCTAGGTGAAAATGATGGGGGAAAAATGAAATTGAACTGTTGGTAGACTTTTTTTAAAACTGTTAGCAGTCGCCAACAGTATGTAATTTATGGTTGTCATCTGAGAAAACACTGTTATAACAGTGAAAAACAGTAATGGGAAGTGAAAATCCCATTATAAACAAAACAGTCATTAACTAAATTTCATGTTGCTTGTTTGAAGGTTGTTTGAGGTTGGAAATGTGAATGAGAAATTGTTCTAAACTTACTGTAGTGGTGGGAAATGGTTATGATAATTCCCATGGAAGCAAATTCCCTTTGGAAAAAGGTGATTAGGTTAAATATGGTTTAGTAGAACAAGCAAGACTTGGATAGATACTGCATATCTCATATTATGGACTGAGCACACCCTTATTCTTAAGTTCTTGTCATCAATGTGAATAATCTTTAAAAATTATATTGTCTTCTCATTTTTTCTTTTAGTTTTGCATGTACTTTCTTTCGAATTTCTCTGCTTCAATAACTGATAAAATAGTTTTGGAAAAGAAAAGAAAACTCCTCACAGGAATTATGGGGCAGAGGGAGTATGCATGAGATCATTTAATGGTCATGCTAAGTGTCATAATTAACTATCAATGTTGAGAGTTGGTCTTGAATCTTCATTTTGGCTCTTGCATTTTTCTTCTTTCTTCAGTGGTGGTGATACAGATTTTCTGGAAGGATCTTGGATTGAATCTAATGGAGTACGTATGCAGCACGGATATAACAGCAGTAGCAATAGTAATAGTAGCAGCATCAGCTCCATAAGCAGTGGCTCTAGTGACAGTGATTACAAGATGACCACTGGTGAGCTTGAGGCTGATGCTGATTCATTGTCATGCAGACAATCTGGTTTATCTTCCAATGATCAGATGGAAAATGATGGCCTCAAATTGGTACTCCATTTTATCCACATTCATAGTTTTGACTCTTACAATCCTTGAATTATTCATTATCTGTAGACAAGGATACCTATGTTTGAGCTGAAGATGAAGATGGTGTTGTAGACACTAAAGTTTACAAAAGTCTAAATATAATGACATGCTCACAAGGGACAAGCATCTTTTGCCTTTTTTTGAGTTTATCCAAGGGACAAGCATCTTTTACCTTTTTTGAGTTTATCTTGTTGGCTTGAATTTTAAAAATAAGTGTGCATACACTAGATGGAATGGTATATGATTGTGAGGAATGGCGCCAGAAGATCCATTAAAGTGACCCTATGTAGTTTGGGATCGAGACTTTCTTATTACATAAACTAGATAGAATAAACAATTTAGAATATAGAAATCTTGTAGAAGCCTCAAGTACTAGACTTTGTTGGCCTAATATCTTTCAACATAATGCTTTTTAGTAACTCCTATATGGCAATCATTTCTTGTAGAGAAAGAGCCACTACATAGATCAGTATATTCTTTACATTGCTGAATTTAGCAAAGTAGATTAATTGTCGGTTCATGTTAGAAACTGTCCAGCAGGCATACTGTAAGCAGGAATGTATTGGTACACACGTGCACATATACAGCAATCCAGCAAAATTATACTTATTGCGAGTACTAAATAGAGTTGGATTATTTTGTAGTTTAATTCTTGTGTTGTGTTTCATTAATAGATGCAAGCTACTAGTCATTCTGATCACAAAATCCTTGATTCTTGATCTTATTCTTCTTTTGTGATTTCCAAAAGGGATGTCTAGGACCTTTATGGTACTTGAGCAATCCTAATAATCCGTGATTCTGCCTAAATGCATGTCTGCCAATGTCAAACCTGTTCCAAAGTGATAAGAGACTAGGGAAGACTATACATGTTACTGCTGTTATGTTGCCTGTGGCCTCTAGCAGGGATTTCTGTATGATTTATACTGTTTTGATTAATATTAAAGACTTCCATTCCTAAAGGTCCCCTGAATATGATCTAGGTGTGAACATTTGATATTGTTGCCTCATTCCCCCCTACAACTAAACTATAAATTACCTGAACTGAGGGTTCTGAGTGCAATTCCATGGTCTGCTTGTTAGATTGCTCTTATAATTGACTCTCATGTGATCTCCTCTTGTACAATATACGTTCTTGATTGAGTTTTATCCTGCAAAGGAGTGTAAAGGTAAAGAAGCCAGCTTCTTTTTGTTGACTATAACTGCACTTAATGACTCCTCACCGGAAGTTCTAGGTGATTATGTTCATTTCATTCATAGATGTCCCATCAATATGATCTAGGTATGAGCCTTTGATGCTGCTGCTTTACAATTTTTATTATGTAGGATGAGTTTCTTTTTCAGGATTTTCTGGACTTAGTTCAAATGGGTTGTCATTTATTTAGGGATACTGGAAAATTGTCTTTATGGATGATGAATGGGAACAGCGCTTGAACCTGTCTTTGTATATGTTCATTTTAGGCATTTTGTGGGATTCAGACTGATGACCTTGCTGTTATTTCATGCAGGGTTCTAAGCGTCCTAGAACAGGGATGACTGAGCCATTTGGTCAAGCGGGCATGGTTAAAAATGTTCACATGCAAGATTTTGGTTCAGTAGAAGTTAATGATTCAGCTATCACAGGAATTGCAAATGAGCAGATTGGATCTCGTTGGGATTGGGACGATGACAGAGGTGCGGGCATGGATATCCAAGCTCTTCTCTCTGAATTTGGTGATTTTGGGGACTTCTTTGAGAATGATGATCTGCCTTTTGGAGAGGTAATCTCCTATACAACTGCAAGCGTAACACAGTGCACAATATGGGAGATACTCATTTGTATGCATGCTTGTGCTAGTGCATGCAGATTTTGATTGTTTATCTGATGAAAAGGAATGTATAAGATTTGCATATTTGTCAATGGGAAAACATTCTGTGACATGGGAATATTTGACACTCGATAATTATTATTATTATATTGTCTTTATGAACCTGGAAGACATCTCTTTCATCTGATAGACCCTGATGTAGAAACTCTCATCAATTGCTGAATAGCACTAGAATCTAGATGTTTTGTTGATGTTTCTTAACAATTGTTTCCCCTTAGGAGCTTGGAAGGTCTATAATTGCTTTATAGTCTTTTTATAATTAAACAAAATTAAGTTTTAAGTTTTTCCCTTTGTTTTGTGAAGCCTCCTGGAACAGCAGAGTCGCAGGCTCTTATGTTTTCTGGTCCTGATTGTGGTGAAGTTGCTAACAGTCCTATTGGGGTAATGGATGTTGTGGATCAGATGCTTCCGCCAGTAGCTTTTCCATCTTTTGAAAGTTTTAATCCGTCTCCTGCAGTAGTCATAGATGAAAGTGCCAGCAAAAGCCAAGAAGACACACATGGTACTCTGGCATTAATTCCAGTGAACTGCACTCCATCATCTTCTTCAGGCGAGTTTGATCATTTAATCAAAGCTGAAGCTTTGATGACTTTTGCCCCAGAATATGGGGCAGTTGAAACCCCTACAAGCGAATTCTCCTCATCGATTTTCAGGAGTCCATATTGTCCAAAATCTCGCCAAGTGGAGAGCTCAAATTCGAGTTCAAATAATTATGCATATGGTGCAACACCACCATCTTCTCCTTGCTTTGAAGGATCAAATGAGAAAACTGGCATACAGGTGAATCTGAAAACAGGTCCTGGAACGAATGACACAAAGAAATATTACACTCTTGTGGAAGGTGGGAAAGTACCACTTGATAGAAGAACATTAACATCTAATGAAAGCCGTCCTACAAGTGAGGCGATGATGCCATCTCCATTATTGAATTCTAATTCATCAAACACTGTCAAATCTGCCCAGAGGAAAATGCGTGATGGCACACTAGGAGCAGAAAGTTTCTTATTTTCTATGAAGACTGTTCTGGCAACTGAAGTAGAATGCATTATGTTTCAAGCTTCCATGTGTAGAATGCGACACACACTATTGTCTCCTGGTAACCCTACATCTGTAAATTTGCATAGGTTAAGTGGAAGCACTGGTTTGAATCAGGTGCATGGTGATGCAAGTACCATGACAGACAACATATCTGGCAGGCATGAAGTGAAGAAAAAAGAATCTATACCAGTTAGAATAGCTGGGGATATGGATGGTGGAGTACTAGATGGGCATCTTAATTCACCTGTAGGTGTTTGGCGCTCTGTTGGAGTTCCTAAATTAACAAAACATACTAGTTCATCGAATATTGAAGTTAGTGTGTCCTTGCCACACCATTCATTCAGCGAGGAAGGAGTTCTCTCATATAGGCAAAGGCAGCAGCCACTGCAGGAGCTTTTGGATGGCATGGCATTGCTTGTCCAACAAGCTACTTCCTTTGTTGATGTGGCTCTGGATGCTGATTGTGGTGATGGTCCTTATGGTTGGCTTGCATTACAAGAACATTGGAGGCGTGGATTTTCTTGCGGGCCTTCCATGATCCATGCAGGTTGTGGAGGGACTTTGGCTTCTTGTCATTTTCTGGACATTGCTGGCGTGGAACTAGTAGACCCACTTTCTGCTGATGTAAGCATTTGTTTTGCATGAGTACGATTTATTGTGGGATAATATTCAAACACTTAACATAATTCTGCATCTATGCATCTTTACTGTATTGTGATGGGAACCTCTTCCTCTTCCTCAGATTCATTCTTCTGCAGTGACCACCTTGCTGCAGTCTGAAATCAAAATAGCCTTAAAATCTGCTTTTGGGAATTTGGAAGGTCCTTTATGTGTCACTGATTGGTGCAAAGGCCACATTCAGTCAGGTGATGGAGCAACCACATGTGATGGATCCTCTGGGGAGTCCAATTTAAGTGAATGCAAAGATTCAAGTGCTGTAACACTGTCTGTTGGAGAACCAATGAGCCCAGCCCTCTCTTCAGCTGCTGGATCATCTTCCCTCAAAGGTATAGTAATGCTGTGTTCACATGCACATCCGGGTGCATGCTGGGTTCTTGAATTTACAGTTACTTTACAGTTTCTCAATTGCTGCAGCATCCAGTACCCCAGATGGAGCTAAAGTGGATGAGACATCCCAAAGGAAATCAAATCAAGAAATAGAGCCAGAGCTACTTCCCAGGATAAAGCCAACAGTTTTTGTTCTTCCTTTGCCTGCAATTCTTGTTGGGTATGTATCATAATTGGTTTTGTTTTCATGTCAACGGTTGATAAATTAAGAAAGAAATTTAACGTATGTAGATGAGCGTTGCATTTTCTCTTTTGTGGTGAATGTAAAGCTGATTGCTAAGAAAATGCATAAGACATCTAGAGAATGCACTTTATTCAAAAATCAGATCTAGGAAAGAATATGTGGATCTCAAAACTTTTTGAGTTCATCAAATTGCATGTTGTTTTTCTCTGGCGGGTTGGTCTAAGAATCTGTGTATCAAACAAATCAGAGAATTTGTTGCAATGTTTGTAACACTTTATACAGAGTTTTTAAGAGGATATCCTGCAGATCTCATTGCCATTTATAACTTCAGAGGCTTCCAGACATAATGTTACTTGCTCTTTTTGTGTAGATAACTAAAGTAGACCAAGCCTTACCCCCATTATTTGATAACTCTATAATTTCAGTTTTTCCGTTACCTTTATTATTTGGTATCATTGTGTATGAAATGTGCAAATGAATTGTTTGTGAAATAGGTACCAGGACGATTGGCTTAAGACATCGGCAAGCTCTTTACAACTCTGGGAAAAGGCTCCTTTTGAACCATATGCTTCACCAAAACCAGTAAGATCCTGGAAACCAGTGCCTTCTTTGGATACTCTTGCTGTCTGTTTTGCATCCCTGTTTTGTTTGTTTCTTGAGGAGATTTTTTGTTGTGTCCATTTTTTATGATACTGAAGCTTTATTGTTCGTTAACTTTTGCAGATAACTTATTGTGTTGTATGTCCAGACATTGATCCCCTTACTTCTGCAGCTGCAGATTTTTTCCAACAACTTGGAACTGGTGAGTGGGATTTTATATTCTTGCCCTGGTAATGTGTCTATAAAACTGTGGTCATGTTCAAAAAATTTACCCAACCATTCCAATTTTAGGGAAAGGATCCTACATACTTTTCTCTTGGAGGAAAAAAGTAATTTCTAGGTTTTGTTCAAGATTTGCTAACAACCAGATGAGTATTGTGCTGGATAAAATTCCAAGCCTCTGTTATTGACTTATTCATTTCGCTCATGTTTCTATTTTTAATTTGTAAATCGCATTCTTCATGAAATTTTCCTAGGCTAATAATGTGTGTGCAGTCATGTGTTTTTCGCATGCATGTGCTGTTTGAGTAATCTATTTGAGTTCAATGGCTCCATGTCATTATGTAAATTGGTTCAGTCTTATGAATGCTTTTTTATCCTTCAGTCTATGAAACGTGCAAGCTGGGAACTCATTCACCTCAGAGTTTGGGAAACCAAATGGAGATGGATGCAGGGAAATCTTTGTCTTCTGGTTTTGTACTACTTGATTGCCCTCAGTCAATGAAGATAGAAAGCAGTAATGCTTCCCTTGTGGGATCGATAAGCGATTATTTTCTCTCGCTCTCCAATGGTTGGGACCTGGCAAGCTATCTTAAGTCTCTTTCGAAGGCTGTCAAGGCTTTGAAAATTGGTCCATCCTTATCAACAAACCCAAAAGAAGGCAATAGCAGCCCTTGTATGGTAAGTAGCGAGTTCTATTTTCCTTAAATGAAGAACGTAGGTTGAGTTTTTTTCTCCAACTGGTTTGCTTCTTGTATCCCAAAATGGCAATAGTAGTGTGGCGTTTTTTTCTTTCAATTCTTTCACTTTTATCCACCACTATTAATGACATGTTCTCCATGTTTAATGGATGATATCAGTATCTTTTGATTTTGATTTTGATTTTACTTGTGAACTCTGTTATATTTGGGAATTACTTCTTAAAATCATTTTCTTTATGTGCTTTCGGGTAATCTGGATGGGTTTGTTGTTGCTATCTGCTAGTTTTGAATTCCAGAATCTGTTGAACTCAATTCATGCTGTG
>Ga0325405_1002376_pt1 | contig 19324 bp, 11 predicted proteins | sample PopdelMetagenome_21_FD_205663 | JGI IMG/M metagenome (GOLD analysis project Ga0325405, IMG submission 205663) | Populus deltoides microbial communities from Bellville, Georgia, United States - Xylem-Control-R2 | ecosystem: Host-associated > Plants > Phyllosphere > Stem > Wood/Secondary xylem...
TGTTTTAAAACCTATTGCTGTGTTGGAAACCCGATGGGTGCGGAAAGGGTCTACTTTTGTTGAGGAACTCCTTGTCCAATGGGAACACTTGTCAAAGGAGGATGCTACGTGGGAAAATGCACAGGAGTTGCGTGACAAGTTTCTGTCCTTCAACCTTGAGGACAAGGTTCTAATTCAAGACAAGGGCAATGATAAACCACGAAGGTCTAATAGGGTGCCTATCAAGAATCCAAGATATGAGGGTTGAGCTGGGACACGTATTATGAGGATTCAGCTGTGGACAATTGCTGATTTTGTTTAATTTGCTTTTTTGAATTGGTCAATAAAGTTAGAAGGAATATGTCAATTAGTGGGGGCTATTTCTCTGTCAACTAGCCGTTCCACGTCCTTCTAATTAGCGAAGTAGTTAAGTTTTTATTTGTATTTAAATCATTGTTTCCAGCAAGTTGGGGAAAAGAAAAGTATTACAAGGTTTATTCTTATCTTAAGCAGAATATTTTCTTATTTTCTTAAAGGCTTTGACTGGTACCTATCATATAACACCCACAAAAATTCATCATAACCGGGATTATTATAGCTACGATCGTACTATGACCCTAACTCCATCTATATCCATCAATGCTGCTAGAGCCGCGTTGGTATCACCACAACTTGATCAATGCAACTCTGCTTTCGAAAATTACTTCTTGGGGCCCATACCTTCAGCAATTTCCTTGAGCACAAACTTTTGAATCTTCCCGGTTGACGTCCTTGGAAGCTCATCTTTAAACACCACAGTTTTCGGCACCATAAAGTGAGGCATATTGTTCCTGCAAAAATCAATTATATCCTTTTCGCAAGGTTCGTGGTTCAGCCCATCTTTCAAGTCCACAAATGCACACGGTGTCTCCCCCCAAAACTCATCAGGTCGACCCACCACAGCTGCCTCATGAACAGCAGGATGTGTATACAACACAGACTCAACCTCCACGCTGCTGATATTCTCTCCACCGCTAATGATCACATCTTTTGACCTATCTTTGATTTCTAAATAACCATCTTGGTGCATAATGCCCACATCCCCCGTGTAAAACCAGCCATCCTTCATGCATTTTGACGTACCCAAAGGATCCTTCAAATAACCTAGCATTAAGCACCCACCTCTCAAAACTACTTCTCCAACTGAAACCCCATCTCGTCTCATGCTCTCCCCTGTTTTGGGATCCACAACGTCCATCTCAGTAAACCCAGCCATGGTAACTCCTTGTCTTGCTTTTAGTCTAGCTCTCTCACTTGCTGGAAATGTATTCCACTTTGGTTTCCATGCACAAGACACCACAAGCCCTGCTGTCTCAGTTAACCCGTACCCATGACTCACCACAAAACCCAGTGACTCAGTCCTGAGTATCACGGCTGCTGGGGGTGGAGCTCCAGCGGTTATAATGTGTACTGGGTTCTTGAGGGGCTCAACGCCAGGAGATTTTGTTAGGATGTTTAACACCACGGGAGCACCACTCATGTGAGTCACACCGTGTCTATCGATCAAACTGTAGATTGTCGGGGCTTCCACTTTACGGAGACAGATGTTGGTCCCACCAACGGCTGCCATGCCCCACACATGGCTCCATCCATTGGTATGAAAGATTGGTAACGCCCACAAATATACGGGTTGTTTTGGAACTCCCCAATCAATCAACGCTGCAGCGGACACGATGAAAATACCTCTATGAGATTGGACCACGCCTTTAGGAGACGAGGTAGTCCCTGACGTGTAGTTTAGGACTACTGGGTCCCACTCACTTTGTGGCTGGACCCACTCGAACCCAGGATCACCTTTCTCCACCATGTCCTCATAAGAGCAGCTAAAATGACCGGTCAGTGATGAAGATGATGATTGGTCTGCATCAGGGTCAGCATCATCAGTGATGAGGACGAGTGTAGGGCGTTTTGTGTTTGGAGGAAACAAAGACACAGCTTCAAGGATGAGCTCTCGTGAGAGGTAATCAACGAAAACGAGCTTTGACTCGCTGTGACGCAGGAGTATGCAAACATTTCGTGCGTCAAGACGTGTGTTGATGTTGTGGAGGATGGCACCAGCCATGGGCACGGCAAACTGAAGCTCATACGTGGCAGGGACGTTGGGGGCCAGAACGGAGACCACGTGGCCAGTCTCGATGCCGTAGGATGATAGAGATGATGCTACTTGGAGACATCTACGGTTAGTTTGAGACCACGTATAAGTGGTGTCGTTGTAGATGACGGATAGGCAATCAGCGTATGCAATAGCTGCTCTTTCCAAGAAAGCTATTGGTGTGAGGGGAGTCGAGTTCACTGGGCTTGGCTTTAGTTCGTCCATTTTTGCTCCTCTTTGAGTTCGTGTTTTGCACTTGATGGCCTTTTTTTCTTTTCTTTGTTCTTACGTTAATAATGTTCTTTTTAGGAGCATGAGTATAAATACAAGTGCTCCATTGATGAAACATAAGTGTGGATGGAGTTTTGCTAAAAAATAGGAAACGTAATTAAGACAGTGGATGGAGTTTTGCTAAAAATTAAATAGGAAACATGATTTCCAGTTTGAGGAACGATCTTTTGTGTGTGTTTTTCCCCTGTGGCCTGCACATATAACATATTATAACGAAGCCGCGTGAATATGTATTTCACTTATTAGGAAGAGAAATTCCACTATAAAATTGTTTTTTTATATATAAAAAAAAAAACCTAAGTGGATCATATATAGGACAAAACTTTTAAGTGTAAATAAATTTATTTAATTTAGATCTTTTCATGTTTTTATAACGTGATAGATTACTATATTTCTCAATTTTAAGTCATTAAAAAATAATAAATCAATGAAGTACTATAAGAATCACTAAGATGTTAGTAGCAAATATCTACATGAAAATGGAATACAATCATGTTATTTTTATTAACACTGTGCACTTCTAATTTTTTTTAATGTAAAATCAAAAAGGAAAAACCTATTAACTATATTAGATGTGTGTTCGGTAATGGATACACCAAATAAATTTTCAAAACCTAATGTGATCAAGTTCTTGTATCCGAAACTCACAGCCATCAAGTAATGAGTCCTATAAAAATAATAGTTTAGAATTCAAATATGAGTATAAATAATACCTCTTTGACACAACCAAAAGATTGATGTCTTCTTCCAAGTGCAGGAGTGTCGAAGTAATAAATAACCCAACAAGAGAGCTTTGAGATGTGATATTGATATAAAAATTAAACAAGGATAAAATAATTGCCAAGGTTAGAGGATCCACTAATGGTATTTCAAACAAGTATAGTATAAACTCTTTTTATTACTCAACTGGAAACCACACACAAAGGAGGTTCCAATCAGATTATAAATTGTTAACATGATTATATTAGTTATCTTATTTGAATAATGCTAATACTTGTAAATGTTGTCAGGCATTCAAGATTATAACTTATGTTAACAACAAATCAAGTTCCTTTCATAGCACAGGTGTCGGTTATACCATACGGTTAGGCTATAAAAATGCCAAGTATTTGTTGTACCAAGGGTTATATAACATAAATCTAGATTAACCATCTAACAAGCAAAGTATTAAAAGTGACAAGATAACAAATATAAAACATGTTAGTATCAAACATTAAGGTCCATGTTGAGTTTATATTATACTTATTCTTACACTATTAGTGTACCCTTTTCACCCTGACATGATAAACTTAGCTAAACATAATGAAAGAGAGAAACATAAATAAACAAGGAAAGGATATGAAAAGCATAAGCAAAACTTAAGCATTACAAAATATAAAGAGAGAGTAAGAGCATGATCTTGATCTGAAAACCAAGATGCCTAAATACATGGCAAATGCCTCTTTTTATAGGCAAAAATTTGAAACTATTGATTTGTTGACTAATTGTTTAGTGGGTGGCCACATCTTGACTTGGTGACAATCCTTATCTTCTTGTCTGCCAAAAACGTCATTGATAACGTCATAATTTGAACATACTTAAATCATGAAAGTTCTAGGAAATTGTCTCAGCTTTCCAGGTAGAAAAGGTTGAGGTCATTTGGACTTCTAGAACTCGAGATATGGGCTGAACACTGAACAGTGTCTAGGCTGTAGGACAGATTTGGACTTCTCCGTTGTTACTACAATATGGACTTTAAAACGGCCTTTTTAAATCTTGGACTCCCATGAAAGTTTTAGGTCTATGTCTTAGCTTTCCATCCATATAAGACAGACCTAAATCCAAGATCTACATCTCCAGATATGACCCAATGACTGAACAGTGTTCCAGTTTGGACTGAACCAGCATCTTTTTTCTAAGTTTGGCCCTCTCTTTATCCTTTCAATTTTCATACTTAAACTCATCAATCAATCCTTTCATTTATGTGATAGGCCTGCATTTAAGATGAATATTTACCATAAATTAAAGGTATCTTATAGTATCAGACTTGTTATTATAAAACATGCTTTAGTTAAAGAGTTATTGATACTTCAAGTGCTAAAACCTTGATAAAAATGCGCTTTTAAGTACTAATCACTCTCATAACCCATTTTTGGGTTATTCCCCAAATTCAATTTTTTTCCAACCTAAAAAAAAACTTTGAAACAGTGTCGTTTTGAATGACATTGTTCTCCTTCTTCCTTTGCACACGTAGAAGCAGGGGAAGAAGGGGTTTATTCCCCTGTTTTTTTCTCCCTTTCTCCCCACTTTCCCGAACCCTGACAAAACCTATACCCCTCACTTACCATTAGAAAAAAATACAGAGGGGACAAGCCCTGCAAGCAACCCTGAGGTAGCTGTCTAACTGCCGCCCGACCACCCCTTACCCCTGTGCCATGACTGGACAGGGGTAGTAGACCTCTCTCCTTATTTTTCCTATAAATACCGACGGAAGAGAGGAGCCAAATGAGGGGTGGATAGAGAGGAGAAGAACGAAAATAGAAAGAGGAGTGAACAAACTGAAAAAAAAAGTAGAAGAAAGAACCAGAAGAAAACAGGGGAGGTTTGCAGAGATGAACAAAAAGAGAAAGAAGTAGAAACAGAGGGGGAAAGGTGAGGACGAGTTGAAAGGAGGAGATTGTTTCTAAAACCAGAGAGAAGGAAAATGAAAGACAAAAGGAAGATGACATTACAAAGAAGAGAAGTTTTTAGAGTAAAGGAGGAGAGAAAAAAGAAGGAGAAGATTAGAAACCAAACAAAGGACAAATACAGAAAACGCTGAAAAAGGAAGAAGAACCACCAGCCAAGCAGCTCTCCCTAGTTTTCCACCACCACCAACACCGTGAGCTACCAGCAGAATCGTCATAGCCAGAAAACAAAACAGAAAAAAAGAGCTAAAGAAATGAAGCACAAAAGAAAAGGGAAAGCCGAAAAACAGAAGATAGATAGAAAAGAAGATAAGCACTGTAATATCTCTCTAGTCTTTTTCTCTTCATCGCTGTAAGCATCTCCTGCTTCTCCTTCTTCTCCTTCGGCCCCATGACCTCCATTGTTATGCAAAATGAATAGTGGAGAGTGCCTGTGAACAGTGGATAGTAAATCTATTTTCTGGGCCGTATAGTGCCGACCCATCCTAAAATGATTGGGCTGGGTCAGGCCCAATCCAAAAAAAATCAAAAAGATTTTTTTGAAATTTTGTGATTTTCCCGCGTATTTTTGTATTGAATTTTGCTTAATATTGGTTTATATTTTTATACCGTAAAGATATAAATCTAGTATTAAAATACCCAGTTTTTATCAAAAAATTAAAAAAATATATTTTTGTTTTCATGCATACGGTCAAGTATCTCAAAAAAATTCATATCGTATTTTCATACAATAAAGAAAAATCCAAAAAATGTTTTAGCATGCATTTTGGCTTTAATAACCAGTTTATTAAAGTCACGAGAACTTGGCCAATATTTCAAAAAATCCAATAAAAATATTTTTTTTTGTTTTGTTTTAGTATCAGGGATTGCGAATTTTTACATAAAACGTATTACTGATATTAAAAAGATAGTTCTTTTGTTGATGTTAGGAGAGTTAGGTTTTACCCGATAAGATAAAAATGTCTTTATCGAGGAGGACTTTTCTTAAACCGTAGACAGACCAACAATTAGAAATATAATAAAATCATAGCATATATCAGACACTAAAATAATACAGCTTACCTTAGGTAGGGCGTATTTGGAGTGCTAATACCTTCCTTTTGCGCAACCAATCCTCATACCCGATCTCTAAAACTAGTTAAGGTTTCTAGTGATCAAAACAATAGGTAGCGACTCCCATTCTATTTTTTCACTAATAAGAGACAAGAATTCCTTGTCTTCCTATATTTTTCAGATAGACACCACAAATGAGTGTGGAGGACGATCGTCGTGACGCCGCACACGTGCGACAATACCAAAAACTGACTTATGAGTATTTATTACCATCTCTACCGTATAGATTATGTTATCATGCTTTCAACTCGCTAATATAAAATAACAAATCATGAAGGGCACAAGAATCCAAGAATCAGTTTCCGTTTTGTTTTGATAAATCAATAATAATAAAAAGGTAAGTTAAATATCGTGTAGTTGCCAATAAGCTATGCGGTCAGCGTTTCATCATAAGTTGGATAAAAAATCTTTATAGCACAAAAAAAATTAATATGCAAGTATTTGCAACTTGTTTTTTTATACAAAAAAAATTATAATCACAATAAATTAAGAATTATCTATGATAAAAAAAAATATAAAAAAATCTATTAAAAATAACTAAAGATTAAATTAAAAAATTGAAAGAAAAATGTGTATTAAGATATACGATCTCGCAACATGTGCAATAGACCGGATTATGTCGAATCATTTTTTTATTAATTTAGATAATCATAAAAAAAACATAAAAGAAAGAAGGTTCAAATTAATTTTTTTTCTCAAAAACAAAAAACAATGTCATGATATTGTTAATGTGTTTTGCAAGAGAACAAATAATAATTATGAATTCAAAATCTAACACATATAGGATAACATTTTTTATGACCTGAGTTATAAGACTGTGATAACCTATAAAAATCAAATCGAAGCAAATCATGATAGACAATTCTCAATTAACTTCATACTGAAGGATAAAATTGAAAATAAAAATATTCAATTTAAAAAGGATAAAAATCCGAGTTAACTCGGGTTAACTTGCTAAACTCGCAAGCCAGGTAATGCACCCTATTAGATTTCACAAATGTTTATTCCAAAATTGTTTTTCATTTAATTATAAGCTAACCAGGTGCATGAGATTTTTTCTTTTTATCTTGAACAACAAATTTTATTTTTTATAAAAAAGAAAAAACAAGGGTGGAAATAAAAATATAGTGCTTATTTTTTAAAAGTTTGATAATTTTTTTATGTCCCTCAAAAAAAAACTTTAAAAAACAAACAAACAATGAAATGATATATTGTTTTTATAAGTTTAAGGGGTTGAAAGTACATTAAAAAAAAGAGAGGCCAGACATAAGATTCTAGTGGCATCCATGTTTAGATGACCGGATTAAATATGTAGACCAGTCGATCTTAACTAGGGCTAGTAGCATCCATGTTTGGATGATCAAGATTAAATGTTTAGACTAGTCAACCATTTTATTTGAATCACTTCTTGGAAGATGTCGGTAACCATGACTTGTATGATTATTTAGTAAGTTTAACATTAAGAGTAAAATATAAACCTAAAATGGTGTTTATGAATTGGAATATGGAAATGAACTATAATTGTTTAAAAGAATGAATTCATAGATAAATTAGATATGTATGAGATTAATAATTAAATCCTTCTAATGTATTCTAAGTTTCTAACACATTGTATAAATTGCAGGGGTGAACAAAAAAACCCAAGCACCGATTAAACCGAAAAAACAGGAAAAAAATAACCGAAAAAACCCAACTGTGAAAAAAAATTGATCAAACAGATTAGAATAGTTAAAACACCAAACCGAACCAAAATTAATAATCGAGAGAAATCGAAACCAAACCCATTAGAAATTAAAAAAAAAACCCAAAAAACATTATAGTTTTTGGTTTTTAATATAAAATAACCGAACCGAAACCAAACCAAAACCAATCGGTTGGGTTTTGGTTTTTGTTCTAAAATAATCAAACTGGACCAAAACTGGTTGGTTTGAACTGGTATCAGTTTTTTTAAAAAAAAATTCAGTTTGGTTATTTTTTAGGTAAAAACCGAATCAAACCGAAAATGATCACCCCTAATAAATTATAACATGTACCTCTAATCCTAGAGTGGATCATTAGATTTTAGTTGATTATCTTTCTTTTGTATTAGGTTTAACTATGTAATTCGTAGGCAAAACTTAAGTAAGTATTTAAATATTGTTAACTTAACTTTCTTTTAAGTTATGTAACCAAGTATAATATAGATGTTTATGAAACTAATACTTGTAATGCATTAAATTATCTTAGTGAACCAAATATAAATGTATTTGATGATGGATGTGTGTGTGTGTGTAATACAGTTAATTCTTATGAAAAGTATTCAACATAGAATTGTTGTTTTTAAATGATATAGTTGTAAATGAGTTTGAGGAAAAGTCCAAGATGATTGGACCATGATTATGCCATTGTTTTGGGATGTATAGAAGTGTGTCGATAACTTGGAATAGTTCTACTATAATGAAAACTCTACTAAAATTTTGATAGAAATTTGGATAGAACATATGTAGCTAATGCCATCAAAAAATTTTTGTCATGGTTTTGGTTACCCTATGGAATAGACATGGGGTTTTGCATGCTAAAATTTAGGGAGGTTACATATTAATATTATAAATAAAATCTTAGAGTAGATATTAGAGGAGAGGACATATAAAGAAAAGACAAAATGTTTCTCACAAAAAAAGAACCAAAAATCCCTTTACAAAAATCGCTCTCACAAAAATAAGAAATAAAATAGAAATAAAAAGTTAGTAAAAAAATTCTGAAAAAACAAACCGTTAAAAAAAACTTTTCCCTTTTCCAAAACTAAAACCAACCGTAATCACTCTTTTTCCCTTTCCCTTTTCACCATAATCTGATCATATACAACTCTCATTTTTGTTAACCTCCCAATGCAACTAAGCATTGTTCCACGTCTTGCGTCAAAGTCCCAATAACCTATTAGAGTCTCTTCTCCATAGTAGCAAACAACGGCCTTAACAAACCCTCAACTAAAACCAAACCAGTTACAGATCGAACCAATTCCCAATTATTAATCTGTCATTAATCTACCACTTCCACACCTATACTAACCAAAACCACAACCAAAACCACCATCCTACAGCCAAATACCACAACAAATCATTCTCAAATTGGTACAAAAATGAACTTCAATCACAACCTCAATTAATCCCCAAATCAACCTCAGTCATAACACAAATCAACCCATAATAATAACAACCAAATCAACCTAAAATTCTGATTGATTCTATTTTTTTTAGGTCCAAAGTCAATAAATGAAATCATTGTCTAACATTTTCTTTATTGTTCATACATGTTATTATTATCTGGGTTGGTTTCAATAGCTTTTAGTCGTTGTTGTTAGTTCTCAAAGGTCATTTTTGAACTCTAAATTATTTTTTTATTGAATAATTCTAAATGTATCGTTGATGGTTTTGAATTTTTATTTTTGTGTATTGTATGGATATTTGTGATTGTCTAAGTCAATGTGTTAATCTTGGGGGTACAATACTGTTAGGGATTTATTTTTTATGGTTTTAAATATACGAGGCATAATAGTTTGGTCCCAAATAAGAAATTTTAAGTATTGTGTTTGAATTATTATATAAGCTATCATTATTTCAAAAATTCAACCAGCTATAGACTGAACCAAGTCTCAACCATTAATCCATCACTGATCTATAGCTTAGCATCGCCACTGCCACACCTATACTGTCCAAAACCACAACCACTAACCCATGACCAAACACCACCATGAATTAGTCTTGAATTAGTCCCAAAATCAACTTTAATCATAGCTTGAATCAACCCAAAACTAACAACATCCAAATCAACGCAAAATTTTAACTGATTCTGGGTTTTTTTTGCTGGTCTAAATTCAACATATGGAATCCATATGTTGTCACTACCCAACATGTCATTTACTATTCATGTAGGTTACTGTTATCCAGGTTAATTTCAACAACTTCTAGTTGATGTTATTAGTTCTCAAAGGTTATTTTTAAACCCCAGATAATTTTTATGAATAATTTTAAATGTATCATTGATTTTTAGGAATTGTATGGATATTTGTGATTGTCTGAGTTGTTGTGTGTTAATCATAAGGGTATGATGTTGTCGAGTATTTATTTTTATGGTGTTAAATTTCCAAGGAATAACAATTTCGACCTTAGTTTAGAAATTTAAAATAATGTGTTTGATTTATTATATAAGTTGCCATTATTTTGAGAACTCAATCAAAGATCAAATGACTTGTTAATAACCCTTATCCTTGGATGTTGATTATTGGATAATTGAATTGGTAATGTATGTTTCTGTCTCTTGTGATGTTGTTTTTATATTTATTGAGTTGTAAATAATTGGTCATTTATTTTGAGATCTTAACCGAGAATTAGAGGATCCATTCTCAACTCTTATAATTGGATGTTGATTATCGTATATTTGAATTGATAAATACATATTTTTGTCATTTTTTTATTTTTATTTTGTGGTGTTGTTATTTGCTATTATTTATTTCAAGAACTCAACCCAGGATTAAATGACTTGTTCTTGACTTTTATCATTGGATATTGATTATTAGGTATTTTGATTATTTATATATCAAGTCTAATCTGTTCTTTCCTTAAAGTGGGGATTATATCTTTTTTTAGCCCATATCCAAAATCACTTTCTTATTTAATTTAAAATAAAAAATATTAGGTTTAGGCAATTCCCAAGCATAACATACAGATTTCATTTTAAAACAATCAAAACGTAACTTACCTTAGGTAGATGTAATATGGTGACCATATCTTCATTATTGCATAATCAGCCCTTTGCCTAGAACCTCTGAATGATCTATTAGGGTTCTTAGTTACAAGAAAACTAGGTAGCGACTTCTTTATCTATTTTTACCCTTAACTCACCTAGATGTCTCTTGTGAAAATAACGACTCCACTAGGGATTTATTAAGGGCTACACTTTGTTTTGCTTATTTGAAAATGATTGGCTTATTATGCATTTTATTTTTATGTGATTGCCTATATTTTGTGATTTTTTTTTTCTTAATTATTTATTTATTTGTTAATTTCATATATCTTGTTATCATACATATCGAATTGGATATGGAGTTGTGTCATGCTTCTACTACATGTCATTTTCATTTGCATCACTTTAGGTTTGTATGAGGAATTAATGGTACTTTTATGGGTTCCACCCTGGACTAGCATGCATGAAACCTTAAACTCTTGTTGAAAGTGTACTTGGTTGTGATTAGTAGCTGATGTTGCATTACCTCAGTCTATAATATTCACACCTTAGGCATCGGGTCGACCTTTTAAAGATTATCTATCTAAGCAATAAAGGATCCCTTTTTAGACCATAGGTTAGCAAACCTACCTCCATATAATGACTAAAACCTTCCCCTAAGACCTATTCTTGTGAAATATTGGGCTGATGTGCAAAATAATCAAGATCATCAGGTATATCCAAGAACAATTCCAATAAAAGTCTAACTACTAACAAAGAATTAAAAGGTGTTGTTTGAATAAAGAATTTCAACATAGACTACCTAATATAAGACATTTTCACAAGAAACCCATTCATTACAAGCTATTAAGGTTTACTTAGGAAAATGTCATGAGTTCATTATGATAAAGCTTTTGTGGTGTAGATTTCTTCTTAAGAGTAAGTCGATTAACATTAAAAAAAGAGAGTTGATTTGTATGTTAAATTAATGAACTATTTCTTTCTATTTTTGGATGAATCAAAATCTTGAACTTTTCTTCTCAAAATATATGAGTTAATGCATTGAGTTGTTTTCATATTTTTTGGATGAAAATAGATTTCAAATTACCTTCTCATAATGTATGGACAATATGCTAAATCATTTCCCATATTTTTTAATGAATGAAAATTTTTGCTTTTATTACCAAAATGGATGGATTAATATATTCAATAATTTATCTACGATAAACATTTTTATTGTGACATCTCAATTACCAGGACAATACATCAATCATAAGATAGAAAAAACATGGTAATTTACTTTTTGAGATCGAATTCATGCAAGGTCCACTGAAATTTCTACCAAAATTTTAATAGAGTTTCCTCTATAAATGAATATATCAAGTTATCGACAATTGTCTTCATCTCAAAATCTTTATAACCACCTAGATCATTCACCTTATTACCCATTTTGTGTCATCTTGACCTCAAAAAATTCTCAACGTAATATATGCATTTCACCTTTCAGTATCGGTATCATATACATTCACAATAATATAACTCATTTCGAAAGCTATTCAAATTTATTGGTTTATAAGACTTCAGAAACAATCTTAATATTCACTTTCGCTCATTGTGAAAGCATCTCAATTTCATTAAACCTCACATCATATTCATAATTCATCCATATTACTATTATGTTCAATATTCATCACTAATCCAAAAATTCAGATCTAACTTTATGAGTTGTAAGCAATTTAAATTCATCGATTTCCGATAACTTCAAAAATGATTCCTGCATTGGTCTTTCGCTCGTTATGAAGGCATTTCAATTACATTAATCATACATCATATTCATAATTGATCCACATTACTTTCATGTTTCAGCATTCAACATAAATTCAAAAATTCATATATAACTTCATTCCTTGTGGACGAGATTTCATTACCTCCTTCTCTGGTTGAGTGAGCTCCTCCAATAGAAGATCTTATACCAGTGTCCCCCATGAACAATACAAATATTTTCTGTCAATACATTCTTTAACAAGTTTACACACTCATTCTTTACATAAGAATTACTTCTTTTAACTTTATATCAAAACTAATTATGTTCAAACAATAAATGACAAGTGCAATAGAATACTATTTAGTGTTTCTCCCCTCACTATAATTGTAGAACTCGATTTTATTTGGGGTTTATTTCTTTAGTAGGCTAAGACACAATTACACAACTTTGATGAGGAGGTTTAAACCTAGTTCTGCCATTTACACACTTAAATTTGTCGAAATACAATGGTACGCGGGTCTGACCTATAATGTACAGCCTGACCCCTTCCAAGTGTTGTATCCATATCTGGAGTTCTATAACTCCAAATGGAGTAATGTTTGTTCCCTATAAAATTTAGCATCATTGAATATATTTTTCTTAAAGACATTTACCCTAAAGTTTCTCAATTGGAAACCTAAATTTTTAGTTTAAGGTCTAGTGCATATTATGTCTAGAATTTTACAATCTGGCCTATCTTCGGGTTTTTACCAATATCTAGAGTTATTCTCTTTTTACTTAATCTCATGTATTCATGTTTTAGGAGTTTACATTTATCTAAAATGAAAACAAGAAATGCTCGGTGAAGTTACTCATGATAGTGACCTAATGATACATTAGACCAATAAGAAAACATTTAGACCTTGAATCTTTAAAAGGCATACCCATAAAGTTTGGTTACTATAAAATTAGACAAAATCTCCCTCTATAAAAATTACAAATCATAGTGATTATGGGGTTCTTAATTAGCTTCAAGCATTTAACAACTCTCGTCACCCCTCATGAAATGCTACTTCATATTCAATCCAATTGAGTATTCATTTATTTTAGCATGTATGTTCATATGTATGTTCATAGTCAATCCAAACATAAATTGTCCTCCAAAGACCAAGCTTCCCCTATGCACCTACAACACCAAACTTTCTTGGAGCAAAACTACTAGAAGGAAATAAAACATATGAGAAACAAGATAGTAGACTCATTAGTTTGCTTAAACAAAGCCTTTTAACTAGGCCATTTAGGGAATGGCCTTCCAACAAAGAGAATAATTTAGAAAAGTATACCCTATAGCTCATCTTTATTGCTCCTAGAACTCTAGATGTGCCACCTAGTTTTCACTCACATCTGATAGGGATACTTATCAAAAGGTTATAGTTTATACTGGATTCCCGAGAGTGCCTTTAATGCTTAATTTCCAAGAGCTTCTTATCCTCTATTGGTATTACCTTTTTATCATTAGGTAGGGTTGGCCCTACTTTTGTAACCTACTATAGATAAAGTAGTGAATGAAAAACCTAAGAACAAGATGGGGGCTAAAAAATTCTTGTGAATTGTAGAATGTCTAAGAGAAATTATAGGTTTGGATTTATAAGATTTTGTAAAGGCTTCAAAGATGTGCCTAGTATAGGATGTAATTGTCCCATGAAAGCTCAAAGTGTCTAAATTCAGCAAGTACCTAGGTGTTGAGTGCCCCGAGACCCACTTAAGGATTTACTATAGTAAAATGGTAGAGGTGATCAATGATGATAAGCTTCTTATCCATTCTTCCATCAAAATATAAGTGGTGCTACCTTTTGTTGGTATATAAGGTTGTATGGGATCAAGATCAAGAAATGGAAAGATTTGGTTGATGCTCATATGCCAATACAATTTCAATATAGAGGTAGCACCCTGACCATTCAAACTTACAGGTATTGGAAAAGAAGGCCAAAGAATCTGTAAAACAATATGCTCAGTATTGATGAGAAATGGCTACTTATATCCAATCACCTCTATTGGAAAAATAATTGGTCTCTTTTTTTATTATTTTTTCAAAAGTCCATTTTATAAGTATTTATTGAGAAATGGATTTGTTAGTTTTGTTAAGATTGTACCTGTGGCTGAAAGAGTAGAGCATATCATTAAAGCTGGTAGATTTAGCGAAATAATTGAATCTAATTCAAAGAATTGGAGAGAATTTTAATAAAAAGAAAGAAAGAAAAGTGTATCATGTGGCTAATCAACCAAAAGGATATAGAAACAACCATGTGAGACCTTTTCACCCTCACTTTTCTCAAAGCAATATGATTAACTCTATTTTTCCACAATATCCTCCACCTTATCATACATACCTCACACCATCAACCATCTCAACTACAATCATCACCAATATATTTTCCCAGGCACCACTTCAAAACAATCAATAACCTTATTACCAAAACACCCAACATTTTAACTTGAACCAACATTTATACCACCATAAAACTCAACCTTATCCTTATCATTGAAATGCCTAGAAAATAAGCTAAAATCAAGAAAAACTACCACCCCTTTCAGTGCATTTAGCCAAGTTATACTAACACTTGATTAAGGTGGATCAAGTCCCCTACATCCCTTACAAGCACCTTACCCATACTAGTACAAACTTGAGAAGAAATGTGACTACTATTCATGTGTAATTGGGCACAACATTAAGACGTGCGATTCATTTAAAAAGCATGTTGGTATGTTAATTAGGGATGGATGGATATGCTTTAAAGAAGAAGCAAACACTTAAAATGTAAACATCAAACTTTTTCCAAACCATACTAACATCAATGTTGAGGGTCTGAATGCATTGACTACAATTTTCTTTTTGTTCTTTTAAAAAAGAGAGAAATCTAAAAATAGAAAGTTTTTTTTAAAGGATTGATATGTTTACCTTTGCTATGCTATGCATTTTATTTTAGGCCAACCTCACTTGTGGCGTACCCTATGAATATAAACCACATGATACACACATGCAATGTAATGAAACTATGTTTTTGGATTTTTCAAAAATAATGAGATGTAAACTTGAAAATGCTTATATGCATGTAAATATAGAAAACATGGCACAATTAGAAAGAAGAAAAAATGCACTTGAAAGTTTTCTTAGAAAAATGAACCTATTATAATAAGTGAGAGGTTTGACCCATTATGCAAGAGTTCAAAACATTTTTTTAATATTTTTAAAAGAAGACATGGAAAAACCAAATGGCTAAACTTAGGTCATGTTTAGTAACACAAAATAATTTTATATTTTCATTTTCATTTTTGTTCTCTTTTTCTAGTTTTTCTTCTCTAATAGTAAATAGGAAAATATGGTTTTTTAAAGTTACAAAATATTTTTTCAACCCAAAAAATTGGAAAAATGTTCATATTATATTGCTTTTCATTTGGAGAAAAATAGCAAAATATAAATCGAGTTCAAATTAAACCTATTTTCTATAATATTCTTTATATTTTGATATACACAAATATTTTCTTATCATTATTTTGAGAGAATGTTTCACCTTATCAAATTGAAAGAGACAGAAAATAAATATAAAAAAACATAATATTTTCACTGATAGAGAGTATTTACTTGAATGCCTTCTTGAAGCAATTAAATTATTTTTTGATTTGCAATGGCTTCTCTAACTAAAACTTATTTTTTTATTTTTACACCTATTAACAATATTAATTAAGATACAATAAATTCTTAATGATTATTATAATCATTTCATAATTGATTTGCAATGGCTTCTCTAACTAAACTTATTTGTTGTTGTTGAGACATATTTACTTGAATGCCTTTTTGAAGCAATTAAAATTATTTTTTGTTGTCATACTGGATAACTTGGAATAGCATTTAAGATGTTAAATATAGCCTAGCATTTCTAAGCTATTTAATCAAACAATCGCTTTATGTATATTAAGAATGCAACCATCAATTATAGTTAGAATTGAAAAGAAACAATCTTATTATAACCTAATTTTAGACCCCAAAAATTTTCTAAAAATTTCATAAAATGTTTCTTTCAAAAAAATTCATTTTTTAAAAAAAATTGTTTTTAGGAAAAATGCAAGAATTTAATTTGTAGCTAGTAAGAAATCAAAATGGATAGGAAGTTTATTGTTTAATTGAAGAAAATTGGAAGAAAAGGATGAAATTGGTCATAATGGGAAGAATTGAAAAACCAAGGATCAAAATGGAAAATATGGCAAAGTTGAGAAGTACAATTTGGTCAATTTGAGGACTTAATTGAAGAGAAAAATCAAAGATTGGAGAAAATTTAAATAAATTGAAAAACCAAGGACCTAAATGAAATCGGTAACAACTTGGAATGGCTTGATTGATTCAATCAGGGCTTAATTGAAATAAAAATCAAAATTAAAAGTTAAATTGGTCAAAATTGAAAGAATCAAAGGTCTAGGGATTAGTTGCCACTTCGGGTGAAGTTTATTCAAGGACCTAATTAAAGATAATTTTAAGATTAGAAAAGCTTTTGGAATTGGAGGTATATGATTGATTTATTCAGGGACCTAATTAAAGATAATTTTAAGATTAGATGATGCTCCGGGTGAAGTTACATTTAATTCAAAGAGCCAATGACCATTTAGTAACGCATGCAAAAGTTCAAGGGCTTAAATGAGAAGGGCCAAAGGATAAATTGAAAGGATTTTTGAAAATAAAATTCAATTAGGGACTAAATTGAAATTTTCATACATTAAAGATCAAAAGCTCAGGTCCAAAATGCCCCCCACATGCATAGCTATGACAATAAGAAAGAATGGAATGAATTTCATCATCAGGTACACATCTACGAATAATCTGATCAGAACATATTTTCCAAATGTACGGTTCATCCCATACATAATACTTAGAGTCATTTTAATTTTATTTTTCTTTGCTTTATTCAAATCATTAGGTAATTTTCCAGTAACTATGAGATTTACAATATTAGCAAACCAAGGTTCCTTACCTTACAAACGTGAAAGCTACTCATCAAGGAGCGTCTCTGAAATTGTTAATGATTCTTTCTCAAGTACAAGTTTACTCATGTGGTCTACTACAAAATTGTCTGCTCCTCTTCAATCTTTGATTTCCAAATTAAACTTTTTCAATAAAAGAATCTAACATATAAGTCTTATTTGGATTCCTTTTTTGCCAATAGGTATTTGAGGGCTGCATGATCTGAAAAAACAATCACTTTAGATCCTAAAAAGTATGATCAAAAGTGATATCCAATGCAAACATAATAGCTAGAGGCTCTTTTTCTATGGTTGAATAGTTTCATTGGGTGGAGTTCAGTGTCCTTGACTCATAGCAAATGATATGACTTTTCCTTTAATTTTGTCAAAGGCTATTCAACAGTCTTCTTCAAAGTGAAATGGCTCATCCTTTTGCAACAACCTTTATAAGGGTTGGGCAATTTTTGAAAAAACTTTGATGAATTGCCTGTAGAATTTCGTATGGCCATAGAAAACTATGAATTCCCTTAACATTAGTAGAATATGGTAAGCTTGTAATCAAATCAACCTTGCCTTGTCAACCTCAATACCCCTAGCCGAAACTACATGACCCAAAATTATTCCCTGTTGGACCATGAAATGGCATTTTTCATAATTTATAACCAAGTTTGTGTTATTGCAGCATTTCAAAACCTTACCCAAATAATCTAAACATTGATCAAAAGAATTATCATAAACAGTAAAGTCATCCATAAAAATTTCAATATAATTTTCAATGAAGTCAGAAAAAATGCTTATCATACATCTTTGAAATCTACCTGGGCATTACACAATCCAAAAGGCATACGCCGGTAAGCAAAGGTTTTGAATGGACAAGTGAAGGTTTTATTTTCCTAATCTTCTTGAGCTATAACTATTTGATAATAACTAGAAAACCCATCTAAGAAACAGAATAATAACTTACCAGCTAGTCTTTCAAGCATTTCATCGATGAAAGGAGTTGGGAAATGATCCTTTCTTGTGTTAGCATTCAACTTACTGAAATCAATACACATTCTCCACCTATTCTTAACTCTTATAGGAATGAGTTCATTTTGTTCATTGGAAATAAGTGTGAGACTAGTCTTCTTGGGAACAATATGGACTGGACTTACCTATTGACTATCAGAAATGGGATAGATGATCACTTGGTCCAATAACTTCAAAATCTTTATCTTAACAACCTCTTTTATGGCTGGATTCAGCTTATACTAAGGCTCTCTTACTAGTTTAGCATCTCTTGTAAGTAAAATTTGATGCATATTGTCACCCCCGGACATCGCGGCGACCAATTAAAAATTATTAAATCTTTGGAAAAGAACGGATTTCTGGCATCTTGTTCTTTAATGGGGAATGGTCTTTGTTTAAGGAGTCGCCACCTAGTATTATGGTCACTAGGAACCCTAACTGGTCAACAGAGATTCTATGGTTCGGGACTGGTTACGTAAAAGGGAAGATATTATCACCCCTTAAACGTCCTGCCTAAGGCAGGCTGCATTGCTATTTTCGTCTTAAATTGTTAAATGTTTATTAGTTTATGCTATGAAAATTTGCTTATAATATTCCTGACTCTGGCGCCAGTGAATATTCAACTACGAATATTTCCAACTCTGGCGTTGGTAAATATTACGTAGCTATAAAATAAAT
>Ga0325405_1002377_pt1 | contig 19316 bp, 16 predicted proteins | sample PopdelMetagenome_21_FD_205663 | JGI IMG/M metagenome (GOLD analysis project Ga0325405, IMG submission 205663) | Populus deltoides microbial communities from Bellville, Georgia, United States - Xylem-Control-R2 | ecosystem: Host-associated > Plants > Phyllosphere > Stem > Wood/Secondary xylem...
AACTGAAAATGCAGAATAGTAGAAATATTGCGAGATCAATATCTCTTACCTTGTTGATTGGATAACAAATCCGTTCGGTCAATGTTGAGAGAAGGTTGGAAGGAACAACATAGTCAGAAATGAGAACAATCCAACGGTGGACGGAGTAGATGTAGCTCCGACAGCACCACTCTCTCTCTCTCTCTCTCTTTCTCTCTCTCTTTCAGAAATTGCACCCTTTATTCAAGAAATTTAACTGTTTATTTGGGACTTCTTAAGGGTGACAAAAATTATTTTAGCATATTTAGCATGATAATTTTCGAAATTTTATTATTTTTATTATTTTCTTCTTAGTTTTTGGGTTATTATTACTTATTTGGGTCAATTGTAAGTGGGCTTCATATAAGTCCACCTAAGGGGGGTCCATTAGGGTTTTCTTAAGTCTAGAGTCAGTATAAATAAAGGCATAACCAAACATGTAAGGTCACGCAATTTTCAGATCAATAAACTTCTTGCTGCACTTATTGTGTGTTGGTGGGATAATCTACCTTCCTTGGTTCTCTAAAGAACTGAAAACGACTTATCGAAGAACAACTATCTTCGTGGCGTCATCCTTATACTTCTCGTTCGCGAATTAATATTCGTTGGGTGGGGGTCTCCGTTTCCAATAATGTTGGTGCCTAGATACAAGTTATCTTTGTGTCACACTCCTATCAAACCTGATTTACTTGGCTTTCCGGGAATTGGTGTTTTTGCGTGTGGGTTGCGTGACCACGTAATCATGAGGTTCGTATTGGAACATGCAATGGGTCCTTGCTGGTGTTTTTGGGCTGGTCCACATCACGGTGGATTGCTTCGCGTTAGGATGCAAAGTACATACTTTGCAAGGGATTTGTCCTGTTCTCCAATACAAAATCTGAACGTGACAAATTTGGCTGTAACAAGGCAGCTGGCATATTTCCTACTTTGGCTTTAAAGGTATACAACTTGCTTACCCAGTTGTTGTTCTGAAAATTTCTTTGCTTGGACAATGACCATACGACTAGCATTAATTGCTTGCTCCTAACCTGCCCCCCATCATGTTCAATAGCCACTTTGAAACTGTTGCCTTCATCTAACTCAACAATATTTTCAGAACTCCTCTATCGGAGGGCGTCTTCAGTGGCATCCTTTTTCTCATAACAAGAAAATATGGCACTTGGCCATATAACATCTCCTGGAGCTATATTCTCAGGTTATGCGTCGTCAGAAATTGACCGTCCCTTGTTATATCAGCACTAGTTTCTAAGTCTGCAACTTTCTTTCCCAACTCCCTCGTCTAAACTTCCATATCTGGATCCACGTTAACACTTTCACTTCTCAAAAGCTCATTTATGTTTTCTGAATTAGCTGAAGAACTTTTGAGCACTTGCATGGAGAACATACTAGAACAGAACCGAGACAACCAACTGACGTAGAAAGAAAAGCCTGTAATGCCTAAACGTTGGATTGTTGGCAATAGAAGCTGAAGTTGGTAAGCTTGAAAAGCCTTTCATGAAGAAACACTGGAAGAGCAACAACTCAGCTTAAAGAAAACTGAAAAGTTTAAAGGTGAAACAAACCTAATCTAGATTAGAAAACAAGGTGAATCAAACTCTTCCATTAGGGTTAATTTCTTAGAACTATTTAAACACATGTTAAGTCTAAATTTCAGCACCTTTGATGAATAACACTTTTGAACTTTTTAGTTTAACGTGTGAGAGAGATTCTTGTATTTTTTTGGTTCTTGAATGAATTAAATCTGACTTATCGAAGATTAACTAGTTTCATGGCATTATTTCACTTCATTCCAATAGTGTAGATGTCTTGGAACAGGTTTTCATTGTGTCACACTCTTATCAGGCCTCTTTTAGCTTTCCAGGATCAAATCTAAATCTAGATTCTGGGTTCCATGATCACATGATCACGAGGTTGATATCAGTCAGAGCTAGGCTCGGAAAACATGTCAAATCTAGATTCTGGGGAAAGTTTTTTCATTATTTGCGTCAATCTTCTTCATTGTGTCTGTGACATACTAGTAAAAAAAATTAATATTTTATTTTTTTATTATCTCTAAACATATCAAAAACACAAAAGTAAAATAAAAAAGAAAAAAATAAGAAGAAAAGATGTTATTCGAAACTTGTTGCAATTCTGTTGTAGAAACACAACTCATAGAGAACCCTTGGCTGACCACCTTAGAATTAATTGAAATTTCATATACTGATGACTGGAAGTGAAATTACTCAATATATTAAATTTGGGCTTATTTCAATATCTTTTTATTAAGCTTTCAATTTGGGGTTTAATTTTTTCGCAAATTGATCATACATTTGGGAATGAGATATAAACTGAGATCTATAGTTTTTTTGATATCAAGATACTATATATTTAATTTCAGGTCATTCCAATATCATTAGGTCTTAGTTTCAATTCAGGTGCTTTAAAATTGCATAAAAGGTCAGATTTTCGTCATGTTCCAAAACATGTTTTCATCTACTGTTTGTTTAAACTAAATCAGTTTGTTTCTGTTATATTGGAGTTATTTAGGAGACAAATAAGTTTCTTCATTTATTTTCGCTTCTGTTTTATTTTGCGTCTTTGTTTTGTCCACAATTCGTATGAATTTGCTTTTCTACTCGTGAAATCCTAATTGTAGTTTTGTTTTACTAGTTTTGAGTATATTTATTGATTCTTGAGTCTATATTCATAATTTGATTTCGTTGTGAAAGCCTTTGACCTTGATTGGTTGTGTTGAGTTGAGTCTTTTGGTATGTAAAAAAAAGATGTCATTATTTAGCAAGGGAGAGGGAATGGAGGAGGATTCCAGACTAAGAATGGAAAAAAGTGTAGAAGATTATTCTATAACCTTCAAGCTTTGATGGAAAATAAGGAACAACGCTGCAAGCATGAAAAACAAAAGAGGGCAATCGTGGTTATTATTCAAAAGTATGATGCGAACCTCGTGATCATGCAACCCACAATTAAGATTGAGATCTGATCTCGGAAAGTTGAAATAGGTCTGATAGGAGTGTGACACAATGGAAACCTGCCCCAAGGCACCAACACTATTGGAATGAAGTAGAATGACATCATGAAGCTAGTTAATTTTCGATAAGTCATATTCAGTTCCTTAGGTTAGGAAATTGTTCCTTACTCATGTGCACCCAAACCCAATCAGCAGGTTGGAAAACAACCTGTTTACGCCTCTTATTTGCTTTAGAAGTGTATAGTCTGTTCTTTTTCTCTATTTGCAGTCGAACTACCTCGTGGAGTTGTCTCACTATCTTTGCCTTCTTTTCACCATCTAAACTTATCCTTTCTTCAGAAGGTATTAAGTCTATAGGAGTTAATGGATTAAACCCATAAACAATTTCAAAAGGAGAAAAGTCAGTGATCAAATGCACAGTTCTATTATAAGCTCACTCTCAACAAAAGGAAAACATTTTTCCCAACTTTTCAAATTCTTATGAATAATAACACGCAAAAGTTAGGATAAAATTCTATTCACTATCTTAGTTTGTCCATCTGTTTGAAGATGGCAAGTTGTTGAAAATAAGAGTTTAGTTCCCAACTTTCCCCAATCTTCCAAAAGTAGCTAAAGAACTTAACATCACGATCTAACATTATACTCCTAGGAATGCCATGCAAACATACAATCTCCCTAAAGAATAAGTCTACGATATGAGATGCATCATCTATTTTATGGCATGTAATGAAATGCATCATTTTAGAAAACCTATAAACCATAACAAAAATAGAGTCTCTACCTTTCTTTGACCGAGGTAAACCTAAAACAAAGTCCATAGAGATATCTACCTTAGGTTCAATAGGCACAGACAATGATGTATACAGTATATGCGGTTGTACTCTAGATTTTGCCTTTCTACAAGCAATGCACTGTTCACATATTCGTTGCACATCTCTTTTCATATTTACCCAATAGAAATGCTCATGCATTACATCCAAGGTTTTTGCAACGCCAAAGTGACCTACCTATTAAACCACCCCTATGTGCTTCATAAACAAGCAATTCACGCAAAGAACTAGCGGGAACACAACTTATTCTCTTTGAACAAGTAACCATCCATCAAATAAAACTTACCAAAAACTGAATGTCCACATGCATTATAAATCACGGCAAATTCAGAATCATTATCATACAATTCCTTCACATATTCAAAGCCTAGCAATCTAGTATTCATGTTGTTTAGAAGAATATACATGCGCAAAAGTGCATCAGACTATGTTCTCTTTGCCTTGCTTATACTTGATTATGTAAGGAAGAGTTTCAATGAATTCAACCCATTTTCATGTCCTCTATTCAACTTACCTTGTCCTTTCAGGTGCTTCAAGGACTCATGATCTGAATGAATTACGATCTTTTTTTGCCACAAGTAATCCTGTCATGTCTCAAGTGCTCATACCAGCGCATATAGTTCTTTATCATAAGTAGGATAGTTCAAGGTCGCTCCACTTAACTTCTTACTAAAAAACACAATAAGTCTCCAATCTTGCATCAAAACAGCACCTATTCTTATTCCAAATGTTTTCGTAAAGTCAGGTAAAGCCAACAGGTGCAGAGCATAATTTCCATTTCAAAAGAACAAAAGAAAATTCTTGCCCCTATTTAAACCCAACTGACTTGTTAACTTCATTCAAAGGTGCAGTTATATGGTTTAGAATGCTTAATAGTACACAAATTCAGTTTACTAACAAGGGTGGTACTACAAACATTAACACAGCTTCCACTATCTGTAATTAAACCACGCACCTTGCTTTGTACATAATTAACGCGTATGGAAGATGTTCTCACTTTGTTGATTAATTTCATCTTTCTTTACCTGATGAACCTGAAGTGTTCGTCTTATAACCAAGGGCTCCCCAACCGGTAATGCTAACTCATCCCCATCACTATCCTCTAATGGTGGCATGCCTTCACAATCAGATCTGTCACTTTTAGATTCCATATCACCATTATCTCTAATCATCATGATTCTCTTGTTTGGACACTCTGAAGCATAATGTCCATGTCCTTGACACCTGAAACATTTAACATCACGGGTATGTTTAGGTTGAGTTTCAGATTTACCTTTGGCATCAGTAGGAACATCAACTTTAGCCTTTGGTGGTTCAGTTCTAGAAGGAACAAAGGATCTTAGTAGGATAGTACCCTCTCTCTTTAGATTCTGCTTCCAAGATGATGAAGAGCCCGAATTAAACGCTAGCTGTCTCTCCACCTTCGTAGCCATGTAAACCATGTCCTCTAGCTCCAAATAGTGCTGTAGCTCAATCACATTGGCAATGTCCTGATTCAACCCATTAAGAAATCTAGCCATGGTGACTTCTCTATCCTCAACAACAGTTGCCCGAATCATTGCTATCTCCATCTCTTTGTGATATTCATCTACTGTCTTATAACCTTGATTCAGACCTTGGAGCTTTATATATAAGTCTCTGTAATAGTAGTTTGGCACAAATCGTCTCCTCATTAAGACTTTCATCTCCCCTCAAGTCTGAACAGGTCGCTCCTCATTCCTCCTCCTATTGATTACAATTTGATCCCACCAAATCAATGCATACTCCGTAAACTCAATTATCACCAATTTCACCTTTTTTTGTTCAGAATAGCTATGGCAATCAAAAATCCAATCTACCTTTTTCTCTCATTCCAAATAAGCCTTGGGATTGTTTTTACCTTGAAAGTTAGGAATTTTCAATTTAATGGCGTCCAAGTCCCCATCCATATCTTCATACGTGCCCATGCCATGGAAATTCACATTCCTCCTAGCCCTGTTTGGTCCAGACATGATTCCTTGGCCAGCAAATGCAAAATCATAGTCATCTTCACCTACATCTGCATTTTCGTCAACAAACTCTTTAAAATTAGATCTGACATTTTGTACGACCATACAGACCGAATTTCCTTGGCGATCAGCCCCACTATTCTGTTGCTTTATTAAATTCACCTCACCTTTCAGATTATTGTACGTTCTAGACAACAGCTCAAGTTGCTGGCCTATGGCGAGAAATTGGAAAGCTAAGTCAGCTTTTTGTGTAGCTGATTCTTGTTTTCAGACATTCTTTGAATCTGCAAAATTTGGTTAGTAGCACAAAATATATCCTCACACCTCTCGTGTATCACACAAAAAACAATCAAGGCTTTTCACTCTAATATAAGCTCACTACGCCTTTTACCTCACAACTTGCTTTCTTTTAGTTCTTTAGGAACTGAAATCAACAAATCAAAGTTAGTAGCCTTCGCAAGGCACCCTAATTATAATTTTTAGACTCAAGAATCAATAAATATACTGAAAACAAAGCAAAACAAAACTACAATTACGATTTTGCGAGTAGCAATGCAAATTCGTATGAATTGTGGACGAAACGAAGACACGAAATAAAACATAAGTGAATATAGTTACTTGACTCCTAGATATCCCAAATATAATAGAAAAAAAAAAGATTTGGACAAAACTAAACAGTAAGGATCACGTTTTGAAACTTGACGCAAATCTAACCTGTTACGCACTTTTTACATAACAGAATTGAAACCCATGCCAAACGATATCAAAATGATCTCAAATTAAATATTTAGAATTATAATACTAAACAAACAACAAAAATCAATTTATAGGTCGTTCGTTCATATCTAGGTACCCAAACCCCTTGTATGATCAGTTTGCGACAGAATTGAACCACCAATTAAAACCTTCAGAAGCCATATCAAAATAAACTGAAATTTCATATATGGTGCGATCTCATCCCCAATACACAGAATATGAAGTTTCAATTTATTCTAAGGTGTTTTGCTTATGGTTCACAAAGAGTAGTGTTTCTGCTGCAGAATTGAGCCTTGAATTAGAACCCCAAGCAAACAATATCAGAATAAGCCCAAATTTGACATATGATGCGCTCTTACCCCCAATAGACTGAATATAAAGTTTATTCCAAGGTGGTGTGCTTATGGTTCACCAAGAGTTGTGTTTCTGCGGAAAAAATTGAATGATCCTTCAAATTTCAACTAATCCCTATCTCTCTTTCTTTTTAATATACTGATATGATTAGAGACAATAATAAGATGAAATATAACCCCCTTTTTTTTTTTTTTACTTAGATGACATAGACACGAAGAATAAGAATATGGACGCAAATACTGAAAAACTTAAAGGAACACAAAAAAAATGAAAATAATAGAAGGATATGACCTTGTTTCGGAGCCTAGCTCTGATACCAACTAATGCGAACCTTGTGATCACGTGGTCACACAACCCACAATCAAGATTGAGATCTGATCCCGGAAAGCCGAAATAGGTCTGATAGGAGTGTGACACAATGGAAACCTGCCCTAAGGCATCAACACTATTGGATTGAGTAGAATGACGCCACAAAGCCAGTTAATCTTCAATAAGTCAGATTCGGTTGTTCAAGAACTGAAGAATGCAAGAATCACTCTCACATATTAAAACTGAAAAATTCAGAAGTAATTATTATCAAAACTGCCAAAATTTTGGCTTACATGAGTTTAAATAGTTCTTGAAAAGTTAACCCTAATGGACCCCTTATGTGGACTTAAATGAGGTCCACTCAAAACTGACCCAAAACCCTAAACTGAAAAGCCCATAAGTTAATCTAAACAAGCCTTGGATCCTAACCGTAAACAAAGTATTAATTAAGCCCAGACAAGCCTTGGGCTTTAGCTAACAAAATAAAATAAAGCCCATAATATTAAATCCATGTTCTATCATGAGAAGAAGAGAAGGAAGTAAAATATTATAGAACTGATTTAAGGCTTATTTATAGTCTTCCACGCGGCCCTTTAATCCTAGAAACTAAAGGAGAAGGTAGCGACCCATGTTGTTTCCAAGTTGTAGAAGGATTCTTTTGTTTCCTTTGATGTTCTCACCTCATGGCCCAAATAAGGTTGTGTTGGACCCTCTTGCACATGGATAAGATGTACTAGGGTCTCCTCTTGATACTCTAATAGACCTTTCAATTCTCACTTGGTTGAAACATTCAAAACCAATGCATTCAATGCCTCTTTCAATGCCTTTGTCTTGGACCGAGTCATTGGACCATTTCGAACAAGTAATAGGTCCTTGCTGGTTGATCGATTCTCCAAAATGTCTCATTTCATTCCTTGCAACAAAACTGACGATGCAGTACATGTTGCTGATTTGTTCTTTCAAGAGATTGTTCGTTTACATGGAATTCCTAAAAGCATTGTCTCTGATCGTGATACAAAGTTCTTGAGCCACTTTTGGAAGACTCTTTAGAGGAAGCTTGGAACGAAGTTACTTTTCAGTACGGCATGTCATCGACAAACTGATGGATAAACTGAGGTAGTGAACCAAACTTTATCTTCTTTGTTACGAGTTGTTAAACATAAGAATTTGAAAAGTTAGGATACTTGTTTGCCTATTATGGAGTTTGCATATAATCGTAGTGTGCATGAGGCTATAAAATTTTCACCATTTGAGGTTGTGTATGGCTTTAATCCTTGTGTTCCTAATGATCTTGTTCATATTCCAATTGATGAGAGGACATCTATGGATGGAATTAGAAAGGCAGAATTGATGAAGAAACTACATGAGCAGGTTCGATTACATATTGAGGAGAAAATGAAAAAGTACACTAAATAAGCTAATAAGGGGCGGAAAATGGTTAGGTTTGAACCTAGAGATCTTGTTTGGATTCATATTAGCAAGGGAAGATTCCCAAGCAAACATAAGTCCAAGTTGATGCTATGAGCTGATGGTCCATTTTGGATTATAGAGAAGGTGAATGACAATGCGTATAAGGTAGATCTTCCTGGTGATTATAACGTATCAATTACTTTTAATGTGAAAGACTTGACTCCATATTTGAGAACAAATCATTTTCAACCTAGGGCTAATGATGTGCTGCATCATGGGAATTATAATCCATCTTGTAAAGCTAAATCTAATATGCAAGAGGATTCAGATGGTTCAATGACAAGAGCGAGAGTGAAACACGACTAAAAATTAGCAAGAGGATTATAATCCATCTACAAAGGGCCTTGACAAGTCAAATTGGAATGATTGAAGTTGCGTCGGAGTTAAAAATTAGCAATCAGTTTGAAATTGGTTCAAGGATGTTTATTTGCCTACAATTGGTACTCGGAGATCGGAAAAGCCCTTAATGGATCTTTTGATGCTGGGCTACTTAAATTTGGATTGATATGCAAATAAGTGAAGGAATTGATGCTGTTTATGGTTAGAACAGCAAATGAATTTAAACTTGAATTTGAAGTCATCCATTGCATATGAAAACACGACTAATCTAGGTGGGTTTCAAGTTCAGAACGTGTTCTTTCTAGATTGTCCAACCATGATTGCATTGGACTTTTGTGTAAGAAGTTATAGTTGTTTTAAATTTGGTTTGTTTATGTTAGAAAGGTAAAAAAACGTGTGTTAGTTAATTTGTCTAGGTTAGTTTGTCAAAGTCTGTTTTTTAGGCTTGACTTCTGCCATGTTGAATTTTTCCTAACTTTGGAAGGATGTTCCAATTATAAATACAGTATCAGAATATGTAATAAAGGACTTTTGGCCAAGATTTCAAACTTAATTCACAGAATTAAGAGTTGTTCTTCCAAATTAATTTTGTGAAGAACCCTACCTGACTTATCACTCTTCAATCACAAAGAGTGTGGCGTCGAAATCCTAGATTGATCTTTGTGGTGTCCAGATCGATTTATCAAAGTATCTTCTAGTCTATCCTCCATCTTTTTTACCTTGAAATCACTATAATCCAGCTTAAACACCAAAAGAAAGACAACTAACCAGACCCATCCTTCATCCATTTTCATCAGATTCATTGTTGCCGATTTTTCAAATCATTCACGGCACATCACCCAAGAAAGCTGAAAATCAGGTTTGAGAAGTGTGACACAATGGAAACCTGTTTCAATAAACCAACACTATTGGAATTGAATAGAATGACGTCATAAGGTTAGTTATACCTTGATAAGTCAAAATTGATCTTTGTCACAGAAAAGATAATGTGTTGCATCATTCAAAACCCAAGTTTATTTCATAAATACATGGTTGCTTGCTTTTCAGCATATAAAACACTTAAATAATGCTTCAAATAACCCTAATGGGTCCCCATATGTGGGCTAATTTGATCTCACTTACAAAATTGATCGAAATAAGTAATAATAAACCAAAGACTAAGAAGAAAATAATAAAAATTCGAAATTAATATTCTACGTATGCTAGGATCAGATTTTCCACCTCCAAGTTCTAAATAGACTAGGAAATCTTATCTGAATGTGGAATTAATTCTGAAGTCTTTTTGCCTTGTTGTGCTTGGTTTTCTTCTTCTACATGGCAATTAATGAAGAAAAACTCTCGTTTTTACACCTGCTAATTTAGTTTCCTTCCTAGACTGGAAAATCATTAATTAATCCTTCATGGCCTAGGAAATTAGATCTAATAGCCCACCTAGCATCCTTTGTTGACTAGAAAACTTCCTTATTTTTTTGATAAATAATAGAGAAAATAATGAAAGAAATTTCCTTAGATTTTAGGAGAACATTTTGTTGATTTTAAGTCCTTGTAGAAATAGGAAATGAACCCCAAACAAATCTGATCTGATCCCAACATCTTAATTAACCCAAGCCAATTTGGTTTTTATCGTGCCTTTTGATGAGGTGTGTGTCTTGGGAAGGAAGAGGTTTTTGGTTTCATCATAAAAATATGATTAAGGTTTAGGAGTCGCCACCTAATATTATGGTTACTAGGAACCTATGGTCTGCAAGAGTCTTGATAAAGGATTGGTTGTGCAATAGGAAGACGCATCACCCATAGTGAACCCTACCTAAAGTAAGCTACATTGTTATTTGGTTATTTTTGTAGATCGAGTTTCTATTCATTGGTCTCATCTACAATTCAAGGTAAATCTCTCTTAATGAGAGAATGTTTATCTTATCGCGTTAAATCCTAACCGCTAAAAAGTTAAAATTTAGTATCTCATTTATTTTATGCCTTGTATCTTTTACACCTGAGGATATACTTCATCATGTAATTTTACACTCTACAAATATTAAAGTATATATTTGGACCTTAAAAAAAGATTGGAAAAAGGTTTTTGATATTTTGATCAAACACAAATGGATGATTATAAACTGGTTATGATATCTATTTTTCCTTGAATTTTCAAAACATTAGAAAGATGTGATTTTTTTATATGAAAATATGCTTGGAAAAAATTTTAAAATTTGGCCATATGCATGGAAACAAAATATTATTTTGTTTTTATGAAAGTGTAAATTAATTTTAATATTTTTTTTGAAATCTTTTGAATTTTTTTGAAAAATTCTAGAAAGGTTTCAGAGGAAACCAAGTATTTTCATACCAGATCTATATCTTACAATAAAAGTATAAAATCTGATATTAAGCAAAACTGATAGAAAAACACGTAAGAAAATCACAAATTTTTTAAAAGAATTTTTGAAAAAATTTGGATTTTTTTTGTTTTTTAATAATATATAATATTATATTATATTGATTAAATATTATTAAAATATATGGGTCGGGCCAGCTAAGTTGGGTGGGTCGATTTCGGCCCAACAAATCCTTTTTGCTATTTGTTTTTCAGGGTGGGCCACAACCGGCCTGTCCAACATCCACTACATGAACAATGGACGTGAATTATAATTCACGTCTAGTGTTCACGTTGTGAACAGGGTGAAGAAGAAGAAGAATTAGGGTACCTGGCGCAAAGGTGGTCTGGCCGTGGAGGATGATATGGTGCTAGCGATGGCAATGGTGGAGAGTTTGGCCGCCAGAGTTGTTGTTGCTATCATGGTTGGTGTTGGAGTTGCTCACGGTTGGAGTGGCTGGGGAGAGAGTCGTCGCCCCTGCTGTTGTTGATAAGGTCACTGAAAGTGGTGGTTGCTACTGCTGCTGCTAGTGTTGAGGTCGTAGTGGCAAAGAAGAAGAGTTTTACAGAGGAGAGAAGAGAGAGAGAGGTTCTGCGACCACCACGTGAGGTGGTTAGGCGGCTGCTTGTGGTGGATATCATGGTGGACAAGATAGTGGTGGGAGTAGTGGTGGCCAAAGGCCACGGTGGAGAGAGAAAAAAAGAAGAAAAGGAGTTGGGAACCAAAAACCGAGGGAGAAAATGATTTTTTCATGACTTTGGACCTGAATTTCTTTATACTTGGGACATAAAATCCAACCCTATTTATAGGAGATGGAAGAATGTCTTCACTGGGGAAAAATTTCAGCCCTTGATTTTTCTAGAAAAGATCTCAACTATTGGTTCAAAGTAGGCATGAACTGTCAAATCTGATAGTTCAAGGCAGCCTGAGTTTGCAATTTTAGGCCGGCATCGCGGCCTCTATGGTGTCAATTTGCCTGAAAAAACTCCATGGGGTTGTAGAGCAATGTCAGTTGACCATTTGCGTGCAAGTTTCGTCAAATTTAGTGGATAAATGAAGCATTAAATGCACCTTCAAAAGCAGCCACCCAGATAGCTTTTCGGCTAAAAATTAGGGAAAATAATGAACAGCAGCCAGACGACACGTCATCTGTTTTGTTTTTTTAAAAATGCAAAACACGGTTAAATTAGGGATTTTTGACTAACTTCAATTTAGTCCTTCAGCTTGCAATTTTGGTCTCCTAATTGACCATAAACTTTTGAATTAATGCAATTTATCCCTTGCCGAACTTCAATTGGAACCCCAGATTTACACGCATTTTGCAATTTGGTCTTTAGTCTTAGATTTATACAATTTGACCATGAATTGACCACTAAACTTTCAATTTCACCCTCGGTTTTTGTCAATTAAATCTTTATAGTTTGGCTCATTTTGTAGATTTATCTTTGGCTGTGAATTTCTTCAATTAAACCCCCTAATTGACCCCAAAACTTTGATTTTCTTGTAATTTTGCATTTGATTTCAATCAATTAACTTGGTAAAAATTAAATTTGGTATTTTAAAATTTCAATCTTCTCAATTAAGCCCAAATTGAGCTCTCAAAATTAAGTTTTCACTAATTAAGCCCCTAGTAAAATTAATTTGACCCATTTAAAGTGTAATTAAGTCCTTGCACTTAGTTAAATCCTTTAATTGGACCCAAATTAATTCTTAAACATAATTAAAATTCAATTTGTCCCATGATTAAATCAAATTGGCCTATTAAAAATTTAATTATATCATTGGACTTAATTTTTATGTAAATTCATTTAATAATCATTTAATCTGACCTTGAATTTGCATTGTTTCTCCATTTATAGGCATAATGGGGTACAATTAGGCCTTGAATTTCCTTCAAAATTGCATTTGTATTCTCCGACCTGCTTTCTTCACGTTACTAACTTTTATTTTATTTTTTTAAAAAAATTAATTTTAGGGAATAACCCAGAATGAGATTATGACAATTGCCTCCATCTTTACAATGCTTACGATAAAAAATCTTGTAAGAGATTTTAGATTGTAAGTATAGTAAAGAAGAAGAAAAAAAGAGGGAGATAATGAACTCACCATATCAAGAAATGATGAATCCTTCTGGAAGTATTTAAAGTGAGGGCTATTAAGCGCACTCAGAGGAAAAACAGAAAGGGTTTTCAAAGATTTTGAAATGGTTAAATTGTCAGTGGTTGATCTGCCTAGGAAAAAATAAAAAGGATTTTTCAAGGCGATGAAAAATATAAAGAGTTTTCAAAGTGGTGTTGTTATAATGGGTGACGTGTCCAGGTGGAAAGTGAAAAGAGTTTACAAAGTGGTGAAAAATGCATAGATTTTTCAAAGCGGTCTTATTGTAATGGGTGACCTGCCCAAGTAAAAAATGCGAATGATTTTTCAAATTAGCCTTTTCAAGAACCAGGATTTTTTAAAGAGGTGAAAAATGCGAAGATTTTTCAAAGTGGTGAAAAATACGAATATTTTTTTAAAAGTGGTCTTATTGTAATGGGCGACTGACCTAGATGGAAGATTTTGAAGGTGGTGAGTGATACGATCCAAGAAAGGTCAAATTCGGATTTTGACGTAAAAAGTACACCTATCCAGTTTTACGGCAATAGTCACAATTCTCAATCCGACCGTTGGATCAAGCTATAATTTTACATGGTGTCTCCTGACATGTGTGTCTACCTTGTTTTAAAATTTCAGGTCAATCAGAGTTTGGGAATGCATCGAAACACTGGTCAACAGAGGCTGTACGAATTTTGTTATTTACTTCCTTTTGACTTGTGAATTTTCTATTTGGCTAGGATTCTTTTCCTAAAAGGATGTGGCAGCTTACTTTAGAAATCTCCTAATTCTTTAATGGGCTGCAACATAGTTTTCATGTGTGGCAAGGATTCAGAAATGTTCAGAATTCTTTTCTTACAAGGATTCCTTATTCATCCTAGCTACAAAAAGGAAAGAAGAGTTCAGAATAAATTTTATCTTCAGATCAGATTTCTTAGTCTATTTGGGACTTCTTAATGGTGACAAATCTGATTCTAGCATATTTAGGATGGTAATTTTTGGATTTTTATTATTTTTATTATTTTCTTATTAGTCTTAGGGTTATTATTACTTATTTGGGTCAATTGTAAGTGGGCTTAATATAAGTCCACCTAAGGGGGTCCATTAGGGTTTATTAAAGTCTCAAAGATAGAGAGGTCTAGTTGTCCAGGTACATCCCCTACTCTTGGATAAAGAAATGGTGACTTTATTTGCTAAAATGCTCAAGGCGCCTATCAAACCTGATTTACTTGGCTTTCCAGGAATTCGTGTCTTTGCGTGTGGGTTGCGTAACCATGTGATCACGAGGTTCGCATCATTTGGTATCAGAGCTTGGCTCCATTAATCAGGTTATATCCTTCTGAATTTTTCATTTCTTGTTAATTCCGCAAAAATTCCTTAGTATCCAATTTCTTCTTCTCCTTGAATTTGCGGCATATAAAAAAAATTGTTATTTTGTTCTGTTATTGTTAAAAATATATTAGTAGAATCAAAAACAAAAAAAAAGAGAAAAAAGAAAAGAAAAAAAAATTGTTCAAAAAGATGTTTATTGGATTCTGCCGCAGAAAACTAAACAAGAGAAAATTAGATCAAATCAACTCGGAATTAGCTCAAATTTTATAATCTAATTACTGGGTCCTAATCGCACCACATATCAAATTTGGGGTCAATTGGATGTCGTTTGCTTGGGGGTTCAAATTTATGTCTGATTCATAACGTTTTTGCGTCAGTATATCGAACCTTGTCGTAAATTGCTCAAACTTTATATTCTGTCTCTTTGCGTTAATATTGCACTATATCTGAAAGTTTAACTCAATTGGATATCATTTACTTTAGGTTCCAGATTCGGACTTCAGTCGTCGTAAACGAGTCTGTTTTGCGTCAACTTTTTGAAATTCACTTTCTTCCTGTTGTTTTCATTTCTTGCAGTTTATTTTCATCATATCCAACATATTTGGGTGCTGTTTTATCATTTTGCATATTTTTGTTTCTGTTTTTATTCGAGTCTTCAGTTTCATTCATATTTCGGATAGACTCGCTTGCTACTCGCGATACTATCATTGCACTTTTGTTTTGCTTGTTTTTTGTTTTTTTATTGCTCTTGAGTCATAAATACATTTTTGGAATGCGCTGCCAAGTTGGTTCTATTTGGTATTGGTTTGAGTTCTGCATGAATTGCAAGAAGGTGAGACGAGAGGTGTGAGCATGTGAGGATATTAAGAGTGTTTGAGCGAAACATGAGGGATGTGAGGATTTGTTTTTTACCACTAACCAATTTTTGCAGGTGCTATCATGTCAGCGCAAAACAACACACACCCCCCTCCCGATATAGAACTTAAATTCCAAATGCATGCCATGATGAAGATGATGGAAAGAATAAACCAAATGATGTCCAAATAAGTTGAAAAATGATATATTGTGCAATTTCACCCTACATAACCAGAATATCAATTTTCACACAATTACAATGATACGATGCAGGCAAGGTCAAATTCAAATTTTTGATGTAAAATGTGCAACTATCCAGTTTTACAGTAATAGTCATAATTCTCAATCTGACTACTAGATCAGGCTCAAATTCCAGAGGTATTTATCTATGTTGGGGTACATTTTCAAGTGAATCCATGTTCGGAAAGGATTTACGATATAGGTCAGAACAGGCTATACGAATTCTATTATTTACTTCCTTGTGACTTGTGGACTTCCTATTTGGCAAGGATCATTTTCCTACAAGGACGCGGGAGGTTGTTTTGGGAATTTTCTAGTTCCACAAGGATCTTTAATGAGCTCCAATATAATCTCCAAGTGTGGCAAGGATTCATCAATGTTTCAGAATCCTTTTCTTATAAGGATTCCTTATCCATCCTAGCTACGCAAGGAAGAAGGGTCGGTGGTATTTAATGACAAATTAATTATTTTTATTATTTTTCTTTCATGTTTTGGCTTAATTAGAACTTTGTTTTGAGCTAGGATCCAAGACTTGTTGGATCAGGTTATGGGCTTTACAATTTAGGGTTTTTGGGTCAGTTTTGTATGTGGGTCAGTTCAGCCCACAAGGGTAAATCCATTAGGGTTACTTTTCAAAACTATTTAAACACATGTAACCTAAATTTTGGCAGCTTTGATGATAATTACTTCTGAATTTCTCAGTTTTAACGTGTGAGAGTGATTGTTGCATTCTTCTGTTCTTGAACAAACTGAATTTGACTTGTCGAAGATTAACTGGCTTCGTGGCATCATTCTACTCAATCCAATAGTGTTGGTGCCTTGGGGCAGGTTTCCATTATGTCACACTCCTATCAAACCTATTTCGGCTTTCCGGGATCAGATCTCAATCTTGATTGTGGGTTGCGTGACCACGTAATCATGAGGTTCGCATCAACCTCACTTACCGATTCTAGTGTAGGCCAATCCCAGAAGTCCTTAGCTTTCTCATCATCCATCTTGATACCTTGTGTAGTTACAATTTAATGCAGAAACACAATTTTCTCCGTGTAAAAGTACATTTCTTAATATTAGCGTATAATTTCTCACTACGCAACACCCTAAGTGATGTGGATCAGCCCACAAACACCAGAAAGGACCCATTACATGTTTCAAATAGGCCAATGACTTAGTTCTTGACAAAGTCATTGAAAGAGGTAATGAATGCATTGGTTTTGAAGTTGAATGTGATGCTTTAGGTATAGGTATAGGAGTTGTGTTAATGTAGGATAGGAGGCACATTGCACATTTCAGTGAGAAACATATGACAAGGAACTCTATGCCTATGGCCCAAGTGATGAGGATAAGCCCATCACCAAGCTTAAACATGCCAATGACCCATTGGAGGTGCACCTCCAATTAGGCCAATTATAAGAGCTAGGGTAAAGAAGTTGAAAGAAGTATTGAATGAGCAGGTACAGAACATATGGAGCAAGATGAACCTAGAGGAACTTCGGACATCTAAGGAGCATGATGGACAAGAGGCTAATGTGTGCAGCCTTACTAGCCTTGTTTGGATTGTTTTCCCTGATGGTATGATTAGTACTTAAAAGTGCATTTTTATCAAGATTTTATATCATCATTTTGCACTTGAAGTATCAATAACTCCTTAACTAGAGCATATTTTATAATAACAAGTGTGATAATATAAGATAGCTTTAATTTATGGTAAATGCTCATTTTAAATGCAGGCATATCTCACAATTCAAAGGATTGATTGATGTGATTAACTATTGAATGTGGAAGGACAAAGAAAAGGCTAAGCTTAGAAAGGAGATGCCGATTCAATTCAAATTGGAACACTGTTCAATTATTGGGTCATATCTGGAGCTGTAGATGTTGGATTTGAGTTTGATTTATATGGATATAGGCCTACAATGTTCATGAATAGTGTAAGACCCAAATCTGCCATTTTCAAATTCAAAGTGACAACAAAAGAGAAGTCAGAATCTGTTCTGCAATCCAACCCAAGCACTACTCAGAATTTTACCGATATCTGGAGTTCTAAAAGGCAAAATGACATGAAATTTGGTGGGTGGAAGGGAAAGACAATTTCCAACAAGTTTTATGAAGAATATCTGCTCAAATTCTGATGGTAACACTGACATTTCATCCAAACAAGAGCTTAAAGGCTATCCACCACGTCCATCAGCAGCACTACTCAGTATTTTAGTCATATCTTGAGCTCTAGTGATCCAAATGCTCTGAAATGTTATGGTGGAAAGATAAGATGATTGCCAACAACTTTCATGAGAAACACTTTGCCAAATTCTGATTGCATCAATGTCATTTCATTCAGCCAAAATCCTTGAGTGCTGCTATCCACCAAGTCCACTAAATCAATAGGTGGCCAGTACATTAATAATCAATTACTAAATGAATAGTTTCGAATTTTAGCCTATAAAAGAAGGCATTTGCCATTCATTTAGTAATCTTGGTTTTTCAAATCAAGATCTCGCTCTTGCTCTCTTTCTTTGTAATGTTCAAGTTTTATTCCATGTTATATTTTCCTTAATCTCTTGTTTATGCTTTTCATTTCCTTTACTATACTTAGTTAACTTATATCATGTTTATGTTCTTATATTGCTTATTTATGTTTTTCTTCTTCATAATATCTAGCTAAGTTAATTATGTCAAGGTGAAAAGGTTTCACTAATGGTGTTAGAATATGTATAATATAAACTCAACATGAACTTTAATGTTTATATCCAATAAATTTTGCTATTAACATATCTAATCATTTTTATCTTATTAATTCTTAATACCTTGCTTGTTAAATGTTTAATCTAGATTTGTGTTGTATAACACTTGGTACATCAAATACTTGATCCTTCATAGTCTTCGACTGATATCGTTGTTATGAAAGGAATTTGATTTGTTGTCAACATAAGTTAGCATCATGAATACCTGATAAAATTTATAAGTATGGTGTTACGTAAATAAGATGATTAATATGATCATGTTGATAATTTATAAAGAGTTTATACTTTATTTATCTCTAATACTATTAGTAGATCCTCTAACCTTGACATTTGTTTTTATCATTATTTAATCTTCACATTTATCTTACATCTCAAAGTTGTGTTTAACCCATCATCATCATCATCGTTGTTGTTGTTGTTCTTATTATTTATAATTTATATAGTTTACCTCCCTGTAGTTCGACCCCGGTCTTGTCGGGTTATTTATTACTTTGACACTTGATGTGCCGTGAATGATTCGAAATCTAGCAACAATGAATCTGACGAAAATGGATGAAGGATGGGTCTGGTTGTGTTGTCTTTCTTTTGGTGTTTAGGCTGGATTATAGTGATTTTAAGGTAAATAAGATGGGGGATAGACTAGAATGATACTT
>Ga0325405_1002379_pt1 | contig 19313 bp, 14 predicted proteins | sample PopdelMetagenome_21_FD_205663 | JGI IMG/M metagenome (GOLD analysis project Ga0325405, IMG submission 205663) | Populus deltoides microbial communities from Bellville, Georgia, United States - Xylem-Control-R2 | ecosystem: Host-associated > Plants > Phyllosphere > Stem > Wood/Secondary xylem...
AAAAAAATTAAATCTCGTGATAAATAATCAAATATGAGATTATCAAAACAAAAATAAAAAGAGAAAATAGTAATGCTTAGAAAAGAAACTTGGGTCTAGGTTGATTTTAATTTCACCTAATTATTTACTAGCCATGGACATGAAACTAACTTGGGTCCTCTGTTTGATCCAACGTCTGGTCTCCAAGTTTAACTTTTATGAATTTGTATCATGATTTACAAGTATGGGACTTTTTTGTAATTTTATTTTATTGCAGTCCTATATTTGTAATTTTATTTTCTCTGGGAACTATTTTGTAACATAATATAAGTACAAGGATAAAACATCACTAATTATTTTAATTTTTTAAAAGAGAAATTAAAAACTCAAAACTCAAAACCAGCTCTCACCAAAACTCAAAATCATAAAAACCCTACCCAAACACCTAATTGAAAAGGAGACCCAAATTCGCAGAATATCAAACACCACATTCGATTATTCGAGCCCTAATTCTCTCAAGTAAATCACTTACCTGGAAAAATCTTCTCTTAGGTTTTTGTTATTCATCGATTCTGATTCAGTTTCGAATTAAAAATTGCTTACCTTTTTGTGAAAACAACGAGCATTACTGGGTTTTGTAATAAAACATGAAATTTGAAATTTTGAAGCAATAACCAGCATTATAAGCATAATTCCTTTCTGGATTTTGTTTTGTTTGAGCTGTTTTGCCGTTTCTGTTTCTGGGTTTTGCTTGACTTGTTTATGAAGCTAATTCTCTCTTTCATTTCTTGGCATTACTATTTTTGGAGGGTCTATGTGAGTGAAAATGGAGGACAAACACGAGGAAGTTGAGGACATTGAGAGTGGTTCAAGTGATTCATTTATTGACGACGACGACGACGACGAAGATTCTAATAATGATGATGATAATGAACCTTCTACATCTGGACAAGATGATGGGACCCGTATTCAGGTCTCTCTCTCTCTTTTTCTTCTGTTTTCTTATTACTGTTAAGTGTTAATTACACTGCTGTTGATTGATGTTTTTAGAGTATGCTATTTGTTTATATGAATGTTACTATTTTTGGATACTAGTATTATAGGTTCGAACTTGTGAAAAAAGAGTCTCGTGGGCATGGATTGTTCAAATGACCAATCTTGAATTAATGAACATTCCATTGAGCGGAAGCCTAAATGAACATGCTTGATAGAAAGGCACGAAGAAGAAGAACGAATGGGTTTAGGTTAACAATGGGCCTGGAAAGAGTAACAATAGTGGTTTACCATGGTAGGCCATGACACCACGTTAATGTAATAAGTGGAGCACATCCATCAGAAAAGGCCATTTGAACTCTTGTAAGTTTAAAACCTGCCAATCTTCTACAGCAAACGGTTTTATTTTTACTTTCATGGTGCAGGAACCTTTGACCGACCAAGAAGTAGAGGAGTTGGTTGCTGAGTTCCTGGAAGTTGAGAGTAAGGTATCCAAATTTTTTTTTGCTTTACTTTACCATTCTGCTCTCTTTTTTTTTTCAATTTTATTTTAGAAGGTTTACTAAAGCTTACTTTAGGCTGCAGAGGCTCAAGAAGCACTGGAAAAGGAGTCTCTTGCAAAAGTAGAGAGTGATGTGAGAGAGGAGTTGGCACGAAGTCTCCAGGGTGATGATGTTAGTTATGCTGCTTTCTAATTGTTTCCGGAGTTTTTGTTATATCAACTTTGCCTATCATTTATGCATTTCTTTCTTGTCTATGTCTAGCTGGAGGCAGCTGTTGAAGATGAGATGGCAACTTTCAGGGAAGAGTGGGAAAATGTGCTCGATGAGCTCGAGACTGAGAGTTATCATTTGTTGGTCTGCTTCTTTCTTCAATTTGAGTAAAATTTATTGTTCTTAATGCATTTTTTCAGTGAATTTATCTCGAGGCAAACCAGAAAAGGTCATAATTTGCCATATATCCCATAACATTTTTTTAGCAAAAAGCTTCTTTGATACATAACACCTTGCTGCATTTTTCACTGGTTTCTTATCCTTCAATATCCATGATGCGATCCCATTGTTTATGAAGCTTACTCAGGAGGAACTTAAATGCATTCCCTTGTTGTTTCTTCATCAGATTTTGAACTTTATGCATCGGGACATGGGTGCTATTATTGTTTATGTGGCTCTAGCAGATTCCATTTGGCTGGTAGCAGCATGTGCATGGTTCAACTCATGTTTTTTTACCATTTTGCTATGGTTTTGAGATCATCCATACAAGCAATAAATATGTTGAACAGAGTCACCAAAATAGAAAAACTGAGCATTTTAATCAGTAGCAAGCAGGTCTGAATCTGTTGTTTGTGATCTGATGGGATGTGAAAACAGATATGGTTTTAAGAACAGTACATTTACGGTTGTAGTGTATGCAAATGAGTTATGATTGCATAGTTACCTAGAAGTGCTGTTTTAGGAGTGTTGGAGTGAAGGAGGAGGAGGCCAAAAGATGTAAAAAAAGGCATGGAGAAAGTAACCACAAATCAAAAGGCAGCTTCCAAAATTTTTTAAACACAGTTGAATTCTCAAATCAGCTGTTTTAGGAATGTTGCATGGACATGGAGACTGCTCGATCCCTGCACACCCTGTACCTTAAAGCAGCTTTGAAGCATCTCTAGGATTAGAATTTTGGAAAGTAGATAGTTAAAATACTTGACCACAAAACTTAGTGCCTGTTTGTTTAAGCTTCTCAAATCATCCCTTTTTGTGCTTTTCAACCTGCTTTTTGTCCAAAAAGCCAGTTTAGAAGCTTAAACAAACAGGACCTTAGTAAAGGAACAAAAGAAACCCAACTTAGGCCTTATTAGGATATAACCAAGGCCTATTCCAAGAAAACAAATTTAAACTTTTGAGTTTAGGATGGATGTTCCTTATTAAGCAAGCCAGACATGCAGCATCAGTTGTAGAAGAGCTACCAGGTCTTAATCATTTTATTAAACTGATCCATTAATCCATGAAGTATGGGCAGTTCTTCAAAATTCATATATTAATGGAACCATTAGGTTTTGAATTGTTAAGGGAGCATAACAATTATTGCGTTCTGGTTTAATAAGAATATTTATGGTGAACCTGACTGTTCAGGCAACATATGATTGCTAGCATAAAATGGGCCATTTTTTTTGTTTTTGTTTATGTGAAGTGAAGTTTTCTGCCCATCTTTGATGATTTCCCATAGGAAAAGAAGTTGTCATGTTATATTTCCATTTTCTGCCCCTAATTCATTTGCTTTGCCTAACAGGAACAACTTGATGGGACTGGTATTGAGCTGCCAAACCTTTATAAGTGGATTGAGAGCCAGGCTCCAAACAGTTGCTGCACTGAAGCTTGGAAAAGAAGGGCACACTGGGTGGGAACTCAGATGACCAAGGAAACGACTGATACAGTAGCTGATGCTGAGAAATATCTTCAAATCCATAGGCCTGTTAGACGGTAAGGTTTTGATTTTTCAGCATGGTGAATTGTACAAGGTTTGAATTCCATTTAAATAATATACTTTCTGGGCTCAGAAAACATGGTAAATTGTTGGAGGAGGGTGCAAGTGGATTTCTGCAGAAAAAAATTGCAATGGATGGAAGTGAGGCTATTGCAGAAAATGGAGAAGTAGATTGGGCCTCTATGAAGAAACTATTCTCAACTAGCAGTTCTGAGGATGTTGCTTCATTTGGCAGCAAGCATTGGGCTTCTGTTTACCTTGCCAACACTCCCCAGGAAGCTGCACTTATGGGACTTAAATTTCCTGGAGTCAATGAGGTGACATTTTTAGTTTGCGTGTATAATTTGCTACCTTATGATATTTCTGCTTTGTTACTTCTGTCTTAAGCATTTTCCAACCTCTCAGCAATTTCATGCTGTGTCATTTGGAATGAAAATCGATTCACAATATTACTGAACAAGGGCTAGTTGTTTTCATCTTATTTTGGCTGATCTGATGTATTGGTTCATTATGTTTTGTCTTGATGCAGATTTTCCAAGCTTAGTATAAACCATCTGTACTTTTAGGATGTCTTTTTTATTTTATGGGCATTTCTTTTCCAATTCTGTTTCTCTGCTCTTATAATTCAAAAGGAAGCAATCTAAACATTGAATCAAGTTTCAAGAAGCATATCGCCTCACCCACTCAGCAAACCTTCTTAGGGTAGGGTAGAAACAGACTCTGACATTTTCAAGTTACTAATTGACTCACAATTACTTGACTGTCAGGATTGGTTGGACTTTTGTTTTGTGGTCTTGTTCTATCTGTTTCAGCTGGCCTTCCTTTGTCTCCATTATGCTAAAGTTCAAACTTAACAATGTCCTCTTTGGTAGAAACTTGCAATAGCTTTGAGATTTACCTTATTTCAGGTTGAGGAGATTGAAGACATTGATGGGAATTCCACTGATCCATTTGTTGCAAAGGCCATAGCAAATGAAAAGGAATTAGTTCTTTCAGAGGAACAGAGAAAAAATTACAGAAAGGTTAGTCGATATTGTTGTATTGAATATTACAATTTTTATTTCCTTAAGTTTTCAGATTAATATTCTGGACATTGAATTACTTGTTTTAGTTTCTTTGGAGCCTTATTTGTGGTGGTATTAACTTGATTAGCTAGTTCATTAGGACATTATGAACTTACATTTTAAAGCCAGATAGGTCAAAATGCTGCTCTCATCAAACTCTATGCAATCTGATGAGGTGATCAGAGTGTCTGTGGATAGTTGCGATTAAAGTTCCCATTAATTGTCATCCCCATTGGTGGTTAAGCTGCAGTGTTTCTACTGGTGCTTGATGGATTGTTGAATTTTTTGTTTTGGTGATTGGGATTCTTTTTGTTTACATTAATTGTCATCCCCATTGGTGGTTAAGCTGCAGTGTTTCTACTGGTGCTTTAGGGATTTGTTGAATTTTTTGCGTTGGTGATTGGATCCTTTTTTTATGTTTAGAACTTTGTGAATGTAATCCTTTGTGCTTAATCCGGAAAATCCAAACCTTCATGGTATCTTGGGATTATCATAGGATAATTTTGCTTTTTTCTTTGAGATGTCATGCTTCAGTTGCTTTCGCGTGAGTTTTGCTGAGGTTTAGTGGGATTGGGCTGCTCTTCTATGATATTCCTTTTACTTTCATGTTTTGGAGGATGAATTTTGTCCAACATGCTTTTGCAATTCTTTTCAGTCAGTTAATGCAATTTTCTTTTATCTAAAAATGTATTGGTAGTCCATCATGCAAATTTGTATGTACTGTAGATTATAGTGATTGTCAAGCTTCTTTGATTCTATGCTCAGATGATAATAAATTGTGTGGTTCTTATATTTGTACTTCAAAAGGTCAAAGAGGAAGATGATGCAAAAATTGATCAGAAACTTCAACTTCGTTTGAAACAAAGGAGACGTCTTAAGAGATGTAAACAGGTGAGATTTTCCATTCTTTGTTTTCTTGTTTGATTTGTCTGTCATTTCCATGTTATCTAAGCCATGGATTCTATGTTTTGTTGTTGAATGATGGGACTCTTGACATGAACTTTGAAGTACGGGAGGGTATCAAATTTTGGTTTTTCAGAGTTTGAAATTGTTCCATATCAAACTAGGTCTCGGAAATTTAATTGATTGCGTATGTCGATGCTATCATGTTCTTAAAGTTGAACTGTTTCTATTAAAGTATTATTGTTTGAATTAGGTGTTGGAAATTTAATTGGTTGCGCAGTGTATGCTTCAGCTATTATGTCTTCAATAGCTCAACTGTTTTTTTGCGGGGATGCTACAGAGTATATACTCTCTAGGCAATCCTTCTATATGTGAAGTCATGGTTATTAGTGTAAAACTATATGTTTCTTGAAATAGACTAGTCATGTTCCTTTTTCTTGTACTCTTATTTAATTAGGGTGTCAGCTCAGTCGTCCAGGAAATGGGAACAAACATGACTGAGTCATTGCCTCTGGATGACAATTATCATGAGGTCACATGCCAAGATTTGAAGAAAGACGTGTGTGAAAATTCTGGAGACCTTGATATGGAACAGTTGATGAGTGAGAGCAATTCAGTTTTCCCAGAATCTGATGCCTCTGAACCCAGAAGGTCCAAGCGTCCAAATGAGAGTGAGGACCTAAGCATCAATAATAAGAAGATTCGAACTGTTATCATAGACAGTGACAATGAAGCAGACATTTTGGGGGATAAATCAGTACACGACATTAAAGTTGAAGACCAATCAACTTTGCTAGAAAACATTGGGGACCCTTCTGCTGGCTGCAATCCTTCACAGGGTTCAAGTGAGAAGTTTCAGTGCACTGCCTGTGATAAAGTTGCTGTTGAAGTGCACTCACATCCACTTTTGAAAGTAATTGTTTGCAAAGATTGTAAATTCTTAATGGAGGAAAAAATGCATGTGAAGGTATGAATTTTAATAATGCCTATGCATTCACCCAAGTTGCTTCAAATAGGTTATAAAATGCTCAAGTATATCATTTCCTTCATAGATATGTATGTAAGCAGTTACCTAGGATTATTGTCGTAACCAGGTGTTTTTCTTTTCAGTCATCATAATAATGTTAATGTGTGGATCAACTTACAAGGATTCTCTTTTTACATACATAACGTACTTAGATTCTTTCTCTTAGTTGTGTTTGATGATGTGATATATAGATAAAACAAAACAGAGTTTCCATCAGAAAACAATGAAAGCTAAATAATTTTAACCTTTACGGAATTATAGGTATAACTTTATCCCTAGTTCCTTGAATATCATTTGCCAAGTGATAATAAAAACTCAAGATATGCAAAAAAAACATTTACCTCCATCTTTACATGCCATAGAAGTCTGATGATTGTAAGACTGCTGGTTCTTACAATTGGTTGTGACAAAGCCTAGTATTTGTCTCTTTTCTAGCATGCTTAACAAAAACAACAACAAATTAAAACTTTTATTGCTTGGAGTCTGAAAATTTCTAAAGTATTGAATTTGATTCTGTAGACTGTTACAACTTACTAGGATCATATTGATTTTGCAAAAAGTGAAAAATTTCTAGCACATCATTGTTTGTTGCTTTTGTTGTTTTTAATGCTTTTTATCCTATTAAGTTTTCCACAAAATTTCATTCCTGTGCTGAACTTGTTGCAGGATCCTGACTGTTCTGAGTGTTACTGTGGATGGTGTGGAAGAAACAATGACTTGGTAAGTTGTAAGTCATGCAGAACATTATTCTGCACTGCTTGTATAAAAAGGAACATCGGTGAAGAGTACTTGTATAAGGTTCCAGTTTCTGGTTGGCAATGTTGTTGTTGCTCTCCAAGTCTGCTACAAAGACTTACATCACAGTTAGAGAAAGCCATGGGGTCTGGAGATATAATGGTTTCGAGTTCTGATAGTGATTCAGACTCTTCAGATACAAATGACTGTGTTACAATCAGGTATAGTGTTCATTATGAGACAGATCTTTGGCTGTAGTTTTCTGAATTATTCACTAGATTTTCTCATTCTTTTAGTTTGGTAATTTTTGTTTCCCATATCCTATTCTATCCAAAATTTGTTATGTTTAATCCCAAGCATAATTCTCAAATTATGCTGTATTGTGACAGCTCTAAGAGAAAGAATAAAAAGAAGATTAGAAGAATCATTGATGATGCTGAATTAGGAGAAGAGACCAAGAGAAAAATTGCTATTGAAAAGGTGCTCTGTGTTTTGAATGCTTGATTTGGTCAAATCTGTTATGTCAGTACTGATTATCTATTGTTTACGATCTTATGCAGGAACGTCAAGAACGCTTGAAATCCCTGAAAGTCAAGTTTTCTGACAAATCCAAGATGATGAATTTTGCGAGCTGTAGCGGAAACTTACCCGAAGGTGCTAGTGTTGAAGTGATTGGTGATGCCACAACTGGTTATATTGTGAATGTTGCGAGGGAAAAAGGTGAAGAAGCTGTGAGGATTCCTCCAAGCTTATCATCTAAATTGAAAGCCCATCAGGTTCCATTCTATCCCTGTGCAGTTTCCCATACTTCAGTCTAGTTGTCTTGTTAATTGGTTGCAGCATTCTGTTTCTTGTATCCAAAGTGTAATGACATTGCTTCAAACCTAGCTCACAACCCTTTAGGGTTCTTTGCCCACCACCTTACTTGAAATTAATAATCAGTTCCCAACTTGCTGTCTTATTATTCTAGTGATTATGACACCCAGAACATTTGACACCAGCTGGTGTTAAATAGATGTGTTTAACTTTAAAGTGTAGGAAGTGAGGACCTGGATAGGGGTCTTATTTGAATGTGCTTTCGTATTAATAGTTACATGTCATCACTGATACTGATTTTTCGTTTTTATTTCTATCTTATTATAAATGTATTCATATATTTGCTTACCTAAGTTGATTTGACATTGCAGGTGGCAGGGATAAGATTTCTATGGGAAAATATTATACAGTCAATTAGAAAAGTGAAGTCTGGGGATAATGGTCTTGGTTGTATTTTAGCGCATACAATGGGCCTTGGTAAAACTTTTCAGGTATTCTGTTCAGCTTCTCTTTTGAACATTCCACTTCTCATTGGTAATACATTAGGGCGTGTATTGTGAGTTGTATTAAGAATGCTTGTCACTAAATCTGGTAAGTGTTAATTGGCGAGTTCTTGCCAATTTATTTCAACTTTCTAGGTAAGTTATTTGCTTTATTCCTGATGTTTGCAATTAAATGTTAACTCTATCTATTCTAAATTATAGAATTTTGTTCTAAATTAGAGCATAGTTAACAATCAGTTTACTGGTTGTAGTTTTAGTGGCAGTGTTAGTAATAGTAAGAACCTTTTATTGCTAACTGTCATGCCATAATCTAATTGTACGGCATATTGTTATACTCATTTAATCTGGTTGGATAGTTACTTTGCTTGATTTAATGATTTGCATTACAGGTCATAGCTTTTCTGTACACTGCCATGAGAGGTGTTGATCTGGGTTTAAGAACAGCACTAATTGTGACTCCTGTGAATGTGCTGCATAACTGGCGCAAGGAGTTCATGAAGTGGACACCTTCAGAAGTAAAGCCGATCCGTGTTTTCATGCTGGAGGATGTGTCGAGGTTTTGTTGTATACTTTTCCCCTTTTTTTTCTTTGATTGTATAGCAAAAGAAATTGTCAAATTGATTTTACTCATTAAATTTCAAGTGCAGTATTATCAGAATATTTGTTTTTAACTAAGCTACAGTGTAACTCCTTTTATATGAATTATCAATGATAACTTCAGTTCGGAATTTATCCCTTGGAAAGAATGTGGACATTATTGTCAATGAACTAGCAGCAGAAATCATGACTTTTGGGTATTTTCATTGAAAGACAAGATTATTTGATTTTGTAAAATGAATAGAAAATGTACCTGATGTCCAAATATAAGAAACAAAGCCAAGATTGCTAATATCTGTATAGCGTCTAGCAAGTGATCAGGCAATGCCATGTATTCTTTACCTATTTTCGAATCTGTGAGCTGAGTACTTTACTTTTCATGTTTGTTTTATAAGGTTTAACTTGTCAGGATCCATTTTGTTTTCTTAGAGTTTGAGGGCAATTGGAGAAAGAAATTCAATTTTGGTTTCTCATTCGTCAGAAGAAATACAAAAATGGAAAGACTGACATTTAATTAATCTAGGTGTGGCTCTTGTGAACTTTTGATAGGTTAGTTATTCAACAAAATATCCTGAATATGTTACTTAGAAAAAGGGTTTGATCAAGACAGTGTCATTATATCCAGTATATTATTAGATAAAGATTATCTATCTTTCTCTCTTGCTGTGGGGATCTTCCATTCTGAACTTTTTAATTCACTGTTGGGTTTGCTGGCATCAGGGAGAGAAGAGTGGAATTGCTTGCAAAGTGGAGAGCTAAAGGTGGTGTTTTCTTGATAGGCTACTCTGCCTTTCGGAACTTATCTCTTGGAAAGAATGTGAAGGAACGAAATATGGCTAGAGAAATGTGTAGTGCCTTGCAGGTATTTTTGCCTTAACCATTCAACTCAATCTGTGCTTTGAATCACTCAAGACTAACCATGGATCGTGACATGGACACTTAAACTTTGCATTGATGAAATTTGCTTTTCTAATATCAGGATGGACCTGATATACTTGTTTGTGATGAAGCTCACATCATCAAGAACACCAGAGCTGAAACAACCCAGGCACTGAAACTCGTTAAGTGCCAGAGAAGGATAGCATTAACTGGATCACCTCTTCAGAACAATCTAATGGAGTATTATTGTGTAAGTTGGTTGAGATGATTAAAAATTCAGATTTTTTCTATCCACTGGTGTGCTTCTAATAGGATTTATATATCTGAAATAGATGGTTGATTTTGTAAGAGAAGGTTTTCTTGGCAGCAGCCACGAGTTTCGGAACCGGTAAGATTGTCTCTGGCATTTTTCTGGCTGGTTTCTCCTTTCCACTGGTTCCAGTACATCTTAATTGGGTTTTCTCATGCTCGCAGCTTCCAAAATCCTATAGAAAATGGACAACATACTAATTCAACAGTTGATGATGTAAAGATAATGAACCAAAGATCTCATATTCTCTATGAACAATTGAAAGGGTTTGTTCAAAGAATGGACATGAGTGTGGTGAAGAAAGACCTGCCACCTAAAACTGTATTTGTAGTGGCTGTAAAGCTCTCGCCATTACAGAGGAAATTGTACAAGAGATTCCTTGATGTGCATGGTTTCACAAATGGTAGGGCTTCAAATGAAAAGACGAGTAAGAGCTTTTTTGCTGGTTACCAGGCATTGGCTCAGGTTTGTTATTGATTATTATGTCTGTCGTGCTTGTTGTAAGAATGGGTGTGCACTTACAAATAATGATATCATGTCTTTTACACTCTGTTTGATGTTTTTTGAACATGCAAATAGAGATTGTGAAACTTGACCATGTGCATGTGACACTCATTAATGCAACTCAAAAGCAATGCCCTTGTCTGAAAGTCTGTAAAATTGATTTGATTTATCTAGTCTTTGATTCCTTAAATTTTGGAAATTATGTCTATTATTTCACAGTTATCTTTTACAGAGTCAAAACCAAATTACCAAGGTTTTCCTCTCCATTCGTTTCTGTTGAAGAATATTTGTTGAAGTTTTTTTGGCACAGTAAATAGTTTTTCATTGTAAAAGAAAACTTAGAAAACCAAAATTGGCTCTTGTTCAATTTTAATATGCAACTTTGTGTTAACTACTAGGAAAAAATAACAATCAGCTTACGATAGGTCGAAGCAATGTTAATGGGATGTTTGGATCGTGATACATGGTTTGGTAATGTAATGCACACATTTATGCATTCGTGATACATAGGGTAGGTAGTATGCTAATTCATGGTTAGTAGTAGCCAATTAGTTGTTATTTTTTGACCAATTACCTTATTAAATTTTTCTGTCTTAAAAAAATATCATCCTTAATTGTTTTTCTTTCTTTCTAAAAAAAACAATGCAGTATTCTTTTACCTTTTTCTGGAATGTTTTGGGTCTTTATTAAAATTTGGAAAATGAGTAAACAAGTTGTAAGTAAATTATAGGAGTAATGAAACCAAAAAAAGGATTTAATATCTTGCCCATGGATTAGGATTGTAATAGTTTTTCACAATCTTTGCCTGCTATTTCTACCGTTTCCCCTTCAATTCTCTATTTTACAAAATTGGAAACAGTCTCTTCTCAAAGGGGGGCCTTAACTTGATGTTTAGAAATAAAAAAAAGCAGTAGGGGAAAATTATTTTTCTTTTTTCTAAACATTAGGAAGAGTCCCTAAATGTACCCCAATGTACACTAACTAACAACCCCCATGTACCACGAAAGTCATATGTGCTAATTATATTCTCGAATCCCGTACCATGACCTAAATGTCCCAGGAATCTGCTAATATTGTTGATGGGCATTACTCTTTCCTTGAAGATCTTAATGCATATTGTGAACCCTTTGCATGTCTCTGTTACTATGTTTTTCTGCAAAAATAAGCAATGATTCTGGTTAGTTTCTTGCATGTAAGATATTGATATAACAAGTCATCAAATCTTATGTTCCAGATCTTGCACCACCCTCATCCATGAATGTACCATGATCTGGACCGTGCATTCCGAAACATAAAACATGATTGATTTTGTGAATCTGGTAACACTGGGAAGAAGATTGCAGTGAGCATTTAGAAAACTACAGGGTGCATTTTTTGTATTTTCCTGCAAGGTTTAAAACAGGTGAAATAGAAATTTGCTACATTGCGATGGTTATTAATGCAAGAGTTTGTGGAAGGTTTAAGTGAATAGGATTCATGGGTGATAAGAATAGTATGTTGTATTATTTGCTACATTCCCTTGATAGAAATTTGCTACATTGCCATGATTATTGTTGTTGCGAGCTCATTTTGACTCCTGAAAGATTTCGTGAACAGTTGGTTCTTTTACTTGAAAAAAATTATCATCTAATGATTCCAGCAACAAAATATACTTATATTCAGATAATTATAATCTGGTACCTTTTGTCATTGTATTTGTTTGTAGCTTTAATGTCAAAAAGGAAGGCCGAATAAGTTTTCAATGATGCACGTGTAAATTAATTAATCTTTTTGTTCACTGGTTTTAATGAACTTTTAATTGTTCATAGTAGATATGGAACCATCCTGGAATTTTGCAATTGAGGAAAGGGAGAGAATATGTTGGCAATGTTGAAAACTTTCTTGCAGATGACTGCTCTAGTGATGAAAATGTGGACTACAATACAATTGTCGAAGGTACTCCATTTCACCATTTTATCCATATTGCTTGCCAGTTTGACCCATCAGTAGTTGTGCATGCTAGATATATGATGGATGTATTGATTGATTGTGGTCGTGGTCAAAATGCTCTAGAAGACAGTAAATTTCATCAGTTAACCTTGAAGGTTTTTTTTCCCCATCTTTGATGGAAAGTTAATCTTGGAGTTCAGTGTCATGTTTGCTATTATCCTAAACTATTACTGTGTTCAGAATGAGGCAATTCATCATACAGATTTTTTATTTTCAATATGCTGTGTCTTATTTGCTATATGCTGAACTATTACAGTGTTCAAAAGGATGCAATGATTCATAAAAGATAATTTCAAAATTTAATGTTTAGGGTCATATTACATATTCAAAAGGCACTTCAACTGCCCATCTTCTTCTCATTGTTTCTTTAAGATTAACCTCGTAGGCTGCAGTATACGGAGTTTCTAGACACTAGAAACCACCAGTGCAAAGCACAAATAATGCAATTCAAGAATTGCAGAATCAAACCTGTAACCACCTATTCAGATTATACATAAGTGTGTATAATCTGATTACACATAAAAAAAAAATATGATATGACATTAGCAGTGGCAAATCTCTTTCACCATGAAATTTCTCTAATGTCCTTTTAGCCTTCATGCATGGCTGAGCTGCTTGCACACTAACTTGGACAATTAAATTGGGAAATTCATTCTCTGTCATTTTAGGGCTTATTGGCCTGAATTGCTACTTTGATGTTGAAATGTGATGCGGCGTATAGCGTGGTTAAAAGTTAGGGTTCTCAAGCTCGAAGGTTACAAATCTAAGATGTAGAGAAATTTAGAGAAAACTCCCTAGTGTTTTATTAGAAGTCTTAACTCTTAATAATAATCTTCTTCTCAAAATAAACTAGCATCGCTATTTATATTAGTCCTAAAATCCTTTAGGAGAAATGATTTTTCATGAAAACTTACCTAATTAATAGAATCCATCTAGCATTAGGATTTTTAAATAGTAAAATATTAATTACGTTAAAAGTTCTAAATTAAATAGGAAAAATAATCCAAATACAATAAGGTAAATAAAGGCAATACCGCACAATAAATTTTGAGCTTTATTTGAAGGTCTTCCTAATCTCCAAACATCATGAAATTTTAACGTAATAGGAAATAGTGCCTTTACAATCTTTTGTTAAAATTGCAGTTCAATTCAACGATTGAATTAAAAGTTATGTTTGGTCTACCAAACTATATATTGAACTTTTCTTAAACTCCTTAAAACTTAAAAATCTTAACAACTAATAAAATAATGCAATAAATATTTTTATGCCAAGAATATATAAAAAATTTCCCCACGCTAGTCTCCTCTACTTTTGAAAAACTTGTCCTCGAGTTATTTGTCAAAAATTGAACCTGATCACTCTAGAGAAAAAGATATTTCAAATATAACATTGTAGCTATTTTATTCACGAAGTTGCATGTCTTTGACATGTGAACTTCAAAATTTAATTTATGATGTATACATGCGAAAGAAAAATCCATATCTAATGTTATATTTTTTGTTTCTACGAAGTCCACTTACAGTTCCTTCCCACATTCTTTTACTTAAAACGAGTTCATCATCATTTTTGATTTCAATACTTTAACTATTGTGTGTAAAGGAACACCAAGATAATCTTCCATAATATCTCTGGAAGAATTATCAGGAATTATAATGTCCTTGTTTGCAAGATTTTCATCCATGATTGAAAGGTCATCATTTGCCATTGGCTTCTCTAATTTAAGGTCAAACGACTGAAACTATTTGTTAGCACCCTTGTAGTCACATTATCTTCAATATGATTTGATAACTTTGAAATTTTGCTTTCACTAAACTTCTCCCTGTTTTTCCTCGTCTTTTGAGAAGGTTGAATATAAAGCAAATAATATAATTTATTTGCTTATGTCCTCAATATAAAATATCTTCATATTCTCGTATAAGTTCCAAAATTAATGATTGTTTTAAACCTTGCCAAGACAAAATTAAAGGCATACCAATATGAGCACTAAAGTTTAAATATTCGAATCACCATTCTTCAGCACCATAAGAAAGTTTGTTTACGACAAGTCTTACTTTTTGATGACAAGGAACCTTGTTGAAATAAAAATAAGCCAACCACTTGAAAAATCTTTTCTTCGAAAATCTCCCATCATAGAATGGAATCTTATCTAATTTAGGTATAGATCTGGGGTTTTGCCTGCCTCAAGGTAAGTGTCCAAGCAAATTGCTCACCTTTTCATGATTATTGTTTGCTTTACCCATTAGTCGAGCTAGATCTGATGTGGTTTGCTTTAAACCTATGTTCCAAACGATCTAGTTTTTGCTTCTGATCCCGCGCAATGCCTCAGAGGGCCTTCACTCCAGCATCGAGGAGTGGGTTGCTATCTTTTCCGTCCATCAAAGAGACCAATCTACTCTGATGCCAATTGATGTGGCATATAGTGTGGTTAAAAGCTAGGGCTCTCAAGCCCTAAGTTTATAGACTTATACTATAGAAAAATTTAGAGAAAACTCTTCGATGTTTTATTAAAGTCTTAATAATAATATTCTTCTCAAAATAAACTAGACACTTTTATTTATATCAGTCCTTGGAGATTTTTTATGGGAAATGATTTCTAATTAAAACTAAAATCATTTATAGGAAAGGATTTCTAATCAATACTAATTAATAGAATCCATTTAGCATTATGATTCCTAAATAGTAAAATACTAATTAAACTAAAAATTCTAAGCTAAATAGAGAAGATAATCCAAACACAACAAGGTAAATAAAGACAATCTCACACAGTAAATCTTGAGTCTTATTTGAAGGTCTTCTCGATCTCCAATTATCATGAAATTTAAACTCAATAAGAAAAATGGCCTTCAAAATCTTTTGTTAAAATTGCAGCTCAATCAAACGGTCGGATTAAAAGCTTACTTGATTTACCAAACTGTGTCTTGGACTCTTTTTAAACTCCACAAAACCTAAAAATCTTAACCACTAATGAAATAATACAATAAATATTATCATGCCAAGAATATGAAAAGAAATTTCCCATGTCAAAATGTTAGTCCATTATTATGTTATTAGCGGGTAACATTGTTGTGGGAGCAGATTGAAATCAATTTTTTATGGTTATTACTTTCCCAAAACAATGCCCGTTGGCCTGAATCACCACCTTCATAAGGTTAAGCAAAGAGATACAAAACATGCAGAACTAACTAGCACTTGGGAGATCTAAATGCTTCTGTAGTCGTTATTTTGTATAGCTGCATAGATATTCTCAAGACATTGTTCTAACATGGTACTTTTGTTGATACTTCATGCTTGTGTTAAGAATGCATGGATATCGTTCTTCTTCTCCACCTGGACCCATGTTAGTTCTGCTTGTGATGAGTCTATTATTGATTGCTTTTTGTGCTTGCAGAGAAGTCAAGGAATCCAAATGATTTTATTCAAGGGAAAAACGATGATGGATTCTTTCAAAAGGTATGAACATAAACAAATGCTGAATGATTATTATTCTTTACTCAAATTTTCTGAAATTACTGAATTCCCACCAACTTGTTGATATGTAACATGTTTTTCTTTGTTTCCCCCCTTTCCAGGATTGGTGGAATGATCTTCTACTTGAAAATAATTATAAAGAGGTTGATTACAGCGGCAAAATGGTATTGCTGCTTGACATTTTAGTCATGTCTTCTGATGTGGGTGATAAGACATTGGTTTTTACCCAGAGCATACCCACTTTAGATCTGATAGAGCTTTATCTTTCAAGATTACCTCGACTTGGAAAAAAGGGAAAGTTTTGGAGAAAAGGAAAAGACTGGTATAGGTGCGCATATAGAGCTGTCAACTGCTTTGACTCATGGGTTTTCTGCTTTTTCATGATATAGATTTGAAGTTCTTGATTTGGACTTGAAATGTCTTTATAATTGCAACAAGAAGAATCAGTTTACTTCCTCTCTTCTGTCCTCAACAGGCTAGATGGAAGAACAGAGAGCTCTGAAAGACAGAGGTTGGTTGAGAGGTTCAATGATCCCAAGAATAAACGGGTCAAGTGTACTTTGATTTCTACCAGGGCTGGTTCTCTTGGGATTAATCTCTATGCTGCTAACCGGGTGGTTATTGTTGATGGCTCTTGGAATCCAACGTATGATCTTCAGGCCATATATCGGGCTTGGAGGTGGGTTCCGCCAATTTTTTTTCATTCTACTGAAACATGTCCTCTGATGTCTTGATTGAACCTAACATTTACCATTTTTCAGGTATGGCCAGACTAAGCCAGTGTTTGCTTACAGATTAATGGCACATGGCACCATGGAAGAAAAAATCTATAAGCGTCAGGTGATAGAATAACATCTTGTAGCGTTAAATTGGCCTGATCTCTGAAAGCAATTTTAATGAAGAGAATGATTTAATCAGGTAACAAAGGAGGGACTTGCTGCAAGGGTGGTTGATAGACAACAAGTATATAGGACTATCTCCAGAGAAGAAATGTTGCATCTTTTTGAATTTGGTGATGATGAGAACTCAGACACACTGATTGACATTGGCCAACAGTATAGACAGGCAGATACCAGGAATATTTCTAGCCAAACCGCAAATTCTTTGAAACAGAATGCGTCTCGTTCTCATGGAAGCTGTGCTTCTGATAAGGTGATGGAAAGCTTGCTTGGCAAGCACCGTCAGAGGTGGGGTTATTATTTTATTTTTTATATAAAAAGAACTAATAATTTCTTAGCTTCAATCCTTTTTGGATGCTTACCTTCAACTCTGGAATATGGAACAAGGATCTAGGACTGTCTGATTGAGTATATTTGTAACTGATTTTTGATGTGCAATCTGTATGTTAACATGCCATTATCTTAATTCTTTCAGCAATTGGAGTGGATTTTTGAATCACTCGATAAAATAGTAACTTTTCCTTTCTAGTGGTATTCTCAATCATATATATATTTCGCTTAGTTAAAGCATAGTGTCTGATGTGCTTCCTTGTCTTTAGGTGGATTTTCGATTACCATGAACATGAGACTCTTTTGCAAGAGAATGAAGAGGAAAAACTAACAAAGGAGGAGCAAGACATGGCTTGGGAAGTATATAAGAGATCATTAGAATGGGAAGAAGTGCAGCGAGTTTCCCTTGATGATTCCACTTTTGAGAGAAAGCCACCCATGTCAAATGGTGCATCTTCTGCCCCAGATGCAAACAGCATACCTGTGCCAAGCATGGCCCGTCCTGCATCTGAGGCTTCCAATGGAGCACCTTCCCAGAGCATTTCAAGGAGTCGGATGGTGCAGCGGAAATGTACTAATCTCTCACATTTGCTGACCCTTAGAAGTCAGGGAACGAAAGCTGGGTGCACTACTATATGTGGGGAATGTGCCCAGGAGATAAGCTGGGAAGATTTGAAACGGGAGGGTAAGGCAGCACGGTAAAGACACCATCCCCTGTATTTTGTTCATATACACTATATCTAGTGTAATCTATTTTGATAGTAAAGGGAAGCAGCTGAAAGTTTAAATTCATTTGTTTTGGTAGTAATATTGGCGGGCTCATTCTGGCTAATCTTTCCTGTCTGTTTTTGTTTTTGAAGGGAGGGGGTTGTACAGAGATATGGGATTTTGGGATGGTTGTAGATAAATTGGAGGGAAAGTGTAAATCTCAACTCATATGATCCCTTTTTGATGTAGTTATTGTTACGGAAGCTGTTATCGTCAAGAATGTAATTCCACTAATCCTTTCAAGATATGGAGATACATGCTCCTTTGTGTTCTTTTCAAATGCGCAACTTAGATTACTGTGCAAGGGCCTTGGTAACCATGCACTGATTACATCTCAGTATTAGGATTAGCTTGTTTTCTTGATCATGGTTATTCACGACATGCATGTGATGAAAAACATCTGTCAATCTAGAGTTTAGCTTGATGGGTCAACCTAGTAACTCGTCGACTCAAGGCATTTTAGAACTTAGAACTGGTTCTTTTTATATGTATAAAAAAAAAATCATTGTTTGGGTTGATTCACCGTCGTGGAGGTCAACTGGTTGATTTAGGTTAGGTTGATTCAAGAGTTGGGTACTAGTGTTTTGAGTCTTGACAATTATAGGAGTGTATTGTGCTTTGATCTCGTAGAAATGTTTGTATATTTATGAATAGAACTGACGATATTTCACTACCAAATTTTTAATGTAGACTTGATTGAGCTTGTATATACGATTTCTTGAATATTGTTATTCTTTTCAAAATCAACACCTTTCATGAATAATATCAACATCGATGTGGGGAACCCTAATGGTAGATCCTAAAAAAAAGTTTTGGTAGAGAATGCATGAGAGGTTCATCGGTGAGAGAGAGGAGAAGGGAGAGATGTTTGATCCTGTGTGAATTAAGACAAAATATTTAGCATTTAATTGACATGTTCATAGCTTAAAGTCATTTTCAGCACAATATTAAGTCATATTCAAGACTGATCCCATTTTATTTGAATTAAAACAAAATTATAGATTATTTTATAAGGATAAATCTAACTCCATTAAGGATAGAATGTTAGATATAGATTTGGTTATTTCACCTACTTT
>Ga0325405_1002381_pt1 | contig 19299 bp, 8 predicted proteins | sample PopdelMetagenome_21_FD_205663 | JGI IMG/M metagenome (GOLD analysis project Ga0325405, IMG submission 205663) | Populus deltoides microbial communities from Bellville, Georgia, United States - Xylem-Control-R2 | ecosystem: Host-associated > Plants > Phyllosphere > Stem > Wood/Secondary xylem...
GGGTTGATAGCCCAGATATCAATACTTGTTGTGGAGATCCTTGTTCAAGGAGTAAGAGGTTAAAGGTTTCGTCTTCTGTTGTGGTTCCTCCTACCTTCAGTGGGTCTCCATCCTTTTGTGCTTCTCCTTCCTTTAGTGGGTCGCCATCCTTCTGTGCTTCTCCTTCCTTTAGTGGGTCTCCTTCGTTTTGTGGCTCTCCATTTCATGGTGAGAACTGATGGCATATGGCACAACGGAAGTGAATGATAATGTCTCTCGTGGAATGCGATGAAGCTTCTTCTTCAAAGAGGTTGAGAAGCTAATCACAAACAGTTGGTGTTTTCAATGATGATGACGATAAGTTATTCGTCAGCATGTACAGTGAAAGATAGAGATCAAACTTTGTAATAATAATAATGCCATAAAGGCTAAGCCATAAGAGTCCTTTTGTCTAATGACAGTGCCAAGTTTGGTTGCCTCTATCTGGCTTTTGTTTAGATGGAAATTAAATTCAGTAAACACATCTCCTTCTCTGTCATTTTTGTGGTACGAAGTGTAGAATATTGCAGGCCAACGTTTTTTTGTACAAACTGCTCGTAGTTTTTTGACAGTTTGCTGCAAGGCACTTAAGTACAGAAGTTACTGTCAAGCGGTAACATATACAGGTCTGATCAAGTATGTAGCCTTGTATGGGTTCGGATGTGATGAATGTTCTTAATTATTATTAAAGAATATGGAAACAAAAACCATCACCAGCTAGCTGTGTATTGTAATTGAGCTCATGTTAATTTCTTGGCCAATATCCCTTCATGTTAACATGACTGGCGTCATCAATTCAACATGCAAGCTCTCCACAATCAGAAAATAAAATTTAGTTTTAGCACATAATACTGTTGATTTTATTATGAAGGGGTGTGAGTTTGCTATGTTTAGAAGATGCAAAATGCAAGCTTTGTCCCAGAAATGAAGAAGAAATCTCAAGCCTGCAACTATTAGAAGGCACTAACTGATCTGTAAGGAAAATCCCTGTTGTCCTTCTCTATATATAAGCATATACAGTGCTTTCTGCCGCTCAAAAAAGCTCATTAATTTTAACTCTGTTGATGGGGGGAAAGGGCCATTCTTAACGAATGATAAAGCATGGGATTTAGGAATTTTACATCTGTGAATAATCAACTGTGTAAGAATTAAGCAACATCATCTTAATTTAACATTTGGGCTGTCCGAAACCAATATAATAATGACAAAGCTTGTTTCCACTCGAACGTTTCACACCATGAGCACCATCCTCATTCTTTGTTTTCCTTGTTGACGCAGAGTCACTAATTATCAACTAATAGGAGCAAGCAAGACTTCATTGGATATCCTACCCTGATCAAAAGATGAAACAATTTTGAGGCATAAGAAGAAAAACAAACAACAGAAAGTACAACACATGATGTTTGTGTCTGCTAGCAAGTGTGTGTTCCACGCTTGATCCCTTGCTATGATAGATTTCCAGCAGTTCATCGTACGTGCCATCAATCAAAATCATGGTTCATTGTTTTTCCTATCAATCAAAGCAGCTTGTTACTTTCTGCAGACTAAAATACTAATAGAATGATCAATGATTGAGTAGATTTCTCATGGACTTTTGTGCTTTGTAATTATCTTGATAAATGTTCTGTTGCATGATCACCTGTGGTCACTACAAGGCCAAAAAGGCGCTTTTTGTAGTCCACCTGTGGTCACTACAAGCCACTCATTTTGAGATTCCGGGTATAAACCTTGCCCGTAAAAAAATAGTTGAGATCCAAATTAATTTTGATTATAAATTTTTTTAACAAAAACCTAAAAAGAATTATTTTTTCTAAGCGTGACCATAAAACTATCACGTAAGAAAATTTCAATGCTAAAAAAAAATATAGATTTCAAATTGGTTAATTCTGGGCCCAATTATCCGCATAATGGTCAGTTTCAGCTTTCGGGCTTGGTCCCCAGTTGAAACTAGTTTGCTTAGAACCCACAAGACATGTTCTCTGTCCAACTATGAGAAACCTATAAAAAGAGAGAAGATGACGCCATATTTCGACATAAACGTTGTCGTATCCTTACCATTTAGTGGCCTTAACTAACAATCCGGGGTCGGTCTTGTCTTCAATTTCTGGTTAGCAGTTCGTACAGTGACGCCTGCCAAGGGTTTCTCTTCTGTGATTCTGCCTCCCTCGCAAAGACAACAAGGCACTCTCTTGCTACCTTTCTTACTCTAATTCGAGAATTGCCTGATTCTGTATCACTATTTGTTAATATCTTCTTTTTTGGCTTTGGATGGTAAGGTTTGCTGGAGTTGACGAGGGGAATGAAGGCTATATTTTGCGGGAATCTTGATTATGACGCGCGGCAGTCTGATTTGGAGCGTCTTTTTAGAAGATATGGGAGAATTGATAGGGTGGATATGAAGTCTGGTTAGTCAATATTTTCTTCTTTTGTTTTTTTTTTTAATATTATAATGTTTCTGTCTCAGAACTAATCTAAAATTAAAGTTAGTGGTGCATTTTGCAAGCTGTTTTTGGGGTGTTATTTACTTGCGTTAATGATCCTCTCGACTGGCCACTTAACCCATTGAACCTTGTGAATTCAGAAACTAGGGTATATAAGAATCTGTTTGTAAGCTGTTGATTGGAATGCATTTACTTGTGTTTCCCACTTTGAACATTGCAAAGTTGCCAGAAACAACATAAGGCGTAATGATCCTTTTGACTGGCTACATGAGGCATTGAACAACTTGGATTCCATCTTATTGCTAGCTAGATAGATGTCTATCTTGGCCTAATGGAAAGATCTCTGGAGTTTACGGATTTCTGATATTCTTTTGAAGAAAGTAAGTTGGAAGATGGAGCTGGGGCAAGTTAGTCTTGTCTTTGTAGATCTACCTATGTCATAATCTGTATTTACCATGAGCACCCTAAGCAGTATTCACCATGTGTAATGGCACACTAGCTAGTCGACCACTTTTGCTGCATTTAGATGTGCTGTGACAATTGTGATAGGGCTAATGTTCCATCACTTGGACATCCAGTTGGGAATTTAGCTGATTTTATTTTCCTTGTGTAAATAGTGCATTAGTCCAAAACATGTGTGGTATGACTTTGAATTCTAGATTTTGATATCTAGTTGGCACTTTGACACCAAGAAACTTTCCTCTTGGCTGAAAGTTAAATGCACTTGAAAATGAGATTATTTTACCTTTTTTTAAAAAAATATTCATGCCATTTATTAGTTCTATAGCTGTTAGGGAAAGCTGTCAGCTGATATTTTAAGGGTCAATTTGTTCGTTGGAAATAATTATTTTGAGATGTATATGTATTATTTTCAATGGAGAAATCAACACCTTTTTCTTTGGTGTGTGAACCCGTATACTCAAAGATTTCTTTGACGCAGGATTACTTGGAATGTCTATGCTCTTCTTGGTTGGATATGCTCCTCTGCATTTATTTTTGTGGCATATTTCAAGCATCATCTTCTTCATGTCTTTTTTCCACAAGAACCAACCTGATCCACCATGGAACTGTCATCCTTCATTCCCTGAGACACCATTGCCTTAATTTCCTCATGAGTTTTGGTCAATGTTCTAATTTTGGAATCTTTCAGCATAGAAATCATGATGATCTCACAGCCAGTGGCAGGTGCCATATTACCGCCCAACAGGTCTTCTTTTGTATCTATTTTTTTCTTAAAAACAAAGAACTAAATTAGATGAGATTTCCTCATGATGTATAATGTCTCTATTAAAGGATGCATGACTCAGGATGATGCTTCTTCTGGGTTGTAACTGTTTTTTTCCTGGTTCGTTAACATTCTGGTTTTGTAGGATTTGCTTTTGTCTATATGGAGGATGAAAGAGATGCTGAGGATGCTATCCGTAGGCTTGACCGAGCTGAATTTGGGAGAAAAGGGCGCTGTCTTCGTGTTGAGTGGACTAAGGTAGGTTTGGTAGTTACTTGAGGTGTGTAAGCCATGGAGTCTAATTGTTTCTTAATAACTGGCATTCCATATCTTTAGTGTATATTGGCTCCATTCATCTATGAGTTCATACAGACACTCTATATGTATGGGTATTAAACATGACCTTTATATGTAAGTTTGTGAGCCTGTGGTGTTAAAAATCTCAATTTCTGGCTTTCACATAAGAAGACCAGGCCTAACTTGATATTTAATATATTTATGAAAATTTTAGCTAATCCTCTTACCCCCTTTCTCCCATCCTCCCTCCATGAGTGTGCAACTCTTGCAATTGCTTCTGTTTGTTTTTCTTTACTTTCTCAATGATTAGTTTCCATGTTTGACGGGGAAAATGTGTTGACTTCATATATACATGGTTGTCCTTTTTTATAATTAATCAATCACCCAAAATTATGTATTGCAGCAAGAACGTGAAAGTAGAAGGCCTGCTGGTTCAAGAAGATCATCGACTAACACGACTCCATCAAAAACTTTGTTTGTCATTAATTTTGATCCAGTTCATACCCGAACTAGGGATCTGGAGAGGCACTTTGATCCTCATGGAAAAATATTGAGCACAAGGATTAGGAGAAATTTTGCGTTCGTTCAGTATGAGTTACAGGAAGATGCTACTAAGGCATTGGAGGCAACTGACATGAGGTTGTTTTTTCTTATAAATACTCTAGCTGATTACAGTCTCTTTTAGTAACTCTGTTCAAACATTGTCTTACTGATTGTCAATAAAACAAAATGTGATTAAGTTGTTGTGTTAGTACTTGTGTTTTCTAGGTTTAAAACAAGCTACTTTGACCAAGTTTAATATGCTTCGGTGCAATATCTTATTGTTCAATTTGTGAGACAGTCCTGAAAATCCAGTATATGGCCATATCAAGTGTTTTCATTTAAAAGTTTTTCCAAACTCCCAATAACGTTCTCACTTTCACTGGCTTAAGAATTATTTGTCAAAAACCTCTTCTTATTTTTGTGGTTTCTTTTTCGTGGTGCAGCAAGTTCATGGATCGGGTCATTTCGGTGGAATATGCTGCTCGAGATGATGAAAGAAGGAATGGTTACAGTCCTGAGAGAAGAGATCGTGACAGATCTCCTGACAGAAACTATAATCGTGAACGATCCCCGAGTCCATATCGTAGAGATAGGGGCAGCCCGGACTACGGTCATAGATCAAAAACTAATTCCAGACCTGAACCAAGAGGAAATCATAATTACGATAAAGCTGAAAGTCCTGAAAATGAAAGATATCGCAGGTTTATATTATTTTCAACTAGCAATTCTCTGTTATTTTTGCTTTGTGCTCACTTTCTAATTTTTCAACAATGTAACATGTGAATATACTATGTTTACAAGCATTTTGACCTTATTATTTTCAATGCAGCCGTACCCCACCATCTCGAGAAAGGTCTCGTTCTTGAGATACAGCAGAAGGTTCGACAGTCTGTCCTTTTCTATCTGTCGACTAGTCGCCACACGTAGCTGGGCTACTCCGTTAATGTGCATTTTGTATCAATGACTTTTTTTTTTTAAGAGGCTTCTTCTGTATTGACATGGTTTGTGAGGTTTTGTATTTAGATCTTGTTTGTTTATGTAGTCACCTCATGCTTTTCAAAAAAAAAAATACTTCAAATAAATTTTTTTATTTTTTTATCATAATACAAAAAATACTTTAAAAAACAATAATTATCATAATATCAAATGTTATTTTTCTCAAGTTCAAATTTTTGGTTCTACTGATGTTTTGGATGTGGGCAGCATTGGTATTGTTGAATTCAAATAAAGCTGGGACGCAGTGCTGAATTTTGAATAAAAGTTTGAGAGCTATTGTTTGTAAATGCAATTATCTACCATTGTTGTTGCTGTTGTTATCCCCGTCCTAGGAGAAAAACACTTTCTACTTTTGGGGCTGAGAAATCGTCTTTTAGGCAATTTACGCACAAATCATTGGGCCTTTATTCAATGACAAGCAGTAAAGCTTACAAAATGTCAGAGTTGTGGGTTTTTGTGGACTTCGTTTTGCATGCAAATATTTGAAAGTTTGAATTTGCCTATGATTTTGTTTTCAAGAATGAAGTTGTCTGATGCTTCTTGTGGTGATTGTCTTAAGTGATAAAATTAGGTTTCTGGAAGCGGTCAAACCCGGTCGGCAGAAAATCCACCAAAATTTGTTCCCGAGCAATCTGATTTCACTGCATTCGACTCCACCAATCTTGGAAATCAAGCCTGCTTTGGTTCGATTTCTCTCTTCCTCTCCTCTCTTTTTTGTCTTTTGGCGGGGTTTTTAACTGGTCATAGTTTAGACACTCCGTTTTCCACGAGCAGGCTTTGATTGCTTGCTGCCCTCCAATGAGGTGTTCTGCATTTTTATTTTTTTTGTTTTTAGATATTTTTAAAAAACATTTTTTATTTAAAGAGTTATTAAATTGAAATTTTTAAATATTTTTTATAATTTTAATATTAAAAATAAAAAATATATAAAAACACTTTCCATCGGAAACTCGAACATTACTGAACCACCAGGGATGAGATTTCACTGTATGCTTTAATGGGACAGAATATTGATGTAGAAAACGTAAAGGATTTTACTGTATGCTTTAATGCGACAGAATACAAGACTTCAATGCATGCATGAACTATATCCTTGCAAGGCATAATTAGTTAAAGATCAACAGAATATTTGAAGACTTTAATGTGGCTTCCTTGCATTTGCGTAGAGGATCTGTAATTATTCATGTCGAGCCCCCTTCTTGTTTTTCTGTGAGAAACAACTCGAAGCATTAGCTTAGCTGGGCGGTCTCTTGAAAGGCACCCGTCGGCATTCTTCATCAAAAGCCAAGAATCTTTGTTTCGAATGCAGGCGCTCGTGAAAAAGATACCCTTCTTTTTTATTGGGATGTAGCTGGCCCACCTACATCTTCTTTGCTGTTAAAAAAAAGTGTTTTCGATTGAAATTATTTTTTATTTAAAAATATATTAAAATAATATCATTTTATTTTTTTAAAATTATTTTTTATTTTAATATATTAAAATTCTGTGATCATGGAGTTGTTACCGTTGTTGATGGGATTCACATCACACTTATCTTTCCAGAACTACTTCAACTAAATCTGTCTTTTCAAGATAATCATGCTGCTAAGATTACTATCTTTTAGAATTCTACATCTCAGCCCTCACAACCTAGTTAAAATTACTGTTTCTTTGTGCGTAGATTCTTGGATTCGGACAAGAGCAGCTGCAGGGGTTTTAAAAGAAGCACGATGTCATTTTAAGGTAGCATAGTTGTTTTATAAACTGGTTTTTTTTTTTTTGCTTTAAAATATAGTAAAATAATATTTTTTATTTTTAACATCAAAATATCTAAAAATATAAAAAATAATTAATTTAAAAAAATAATAATAAATATTTTAAAAGAAGAACACGGCGTCGCGGCACAAACAGGCTAGCCAAGGGCGGTGGGGACAGAAGCTACACGATTTTGCGAATGCGAAGCCCGAAAAATTGTATAAAGCCGACACACAAACAGCGTCACGTTCCAATGACGCATCCACGCGTCTTGGTTAACTCGCCCTTGCCATTCAAGAAGCCATCGACACGCAATTATACGGTACTTGCTTCTATTGCTATTGCTAGATTTTGAAATCAGGAAATCATTCTAGAATTCATGGATATAATTTATTTTTGTGTTTGGAACTGTGTATTTTAAAAATATATTTAACTTAAAAATAAATTAAATTTCAGTATTTTCCAGTATTTTCTGATAATTTTTATGCGTTGTTGTCGAAAACTTTAAAAAAATATTTTTATATATTTAAAAAAAAAACCTTAAAAAAGTGACTATGCAAGACAATGATAAACGCACACTTTAATAATCTAGTCTTATTTATAGATTTTAAAATCTTTGTTTAGCATATCTGGGGATGTTCTCGTTGACAAGTAATGATATCCCTCTCAGGTAAAATATTTGAACTTCAATTGATGGAATGCAACCATTTTTGCCGTTGCGCTGCTTTTGCCATGCACTGTGCTTAACGGTCAAGTTGGTTACCTTTGAGCTCTGTTCGTAGAATTCTACGGTGAAAATACATGTTTTACATTAATTATGATTTTAAAAATTTTCGATTAATCTTATAATAGTTTTCTTTTCCCTGTTCGCTGGTTCGATCTAGGCTTATTTGGAATTTTGATGGCAGTTATGATTTAAAATGTTTTTTGTTTAAAAATATATTCAAATGATATTTTTTAAAAAATATTTTTTAAATCAGCATATCAGAACGATGTAAAAACATAAAAAATATTAATTTTTAGTAAAATTAAATAAATTAAAATATGAGGGAGCGTTGTTTCAACCGCGTTTCCAAACGGACTCCTAGTGTATTTGAGATTATGTTATAAAGTATATTTTTAAATAATTTTATTGTTTTTAATATTAATAATAAAATCATAAAAGAAAATATATTAATTTTATATTTAAATAAAAATATTTTTGTAAGACATTAAAAAAAAAAAAAAGGCTCACAGCTAAGAGGAAAACATTTATATTCTCACAGTGAGAAGATGGTGAAATCGGATTCTCTTGACTATCTGACGATGACACTTTTCACTCTCATGTCTGCCCTCGGTATCGCATTTTTAGTCAAGACGTGACATTTTAAGATGCTGATTTCTATTTGAGATTTTGCTGAAAGGTGCACACGTGAGGGGTGTTGTTTGGCAGTTATTTTTTAAAGAAAATTTTAATTTTCTTTAAAAAATTAAATTAATATTGTTTAGAGTTTTTTTAATTATTTTAATGTGGTGAATTTAAAAAAAATAAAAAATATTAAAGCAAATATTATCTTGATATATTAAAAAAACATTTTAAAATACACATTACACCGTAATTCTAAACCCAACCAATAATATAACAAAAAGAAGATTATAGGCTTGCTGTCGGTGCTTTATGAATAACACAAATGAAGGGGGTAATTTTGACATTTCAAAACATGGTATGGAGACTCGGTGATCAAGTTCGTGAAAATAGTTTTTAAACATGAGCTACAATTAAATCACATATCACATACAGGTGAGTTGACCGTAATAATTTAATTTTTTAAATTTTATAAAAAAATAAAAATAATGTGAAAAAAATCAATGAATTTTGAGTAGAACATACTCAAACCGAATTATACTAAATCAATTATTTCTCGATTAATCTCTTAAAATCTAATTCTTAAATTATAAATTAATTCGTGTCATCCTTTAAAATAATACTTATAAGAAATTTTGAGCAGATCACACTCAAAATAACTAAATTGGATTATTAGATTAATTCTATCTCCATTGATTTCTTAAACTCAACTTGATAATTAAGCTCTCAAATTAAAACAATACTTATTATAAATCGGCGAGTGTGGTGTTAGGCATGAGTTGAAGCTAATGATGCAGCAATATATATATATATATATATATATCCTCATCATGCCATGGCAGGATAAACAAGTATGAAAACAGTCCCGACACGTAACGATCCATTATTGTATTGCAATTTTTTGAACATATATAGCTTTTTTCAGCAAGAAATTTGATGAATATAGCTGTCAACATGCTTCAGGTAATCATCTCGTCCGTGGCTGCTCGAGTTTAAAAACATTGAACTTTGGCGAGGACCAACCTAAGCTTTTTAAAAATAAAATACATGAATATAAATAAGAAATTTATTCTCAACATCAAGATAATATGCAAAATACACTCTTAAAATGTCATGAAAATCCTTTTCTCTCTTCCCCTTCAAGAATAATAATATAAAAAATTATGTGATTACTAATATGATGGTCACTAGAGACTTACATAATCAATTTCAAGACTCGTGAGATTAGTCGTGATGTACGTAAACTGACCCGGATACCCACATTAATAAAAAAAATTCATATAAATATGTGATTATTAATATGATGGTCACTGAAGGCTTACATAGTCAATTTCAGAACTTGTGAGATTAGTCGAGGTGTACGCAAGCTGACCCGGACACCCACGTTAATAACAAAAATTTATATAAATAAAAGATAGGATATTTAATCAACCTTGTTTCTGGGTATATTTTTTATTTCAATTTCAAATATTTATGAATTCAAATAAAAGATGAGTGATTTTAGAATTAGGTTACCGTTCAATATAATATGAATAACACTTGAAGCAAGAGAAATATCATTAATAGAGTGTTTTGACATATTTTTTTTCATGTTTTTTTAAAAGTATTTTTAACTTTAAAAAATATAAAATTAATATATTTTTACTGAATTCTATTAATTTTAATATAGTTATATAGCAATAAAACTAAAAAATCTTAAAAAACATCATACACTATTATTTCAAAATTGATATATAAGAAAACATTAATGGGTCCGTCATCGAGTTCCCCCAGATTCAAATGCATTTGGTTTCTTTGTATTTCTTGATCCACTTGAAGTGCATCTTGGTAATTCTACCCTGCAGCCAGCACATCATCCGTGTACTTAACACGTGCCGCTAATATCAACCGTCAAAGACCACTTATTACTTATTACACGTCCCTGTCTCACACGCTTAAGACTCTCGCCACGTCAGCATCAACTCCTCGATAACCTAAATAAAAATTTCCTAAGAATAAAAACACATTCAAATTCCACCCGCATCTCAACGGTCGAATGCCCTGTTTCAAAACGAATCATAGCCACAGGATCCATCAATCATGCTTGACAAGTAACCATCCCTGTCTTGTCAAGGAGTAAACTCTGATTTAATCCCAATTATTTTGACATGTTAATAAATCAGTTGCATGGTCTCAGACTCTCAGGCATGTTTCTGCGTTACATAATTATTACTCTTCAAAATATTTTTTATTTTAAATTATATTAAAATAATATCTATTTTTTATTTTTTAAAATTTATTTTTAACAATTCAAAAATACCAAAAAATTAATTTTAAAAAAAATCAAATTATTTAAAAAACATGGTCAAGCCACAATAACAAACACTCTTGTGTTTGGTACTATGGTAGCATGTCTAAGTGTGTGATTTGTATTAGGATGTAATGTATTTTTTACTTAAAAGTGTATTAAAATATTTTTTATTTTTAACATAACTATATCAAAATTAATCAGAAAACACCATAAAACATTAAATTAATATTTTTTAAAACCAAATATATTTTTAAAATGATTTAAGTACAATTTCAAATGCAAAAACAATCTTTTAAAAAAATACTTTTAGTTATAATTTTTTGAAAAAAATACATGCTCTGGGATAAATTTTTATACGTAAAACTCACCCTAAACTGTGGGCAAGACAATTTTTTATTAAGCATGAAACGATGTTTTTTGGCATGTTGTGGAAAGGAGTACTACAAAATATATTATTTTCATTTTTAAACCCTTGTTTTGTTAGAGAATGGTTTTTAATTATTTTTTTTATTTTAAATTAATATATTTTTAAATTTTTTAAATTATTATATCAAAAATAGTTTTTAAAAAATAAAAATAATATTATTTTAAATAAAAAATATTTTAAAAAATAAATAGTCTCCCGTGCAACCTCCGTCTTCCCATTAGCTGAAACTTTAAGCAATTAACGCAACTCAAGGATAGAAATGTAAATTACATATTTTGAGGGACCAGCCTAATAACTATTTTGAAATGACATAAATTAACTATAATGTACACCCCTACAAACCCCCCCTCTCTCTCTCCCTGTGAAAGTACTACGTCGTAAAATAATGTTTTTTTAGCAGACAGGGTGACTGACACATTTGCTTCTAAAAATTTACCAGTAGCATAGAGAGAGAAACAGTTCTGGTGAGAGAGAGAGTTTGATTTTTGAATGTGACCGTGATTACTATATATTTATCATGTTCTCTCGTGTCTGCTAGTGTGTTCATTCAAACTTGACCTGCTTAGTTTCTTGGTTTTTTCTTTTTTATTTGTTTTTTACACTGATTTCGACCGTTTGATGTCGGTTTCTCTATATTCAAACAAAAGCGAATTCTGGGCATTTCTCATTTCTGGTAAGTGTTGTTGGGTTTCTTTTGTTTTTTAATAAAAACTTGTTTTCATTGCTCATTCTGGAGGCACTACTTAATTCTAGCTTGCACAAAGTTTGAGTCTTGAAGGCAGATATCGTGCTTGCTTTGAGTTCTTGTTTCAACTGAGAGAGAAAAGGGGAGAAAAGTTTGAAGATCAAGCTACACGGTGGGTTGTTGCTTTCTGGAGAGAAATGACAAGTTCTGATTCCTGAGGCTTAAAGGTTGGTTCTAGGAGTGGATTTTGTTTGCCTTTTATGATATCCTCTTCAGAAAAAAAGAAGAGATCTTTTTTTTTTGCCCCTTTACTTTTTTCTTACTGGGTTCTCTTATTTGGTTTCTAAAAATCCGTCAATTCACATATTTGATGGTTCGATTATCTTACTGTATTATATTGTTCTTGTAGAAACAGGAAGGGCTTTGAATTGAGGTCTTTGAATGTTGACGAAGGTCAAGGCAAATTGAGGTATGTACTTTTGCATTTATTGATTTGGATTTTTTTTTCTAAATAAAAAAAAATTCATAGTGCGGTTGGTCTACTGATTAATCTTGAAGAATTTAAATACACTTGATGTATATCACAACTGTAGATAGAGACTTGTACCTTCTCTTCAAAGGAAAGTCTCTTTCTTCACTCTCTCAACCAGCTAGCTAGCTCTATCTATGAGGATAAAAATGGCAATACACAGCCAAGAATCCACTTTCTCTGAAATCTTGACCATTGGATATCTATCAAGATCACCTTAACAAAGCTTAGAATATAAATCTGATACCCATGTTCTACCTTCTTCATGGTTGAAAAGTAAAGTTTCAGATTTTTTTTTTTCACTTCCCAGTATACCCTTGACAACCACCACTACTTTCTTCCACTCAATCCAGCGGTAGTTGTATAGCTTAAGGTGATACTCAAAAGGGTGTTTTGGTATTTGCATAATGTTATGTCTTAAAAGGACGGCTATATTTTTTAATCGTTAAAAAGTAGGTTCTTTCATTTTCATGATTCGATCCATAATAAATTAGAACAATTTTGTGTTTATCATTTTGTGGGATATGCATTAATTTGGTTTAGTTTTGGTTGGCGTTTAATGACCACTTAAAAAGCTACGGAAATGACTTGCTGGAGCATCTTCAAGGGTACTTTGATTTGGTTGGTCAGGTCTTGTTTTCAGTGAAACAGACTTTGTGCGATCATACAAGATTCTCAAGGCTCTTGATGTTGGCTTATTTGTTTTTTTTATTTGTGGTTTATTTTAAAAAACCAGTAGCCTTAGTTTATAATTTATGTATGATGATTGTAACTGCTCCACTGCCTTTGAATTTTCTATGCAAATATCATTTCCTTTCTCATTTCGTAACAGCCAGGTCATCCATCCTTTAAGGTTTGGTTTTCTTTTTAATTCAGTTGTTGCAGCTCTGGTAACCAATTTGATCTATACACGTTAGAAATCATGGTGGAAGATAGAGGGAAAGAAGTTTTGGTTGATATTCAATCAGTTGAAGACTGGTTATCTCATGCGCAAGAGCTTGTTCCTGTGGTCCTTGACAAGGCCAGGGAGGTTAAGGGCTTTCCTGGTAGATGGAAGATGATAATTTCCAAGTTGGAGCAGATCCCATCGCGTTTATCAGACTTGTCAAGCCACCCTTGCTTCTCCAAGAACGCTCTTTGCAAGGAGCAATTGCAGGCTGTGTCGAAGACGCTCAAAGAAGCAATTGAATTGGCAGGCTTATGTATGGGTGAGAATTATGGGGGTAAGCTTAGGATGCAGAGTGATCTTGATGCGTTATCTGGTAAATTGGATTTGAATTTACGAGACTGTGGGCTTTTGATTAAGACTGGGGTGCTTGGCGAGGCTACTTTGCCTTTAGCTGTGGCTAGCTCATCAACAGAACCCGAGGCTGCTATTCACAGCAATACAAGGGAATTGCTTGCCCGGCTTCAGATTGGGCACTTGGAGGCGAAGCACAGAGCTCTTGATACACTTGTTGAGGTCATGAAAGAGGATGAGAAGGCTGTTTTAGCTGTTTTGGGGCGGAGCAACATTGCTGCTTTAGTCCAGTTGTTAACAGCAACTTCTCCTCGTATTCGAGAAAAGACAGTTACTGTAATCTGCTCACTTGCAGAATCTGGAAGCTGTGAGAATTGGCTTGTTTCAGAGGGTCTTCTGCCACCTCTCATAAGGCTTGTTGAGTCAGGTAGCACTGTGGGTAAAGAGAAGGCTACAATTTCTCTCCAGAGATTGTCAATGTCAGCAGAAACAGCCAGGGCAATTGTTGGTCATGGTGGGATTCGACCACTGATTGAGATCTGTCGAACTGGTGATTCTGTATCACAGGCTGCTGCTGCTTGCACATTGAAGAATATCTCAGCTGTCCCTGAGGTTCGGCAAAATCTAGCAGAAGAGGGAATCGTGAAGGTAATGATCAATCTCCTAGACTGCGGGATTTTACTGGGATCAAAAGAATATGCAGCAGAATGCTTGCAGAATCTCACTGCCAGCAATGACAATCTGAAAAGAGCTGTTATTTCGGAAGGCGGAATTCGAAGCCTATTGGTATATCTTGATGGTCCACTACCCCAAGAATCTGCAGTTGGGGCGTTAAGGAATTTGGTTAGCTCAGTTTCTACAGAAATGTTGATATCTTATGGTTTCCTCCCCCGTTTGGTTCACGTGCTCAAGTCTGGATCACTTGGTGCCCAGCAAGCTGCTGCATCTGCAATTTGCAGGGTTTGCACATCAGCAGAGATGAAAAAATTAGTAGGGGAAGCTGGGTGCATCCCTCTTCTTATCAAATTACTCGAGGCTAAATCAAACAGTGTTAGAGAGGTTTCTGCACAAGCAATCTCGAGTTTGGTGTCCCTTTCACAGAATCGAAGAGTAGTTAAAAGGGATGATAAAAGTGTGCCAAATCTAGTGCAATTGCTCGATCCAATCCCACAGAACACTGCAAAGAAATATGCTGTAGCTTCCCTTGCATCCCTTGCTTCGACTAAGAAATGTAAGAAGTTGATGATTTCATATGGAGCAATTGGATATCTCAAGAAGCTTACTGAGATGGACATCCCGGGCTCAAAGAAGCTACTTGAGCGACTAGAAAGAGGAAAATTAAGAAGTTTGTTCAGTAAGAAATAGAGAGAAACGAAAATCTACTTTTGTATGATAACTTCTCTTCCCCTTTTTCCTTCATCTATTCAGTGTTTCATTTTCTGTATGAAACAAACTAGTCAACGACAAGCTGGGGCACTCAAAAGTGTGGCTAATCTATGCAGTTAATGTTCTATTTATAAAAATATATAAGAATCCTCGAATGCAGCTTCTTTACCTTCTTCTAGCGTTCATATTTTGCACGTGGACAGCGCTGTTGCAATCATATTTCTGGCCCCATGTCTCTCCTTTCTGCTTCGCCATCTATCTGTGTGCTTGGATTGATCAGAGATCTTTATGCCGTACTCATTTCTAATGATGTAAAAAATAAAATTTTAAAGCAAAAAATATTTTAAAAAACTACTGGTATCACTGTTTCTTAAACATCTCTTCTAAAAACAAAAATATTTTCATCTTTGCAATGCCATGTTGTATGCAAATTGCAAGTGAATGCTGCTGGTAAGCTTCAGAATTCTTTGTTTATTTTATTTTGCGCTGCCATCCACTAACTACACTGGTGTCGAGGATGCAAAGAAAACATGTTGAATAAACCCTTGTACTTTCAGTGGTTGGGAAATGATAATGATGCCTCCTTGTGCCCAGCTATTGTGCTTAGTGAATAGAGCTGTAAATACTAGTAAGCAGTGCCATCATACCACTGATGCTTCAGATTTGCTGCGAGGAACAATTATAGCTATAAAACCAGACAACCTAGTAACTTGTTGACCTGAAGATTAGCTTGGTTTGAGTTTTATTCCGAACTGGATTTTATTTTTACTAAAATGATATTTTTAGCTGACCTGTTTAGTTTGTTATCTGGGTTTTGATTCAGGTCAAAACTTAGAATTTGTAACCATGGATAAAACTTGGTTTCAATTAATTTTGCCATGTTACATTTGAAAAGTAGTGCCTTCAACAGAACCAATTATTGCAGATTTGAATATTACATGAAACGAAAAGACAAGGCCTACCCTTTTGTTTCATGTGATTTGTATTCTGCAATCACAACCTAATCGTAGAAGATATGAACGCAGCCGAAGATCTCACCTCTGGTAAAAGATTTCCAAGACTTCGTTTCTGTTTCCGTTTGTGCTAGCAATGCACTGGCAAACTTGAAGACATAAACATGACCTCGTTGAAGATATACTGTTGTTGGTTGCAGGCTTAAGGCACTCAGTTCTTAGCCCCGCCGCCATGTTACCTTTCTACTCTAAGCATCCATCGGTTTCAAATGAATTAGCAGCTGACATGGGATGTCTTAACAAGCCATACGCCTTTTTTCCCTCTACTTCTGATTTAATTTTAGATCCTAGAAATAACTCCTTATAAAAAATACATTGCTCCTGATGTAAATGATTTGCTTAAAATTTAATGGAGAAATGACCTAATTCCAATATTTGAAAGCTGATCGGATGGCACTTTTTTTTAATACTAAGACCCAAAAAAAGTTATTTTATGCCTAAACTCTTCTTCTAGGAAAGTGAGAGTTGAAAATACCACGCATTTGAGAGTGTTTACAGTTATTTAAAAAAAATTATTTAAAAATACATTAAAATAATATATTTTTTTTAAATTAATATATTAAAAAATTTTAAAAATAAAAATAAATAAATTTTAATAAAACTCTATTTAAACCGCAATTTTAAGCAGGCTAGTTAAGATATGTATCATTGTTATTTTTCAAAAAAAAAAAAGATAGATGATTGTTTAAGTTTTAGTTTGTTTTCTAAAAGTTACTAATAAAAATTATCAATTCGAGTTCTATAAAAATTATTGAAAACTTACATGGTCATTAACTTTAAAATTCATGAAATTAATTGAGATACACACAAGATAAATATTAAAAAAAATACCATTATCATTAAAAAAAAAAAAATCCTCTAAAGAGCACAACAAAAAATCAGTGGGCTAGTATATTGTCCTCGCAACATTTTTGGACAAACATTTCCCATATTGAGCTGCGTGCAAGGCCGCCGCACTGTCTAGAAGCAGCTTTAGCTACCTATACACTTCATCATCAGTGATCCCCCAAACAATTCCCTGCCTGACACGTAATTTGATCAGAGCCGTAGTTGTGATAACCAATAGGATCTTATGATGAAGGGTGGTCAAGCATTGAAGTTCATGCATAGACAAGACAGTGGATAAAAGAGACCCTAATAAATTAATTTTGTTTTCTAGTACTGGGGAAGAGAGCACCAAACACGGCCTTGTCATGGGCTACTATCATTAGCTGATATAGAAATTAGAAATTTAGAAACCGAAACAACACCGGTTGCTGACGCATTAGCCAATTCTATCTTTTTAAAGAACAAAGTCTAAATGCTTTTTTAGAGAGAGAAAAGCTAAGAAAAGATTGTGAATTTGGAGGCTATATCCATCTGGGCACTCCCTTCGGTATTATACACCCACTCTCTCTCTCTCCCATCTCTTTTTCTCCATAGAAATAGTGGATTAGCTAATCCTTTTGTCTGATTGTTGACCTCTGCTTTCTTTGAGGTTTTCTCGAGGAGAAAGCTTTGTTCTTTTTTAAGAGTATGTTCATGTTTTTTTTTTCTTATTTGCATCTCTGTAACTTTATCGCTGATGAGCTTGATGTTGTTTGGTATCTTTAATTTTAATTGGGTGTTCTAAAGTTGATTTCTTTTTTATTGATTCTGGGAATAAGTGATTGTTAGGTGCATAACTAGAGTTTGCTTCTTTGATTCCGACTGTTATTGTCCTCTTTTCTTGATATGGGCTCAGTTGGTAAGAGATTTTTGTTTAATCAGGTCAATAACATTAATCCAGGCTTGAATCCTGATTGAAAGTTTCTTTTATTACTTCTATTTCCGTGCTAGCCAGGGAAAAAGCATACAATCTGTAATTTTACAAGAGTTTGAGAATCTGATTGTTGCCAAATTGAGAATTGTTTCTTGACCGTTGATTTCGTTAAGGATGTAATAGTTACGCGAGTTTGGCGATTCATCTAGAAACTATGACAGGATCTTACAATACCCAATTGGAATTGGTTTTCGCTGTTAAAGAAAATCTCATGTGTTGCTTGTCTATGATTCATCAAAGAGAGCATAAAAGTCTGAAGAGACAGCCTTTGTCGCATACAGAAAATGGCTGAGAATTTCTTGCCTTATAGATGAATTTTCTGGGTTTTGTTGATGTATTTCTTTTCACTTTTGTCATGTTAGAATGTGCTTTGTCTATGTTCAATGCTGTTGAACTCTATTATTTCTTGAGTTCTAACAATAGTTCAGTATTTGACTTTGCAGGTTTGATCCGGGTAAAAGATGAGTACACTCGATGCAACTAGAGCAGAACTGGCTCTTGTAGTTCTGTATCTGAATAAGGCTGAAGCCAGGGACAAGATTTGTAGGGCAATTCAATATGGTTCAAAATTTTTGAGCGACGGACAAGCTGGTACTGCCCAAAATGTTGACAAATCAACCAGCTTAGCTCGGAAAGTTTTCCGTCTTTTTAAGGTAAGACTTATAATGTACTTATTAGATATGATTGAGTTGGATTTCATCTGGCTTTCTTTATATCCCTTCAAATCTAGGAAACGAAGAGCTTCTTTCCTGTGTTTCTTTCTGCAACCAAAACCATGTGTATTTGTTCTGTAAATGGAAGCCAAAAGTCCTTTAATTTGGCTGTCCATGTCTAATTGCAGTTTGTCAACGATCTGCACGGTCTTATTAGTCCAGTTCCTCAAGGGACCCCCCTTCCTCTTGTTTTATTGGGAAAGGTACAAATGATTTGTCAATAAAAATGTTTCTGTGACATCTTCGTTATCTTCATGGTGGTGACTTTGTCAGTTTGATGCTTATTTCAGTCTAAAAATGCGTTGTTGTCAACTTTCTTGTTTCTTGATCAAATTGTTTGGCTGGGTAGAAGTGGAATTTACAAGGTACGGAATGCTCCACTCTATTTTTGGTTATTTATGTTCCAGAATGAAATTCTATGAGATGCATTAGCCAGAAACGTGAGTTAGCTTGATTTTTACAGAACAAAGAACGTGTTGAGCTAATTGGCCGGATTTCCCTTTTCTGTTGGATGGGATCCTCAATTTGCACTACTTTGGTTGAGGTTTGTAGCGTCTCCCATTTTTTTTTTCCTATTCTTTTCCTAGAAATTGACATGGGTGAATTACCTCATAAA
>Ga0325405_1002387_pt1 | contig 19294 bp, 15 predicted proteins | sample PopdelMetagenome_21_FD_205663 | JGI IMG/M metagenome (GOLD analysis project Ga0325405, IMG submission 205663) | Populus deltoides microbial communities from Bellville, Georgia, United States - Xylem-Control-R2 | ecosystem: Host-associated > Plants > Phyllosphere > Stem > Wood/Secondary xylem...
TACACTGTCTGTATTCAAATTTCATTATGGAAAACATCAGTACATCGAACTGGAATATATCTATCTATATCTGCTAAAAGAAATCTCACTGCATTGCACGGTTAATCTTGTTCCAGTAAAAGAATAATCTCTCTTGTTGAGTGAAAATCTAGGAATGATTTTATATTATTTTCAAATGATTTATATTATTTTCAAAGAAAACCTCTCAAATAAAAAAATTTATAATATATATATTAAAAAATTCTTCCAGTTTAAAAATTTAAGCTGATAGACTTTAAAAATAATTATGAAACATCCATTTTAAGAAGTGAAAAAAAAAATATTCATTCCTCGTTGTAGATTGCATGCATTAATTTCTCAACGTAAAATCTAATTTTATGTCGACTAGCCATTATCGGTATTGACAGACTTTAGAAGATCTGAGTTATTACGATATTTTGCTCCAAATGATGATTAAGGATGGGCAATATTGCTAGAAAAATCTCAACAAGTATTTGTCAATGCACGTATGTACATATAAATTAACTAGAACAATCACAACATTTATACATGCTCTCTTTCTCTTTCTCTCTCTCTCTCTCTCCACACACACCTGTAGAACATGAAAAAATCAGTATTTGATTTTTTTATTCTGTTTTCAAATTTGATTTGATTTTAAATTATTTTCTTGATTGATTTTTTTTCTAGTTTAATTTCTAAACATTTATTTTCATTTAATTTTATGTCAATTTTAAACCTAATTATTTTAATTTTAATTTTTTAATCATTTTTTTAATAGATTTATTTTGTACAATTCTATCCTTAAACATTTAATTTCATTTAGTTTTTATGTTGAATTTTGTTCTAATTCTTTTAATTACTATTGTTTTCATTGTTTTTTTTTCAACTTCATCCATCAATATTTGTTTGATTAAAAATTGAGCTTCTTTGTTTTTTCAGTTTTTTTTTGATGGAATCACCCCAATCTCATAATTTAAGTAATAAATTTAAAGAATTAGCCTAAGTCGACCTCTGACTTTTGTTAAAGTATTTTTTTAATATTTTTTTGCCAATGTTTTTTTTTAATGTTTTCTTTCTTCAAGTTTTTTTATTAATAATTTTTTCAATGATTTTATCATTCAAAATTAAATTAAATGACATTTAAGCTTTTTAATTGAACTCGAGTACATAATTTAAGAAATTGTAATTTTTTATATTATACTAGATTTGGAAGTTTATCTAAGTTTGCTTTGTTTTTTTTAAGTTGATGTTTTCTTGTTTTTTTTTAAATTTGACTTTTTTTTATTAGTTTTTCTTCGGTTAAGTTGGCATTTAATTATTTAATAATTCAAAAAAACTCGGGTGTGGTTTTTATTTTTTTATTAATTTATTTACTGTTATTGAATTTTTTTTAATAAATATTTAAATTGTCAATTTAATGGGTTGGATTTTTTTAACCTGTCACAAAAACATTGACGGCAACAATATGCGGGCAACAAAAACACACACACACACACACACACACACACACACATATATATATATATATATATATATATATATATATATATATATATATATATATATATATATATCAAGGAAATGATGGTCACCTAAGCACTGTCATATCAATTTATGTAAAGTTGCCATCTATCTAGAAATGCGGTTCTTAAAAGCCCATTGAAAATAAATTTGATTGCCGTTTGTTGTCTCTATTGATTTGGACGCCTCTATTGATTTGGGTATACTCAGTGAAAGTTGAACAAAGACACGATAGAAATCCCCATTTGTTTTTTATTTTGAGAAATTAATTATTTGTGACTTGGCAAAATTAAAAGTTTTAACTAATAATTTAATATAATTTGAAGTATAGCTCTCGACCTGAAAAACGGTCCATGTTAATAATATCACCAGATCACTACGAATTAACTATTAAAATAATATTGTTTGATTTATTTATTTATTTATCTTGTTGCTGCAGTAACCGAGTCATTAAAAAAATAATCAAGTGTACTTATTAATTATTATTAACAAAATATGACTCAATTTAAAATCGGATCTGGTTCAAATTTTAGGTTTTTATCTTTCCAGTCACTGCATGTTAAAACTGAATTTAACAGTTATACTCATAAGTTTGAACAGTTTGTGTTTGAAAATGTAGTTATTTTTTAAAATATTTTTTATTTAAAAATATATTAAAATAATATTTTTTTATTTTTTTAAAAATTATTTTTGATATTAATATATTAAAATAATATAAAAATATCAAAAAAAATATTAATTTTTAAAATATAAAAACAAATAGAATAAAATACACGAGGTAAACCTGGGTTCGATCTTGTTAAATTATGAAAGAGCCTGATTCTAAGCCCAAGAAGAAGCTCTTCATTAAATAGGCCGAAGATCAGCCCATAAACAACTCCACTGCTATCAGACTTTTTTCAGGGAATGCTTGAATGCCGGTAGAAAGGTGCTTTTAATTTTTTTTAAAAAAATTTTAAATTTTAATATTAAAAATAAAATTTAAAAAATAAATAAATATTATTTTAATATATTTTTAAATAAAAATTAACTTAAAAAGCAACTTCCTGTCTTTGCAACAGCCATGCTCACAAAATCAACCGGCACATCATCATTTACTAAATTAATTACAAAGCCCTAAACCCCCCAGTCTCACTCTTTACTCCAAAAACCCCCCAAAGCGCCAAAATCAAATTAAAAAAAAAAAACTGAAAACCCTCTCCATTCTTCTCCTCCTTCCTCTTTAGGGTTTCGAAAAAATTCCAATTTACAGAAATCTCTTTCAATGTCAAACCCTAAAACCGTCGATTCCTCGCTTTGGTTTGATTCTTTCACTACCATCCTCACGGACCTCGAAAACGCCTCTCTCTCCTCTGACCTCCCTCCTCACCTCGTAACCACCTATTCCTTTCTCCCTCTCTATTTATTTTATATTCGCTTACAATTTGAATGTTCTTTTGTTCTGTAGGCGAAGAAGTTGAAGGAGAATCACGTATGGTTTGTGGAGACTGTTTCTCTATTTAAGAAACCGAATGCGAATTCACGAGAGGCTTTGAATTCGGAGATAATCAAGATTGGATCTCATGAAGTTACTGTCAAGCCTGAATTGAAAGTTAAAGCTTTGCACATTAGCTCTTATCTGGTTAGCTTTTGTTTTGTTTATTTATTTTATTTTTATAGAGAAATTAGCATTTTTTGTGGATATATTTTTTTTTCCCAGCTTATTTTAAATTTTGAGTAAAATGTAGTATTGATTATGATTTTTTTTTTAAATTTAATCATTGATTTAAATTTGTGTTTGTTGCAGTGTTTAGATGAGGTGCAGTCGTATATTCTTGTTGAGAGGTCTCTTGAATGTGATGATTTAGCGGTTGATTCTATGGTTGAAGACTGTCTTCATGTGGTTTGTAGCCTTCTGGCTTTTGCTTTTATATTGTTTCATTTGGTTTCAGTTAAACATTTAGAGACAAGTTACTTGCATTTGATTCTGTGATTAAGTTTTCTGATAGTGGTAGGATTACGGACACAAGTATATTTCTGTTACTTGTTAGGATTTTGCAAGGACATGAAGCTCTCCTGGGTTTGCAACCCAGCTACTGCTTTTCAATTTTTGCTGATTGATCACAAATGTTACTTTTCCCAGTGTGATATTTCACTTTCTTATTACATTTCTCGTTCTTTTTTGTTTGTTGATAGTCCACTATCATGAGCATTTGAAATGTTATATTTTTTTTTGCTAATTCCATGTAGTTTGCACCAGTATTTTTTGAGTTGATTCATATGAGTAATATGTTTGCTTGTTGAGATTGATAATCAGTTTTTTAAAAGGTGTTTAGTTTTTCTTTCCTATTATTTTGAAGGTATTGCTCCAGTACTACATTGAGCGACAATGCTTGCTGAAGTGTTCCAGGCGAATTCTTATGCATGCTTGTAAGTCCCACCATGCTTGTTTCAGTTCTAAGTTTCTTTCATTCGCCATTTCTTACGGTTCTTTTTTTTGTGTCATGGAATGCTAAAAAATTTGGACCATAATACTTTTCCTGTGTTGAGTAACAATGCTTTTATGTGATTAGCTGATTTGAGAATTCTTACGAACGTAATACTTGTGATGCCGCTTGGTGTAGTGTATGTTGGAATTTGCTCCAAAGAAGAAAATGTTGCAAGGGACGAAGCAGCAAAGTTGATTTCAGATGGGTTGGAACATAAATTAATCTCTGTCTTGCAGGACCTTTTATCTTCCAGTCATCCTGAGCAAATGGTATATTTGATAAAAAGTTGATGTCTTTTGAGTCGTGCCTGTTATGATTGTAATGTTGTTTGTTTTAGTCTATTTCATGACAATATGGCTTCATCAACTTATTCACATGGTGGATGTTGCTTTATTCTTCACATCCTAGTCAATTTCAAATAATATGTTATGTGTTTGGCCACATAGAATTGCTGGGTTGATAGGGTTGAGTTGCAGTCAGTTGTTTTGCATCCTTTGATTTGTGGGAATACATACAGACATGCTAGGAAATGAGATTACCGTGGAGTAGGCCAATAGTTCTCCCTTTATCTAATTTAAATGCTATGGTGCCTGTTTCTGCAGCGTTGTGCCTGATTCTTATATATATAGTAGTTACCAGGAACTTTACATAGACGTGGGGCAGTTAATTAGCAAGTTGAAAGGGGGTTATCCCTTTACTCAAGCAGAAGCAACTAGGTTGATTTGCAATGCATTCATACCACGAGCATGGAGAAAATGAAATAAGTTTCCAGTATCAGTATCAGTATCAGTATTAGTACTATAGAACATGATAGGGTTGTCCCTTAGGCCACTCTGGAAGCTGTTTTCAATTTAATTAATAAAATATGGCTATTTACAAAGAAGATTAGTATTGAATTAGTTGTATATACATGTAGATGTGAGGGTATTTAGTTTTGGGTTATTACCAAATTGTTTATTCTTTAGAAATAATTTCTTGGTTCTGTTTCTTAAACTTTTTATATTTAACTGACCAGAGTTTCTGATTGATAATATTTTTTTGTTAGTCATCATATATACATTCTTTTTTAATGTGTACTTTTCAGTGTCTGCAAAGGGCTTTACTGGTGATAAAATGGATATCTGCTTCTCGTCTTCCAATCAGCTATTGCATTTATGACCCTTAACATTAGATGCTGATTTTTGGAATACTTTATAGGATGTTGATCTTTTCACTTTGTGGGCTGAGGAGACACTGATTGAAGACAATTTGGTTTTGGACATTCTTTTCCTGCTTTATTACGAGTCACTTTGTACTTGTAATGGTGAAAAATGGAAAAAGTTGTGCTTGCTTTACAAGGTATATCGTTAACCTTTCATGGGAACTGATATCCATATCCCTTTTTTATCCTAATCCTGTCTCGTAAAAATCATTTCACAGGGGATCTTATCTGGTTCGTATAACTTTGGAAAGCTGGCAATCTCAGCTGAAGCACTAAAGTCTTCTTATCATGCCAGCACCCAGCTCCTACTTATTCTTATAGAAACCCTGGACCTTGAAAATCTTCTTCAACTGGTGCATGATGGAGTACCTTTCAGGTTTCTACCTTGCTGTTAGTTCTACCTTATCCTTTTCAAAGTATCATTTCCCTTCATTTTGTCTACTTATGTGCTTTTGCTAATTGTTAGAATGTTTGTTTTGTCATTTTCCCAGACAGGGTCCTTCTGTGTTTTCCGTGACTGATATCCAACAGATGGATGTGTTAATATCTAGTTTTGTTACACTTGGAACGAGAGAAGCCGGCCCACTAATTCTTGCATGGGCAGTATGTCTCTGTCTAATTTCATCACTTCCTGGAAGTGAAGAAAATAGTGTACTAATGGTGAGCAGTTTTTCAAATGTTCCTTTATTGTAGCATGATGTGTTCATACTATCAATGCTGACTGTTTTCCACCTTATCTTCGTTTCCAGGAAATTGATCATGTTGGCTATGTTCGTCAAGCCTTTGAAGGTGCATCGCTGAGTATTTTTGTCGACGTTCTTGAAAGTGATTTGTTGAAGGAATCAGATGTAGGTTATTCTCACTTTGGGGTTTTTAGGGTTTATGGGATGAGTTATAAAGTTACAAAAAAATTTGGTGTTTGTGTCTAGGTTAATAATGCCAGCTTACATTTTCTTTGGCTGTTACATGCTGTCTTTTCTCTCTCTAGGGACCTGTTGCTGGTTATCGAAGTGTCTTGAGAACCTTTATTTCTGCATTCATTGCATCTTATGAGATTAATCTTCAGGTAATTGCATGTGTAGGTTGTTTTAATTGGTTTTTGAGCACTCAATCAACATGTTTCTTATTTTTAATACTTTCTCCCTGATGCAGTTAGAGGACAGCACCCTCAGTCTTATACTGGATATCCTTTGTAAAATATATCGGGGAGAGGTTTGTGTATTGCTATTATCATACAGCCAGCTATGTTTTTTTGGATCATATTTATTGCTCACAATTCACTGCTTGAAGAGACTCTTGCCCATTAACTCTGCAGGAGTCACTTTGTATTCAGTTTTGGGACAAGGAAAGTTTTATTGATGGTCCTATTCGGTGTCTTCTTTGCAACTTGGAAGGTGTATTTCCCTTCAGGACTGCAGAATTTGTTCGTCTTCTATCAGCCCTTTGTGAAGGAAGTTGGCCAGCAGAATGTGTGTAAGTCGGAATTTTTTTTCTTTTTCTTGGAGATCCTTTTACTTTAGTAAAATGTCCTCGATTTGCCCAGCATGGGAGCCTTTTTTTTAATGGTAATGTGGGATGGTGAGCAAAGTGATGGGCAGATATATGCTTCAATGATAAGTCGCTAGCTCAGTGATTGCAAACTGATACATTGTCTATTCATGTTGTCAACAGGTATAACTTTCTTGATAAATATGTTGGTATATCTTCCTTGTTTGAAATTACTAGCGAGTCCCTGGTTGACAGCGCCTCTCAGGCAGTTGAAACTCAGTTGCCACTGCATGTTCCCGGGGCAGACAGTTTAATCATTCCTAGTAAAACTCGTGGACATGTTTTAAAAGTTATTGATGGGAATACTGCTCTTGTACGTTGGGAGGTAAACGCTGAAGTTCATAAATGTTTTTAGTATTTGTTAATTGTGTGCCATGACTGTATCCTTTCAGATTTTGCAACAAGGGTTTTCCAATTGGGATTCTTACTGTTGCTGAAGTTGAACAACTGAAGAACAATAAAGATGGCATTTGTGATGTTGTAAATCTGTTTTCTTTCTTCTTGGCTTTTTTGCAGTCTTTCGCTGTCTTTGTAGGGTAAAAAAGGGAGGGGGATTTTCTTAAGTGCTTAAGCAGTTACTATCTCCATTTTCTAAATGGCAAGCATGGTTCTCATATCTGAAAGCAAAATGTCATTTTCTAATTTTTAAGAAACAGCATCAAAGCTTAATTATGTTTTGATTTGCTACCTACTTTCATAAGCATCTTCTTTATTAGCAAACAATCAGGCCAGGTGCAAATCACTTATTTCAAGCACTCTTCCCAGAGTTGTAACTGACTTTGGGAGAAGGCCATTCCACTGTTTCTGCAACTGACAGGGATAGATATTTGCTTTTTATACATCTCCTCCTTTGACATGGCTAATTTTGCTTACCTTTTACTGACTTATTCACTAGATGGTGGTAACGAGTGTTGGCTTTGTTCATAACATCTGCATGACTTGACTGCTGTAGGTAGAATTGCTTTTTCTTTCTTAACATTACTCGCTAATTCTTGTAAATCATAATATTTTGTATTGCATGTGGATCCTAAAATGTCAAAATGGAATTTCTTTTTGAGATAGCTTGTTTGGCCAGGATTCTTCATGAACATATGAATTGGCAGAGCAAAGTCTTAAGATATTTATGTTTTTCAATGCAATCTCTATTATGTGTCCCTTCCTTGCCAACATGCATCTATTTTTGTAGTATGCACAATCAGGGGTGCTTGTCTTGCTCCTGCGCTTGGTCAATGAGCTTTATCTGGAGAGCAACAAGGAAGTTTTTCTTACTTTTGACCTACTGAGCCGACTAGTGTCTTTTAACACGGTAAATTTCTTAAGGTTTGGTTGTCTCATGTGTGATGTATCTTTAGAAACTAGTCTATGATAACGGAAAGGAATGGGATTTGGATTTCAATTTTTTCCCCTAACTAGATATGTTTCTTACATATTCATGTGTAGGCCATAACTTTTACAATGATGGAAATCGGCAACACATTTTATCTTCAAGCCGCAGGAGTGAATGAGCAGATGGAAAAGAAGTTTTGGTAAATGACTGCATGATTCCTTTTGCTTTTTTTTTCTTTTTTCTTTTCATTTTATTATCTGATACCTTGATGGCTATATTTCCAATTTGCCTCTATCTTTTCTGATCAAGTAGATTTTCCTTAACTTTTTCTGTAGGGTAGTTGACGTCATTTGTGCTGTGATAAAAAAATCATCTTCTAATTCTGGCAATGCTGCAGTAATGTCCATGGGTGTCAGTATTTTAGCAAGCATGTTGACATGGTAATTCAACTTTTCTTTCTCTTTACCAATTATGTGTTCATTGGTGATTTCTTTAATCATTTGCGAGTATACAGGGAATTCTATATTTTTGCAGTAACTGAATGATGCATTTTACATTCTTTTAAGAATCTTGTGTATCTTTTCTTCTTTGTTATGCTAAATTTATGTTTCACTGAACATTGTTTATAATCAATAACCAAACTCATTGCTGCAACCTCAGTCATAATGTATTTATTCCTTGTCCTCTTTTACTAGTGCTCCATCTCATATTGCTGCTGTTGTCCTGAAAGCAAATATATTTGATGCAACTTGGAAGACAAGTGCCTTTGAAGTTGGCTGTGATGGCCCATCAAGGTAAAACCTGTAGATCTATGCATACCTGTGATTATGTTAAAGCATGCTTGTATTTGATAATCATGGTCTCTTTACCTGCCTTTTGAAATCCTTTTTTTATAGGATTCACTTTATTTATTATCACACAAGTTTCATTCTTTTAACTATAAAAGAAAAAAAGATGGCCCAACTTTTGGAATTTTTTGTAGTTTCATTGTCACATGGGTTTGATATATTTTTTAAGTTAAAAAGAAAAAAAGGATAGTGATTCTGTTGCTAGGTTGTACTGCATTATAGAACTGTATAGTGTGGAATTGTTACTTCCTGTTTACCTGAGCTAGCCATATAGTTGATTATAAGATAAAATCTAACTGTTATCTTTACTCAATTATGCACCACACTCTCTACGGAAAGAGAGGGGACATGGGGTTCCAGTGGGGGAGGGGTGTTGAAGTTTTTGGGCTTGGATGTTAGTAATTGATTTAAGGTTGCCTTTATGTTTATTCATAATTTCTTGTCATATACAGGCTGCATTTTCTATTGGCAGGGGTTATTATTCATTATACTGACTTGATGTTCTCTGATTCTGCCTACACCTTCTTTGATCTAGTGGATCGTGGTTGCTTTCTGGAAAACTGGTAAAAATGCTATTACTAGACTCTGAGCAAAATGATTATGACAAACCATTAACTATATCAGGTTTATCTCTTAACTGTATTTTGTATTTCATCATTAGTATGGTTAGCTTCTTTTCAATTTTGCGATTTCTGTTGGATTTATTATCTGATTTTGGAAGTTATATGTCAGTTTTTGAGCTTTCCTAAATGTAAGATGGGTGGTGCATCCTTTTTTCTTCTCTTTCTCTCTCTTGGTTCTTCTCTAGAATACCCTCCTTTTTATGCTCAGTGTCTTTGTCCCGGAGAACCGGGATGGTTGGTTGTCTTTTGGATGCATTTAGTATTATGGTAGACACGTTGTGCGCACTGTCAATAATAGAAGTGATAGGACTAAATCTTAAACTTGGCATCCAAGTTGCTGTTTCAATCTATTAGTTGGACACAACCATTTCTGAGCATTTAAACATAAGAACAATTGAAATAAATCAACATGATTGTGGTTAGATAATGTGGCTATGCACACGAAGGAGAGGAGAGAAGTTCTCTATGTGCAAAAGCTGTGATTGCTTGTCTTTTCCTTTTCAGTCTGACTAAATGGTTTACAATTACATTATACAGCCATAGTTGATCTCAAGATGATTATCTGATCACAACCAATATGGGAGATAGCAAATTGAAATATAGCTGTGCATCTCTCTCTTACTTTTAAGAGAAATCTTATTGAATCATTATCCTTTTTACATTTTCACTTGGCTCTTCTGATAATGCCATATTCCTTGTTTTCATTAATCTGCGATGCTTGTGATGTCAATGGTTGGTTTTCTTATCATGTTAGTACTATTATTGCAGCACTAATTTACATTTTTACTGTTTAGATTTGTGTGGATCTAACATGTAACTTGTATCTTCTTGTTTACTGGCAATTCTATTTATTGATTTTGTCATGAATTTTCATACTTCTCTATCGTAGACTTACTCTAACTTCGTTAGTACCTGTGTTTTTTATCTGACATGCATGCTGTAATCCTTTGCAGTGCTGGATTTTACCATGCAGCTAGTGGAGGCAAGATTAGAGAATGATCTGGTTCTGGCCTTGGTCGTTTTCTCTCTGCAGTATATTCTTGTTAATCATGAGTACTGGAAATACAAGGTGAAGCATGTTAGATGGAAAGTAACACTGAAGGTACGTGTTATTTTTATGCCAGCTGCAATTAATTGGTTCCCTTAGCTGCTTTATTTCTACTTTTGAACATATTTCACATCTATTTTTAGGGCCATTGTATGTTGAAATGGTAGAAGTCTTAGTCTGCTGAGTAGTGTAGGTAGCCACCTGAGAGCAGCCAGGCCACCCTATGTGAAATTTCTGAAGGATAGGAGAGTGGCTGGACCCAAGCTTCTCCCACTCCCTGAGTGTATGGCTTTTTTCCTGCTTTATTATTGGCTGAAGCTATTTATAATAGGGGTTCAAGAAATATGAAATATTTCGAGAGGTGGGGGGGGGGGGGGAGCAATTATTCGCTATTCAAGAGTACTACTCATCCTCTCACATATAAGGTGGGACCCACCATGATAACTACATACAGTTCTGCTTTTATGCGAGTGGGGGAGTAGCAGTAGAATACCTAAAAAAATTTTGAGCGAGGTGAAATTCCATGATCAGAGAGAAACAATGTAAAGAGCAAATCTGATGTTTTCCAATAGTCAGTCCAAGAGGTATTTCATGACTGTTATCCTACATCGGGAATAGGAGCAATTCTCTGTTTAAAAAGTTTGCATCCTGAAGTTGCTTGGGGTTTCATGTTGTGATGGTTATCATAAAGTCATTCTTCCAATCTGAAGATGCTTTGGTTTAGCTGAATTTTAAGTGTTTTGGACATGCCAAGTAGGTTTTTTTAAATAGAGTCAGATGTGCTGGTGTTTCCATGGAAGGTAAAAGATGCTATATGAATCGTTTTTTAATAATGTTTGCACTGTTTAGGTACTGGAAGTGATGAAAACATGCATCACATCAGTCTCATTCTCTGAAAAATTGGCCCTGGTAATCCGTGATATGTTACTCAATGATTCTTCCATCCACAATGCACTCTTTCATCTTGCTTGCACAACTAAGCAAACCGTAGAGGTAAGCCATGTTTTTTGTTCTTGTTCCATTGTTTTCCTTAGGAGTGAGAAGTTGGTTTGCTTTGTTTGCTTACTATTTAAATAAGCATATTTGTGAACAGAATCTTTATGTCAGCCGTCTTGTTGAACTGGAGGAGATTGAAGGGTGTCAGCTTGCTATTAGCTCTGCTTTGGATATCATACATATGATGCTCTCCAAATTTTGTAAGGTATTGTTCTATGGTTATAAATGTTTGTCATTGCATATGATGTGAAATAAATTGACACATGTCTTCCCAAGTTCTTGTGCTTGTTACTTTGAACCGAATTTCTAATAAACTACAAACCTTTAATCCATGCTCCAAAACAAATAAAATAAATGAATCTTCAACCGCCATACTTTTTTCTGCTTTGTAGATCTTAACGAACCATGTTTTATTTAAATCTTTCTATACTCACTTCATAATTTTTGTGTTATTTTTTCAGGATATCTCGCCGAATCTTCCGGTCTTTCACCTATCAGTGCTGTCATCTACTATGAAACCAATCCCTGTTGTTGCGGCTGCTGTATCTTTGATATCATATTCTCGGTCTCCTGTATGGAATTGAAATTCATCCTGCTAAATTCTATTTCTCTCTCTTAGTAATTACATTCACCTCTTATATCTAACATGGCTTTTCTGGTCTCCTATATTAAGTTGCCTATATCCTTTTGACTTTATGTTTGTTCATTATCAGACACATTAATTTTCAATAATATCTGTGTTCCATGTTCAATTGATCATATGGAAAATAACTCTTCATCTTTGCATTTTTATGTTATATGCAGGCAGTACAGGTTGGTGCTGCTAAGGTGTTATCTATGTTGTTTACAACAGCAGATTATATGCAACCATATTTGTCTGGCAATGTATGCTTTGGTTTGGATGATAAGCAGGTTTGGCATCCCAAGCTGACAATTATTTTTTTGGCATTTGATTGCTGTTATCCTAATTTTGATTAAATGCTTTCGTTTAGATCTCAGATATGAGGCATTTTGTTAAAAGCACATTAGTTAAGCAGTTGGAATGGAATGAAGATTTATTTGTTGCTACACTCAATCTGCTTACTTATGCAGCTCGTTATCAGGTATGTTGCACTGTGCAGGAGTCGACAAGTTTAGCGTTGGATGGTTTATTTCCTATTCCTTGCCCACTTAAATTGGACTTCTGTCACTGAACTTTGCAATCCTTTTGTCATCTATTCTTCTCATGGAAAGAATGGGGGTGCAAGAATAACCTCTTATGCTTTTCAAAACCAAGTTTGTCACTTGTTAAAGTCAAAGTCATTTACAGCTGTCTCAATAGTTACTTCCTCATGGAAAATATTTGGATAGCTTTTATTTTTGTGAACATAAGTCCAATATCTCAATAACAGCTTTCTAGCTTGTCTACAATGTTGCTAATTGGTGGTTTCTCTGTTGCAGCCCGCTTATCTTCTTGCTATTTTTTCCCTAAAAGAGGATACAGAGGTCCAGTTGAGTAATGGTGGTGGCACAAAGCAGGCTATAAATGAACTTTCAAATGGTTCACTGTGTTACAAGAAATCAAGTCTGTTAGATGGGCTTATGCAATATGTTGAAAGATCAAACGAATTTATTGACAGGTTTGCTCACACAAGATCAGTCATTATTTTTCAGGAATTTTACTATTTGATGTGACACGAAGTTATGCTAATGAGCTTAAGGAATAAACACAGAACTTGTCAGGAGGAGAAATTTAAGTGAAAGAAGGGATAAGAGAAGCAACAGGCGATTAATTAGGGTCAGGGATAATATAAGTAAATGTTTTTCTGTAACTAAACAAGTTCCTTCTGTAAATCCTAAATTGGTGCTGAAAAATTCCCTGAAAACTTGCTATTTCACACTGATCAAACCACTATCTCTCTGATGTTCATTTTTTGTTTAGCGTGCTTGATATGATTCATCTTCATAAGCTGTGTTGCTATAATTTGTTGAAACTTTCTTTATCTCCAGCAATCCCCGTGTACTGTTCACTGTTCTTGATTTCCTCAAGGCACTATGGCAAGGGGCTGTTCATTATATATCTATATTGGAGTGCCTGAAGAGCTCTGGAAAGTTCTGGAAACAATTGTCCAATTGTATCTCATCAGATGCTCGCTCGATAACATCACCTTTTGAGAATGTCGCCAAAACTCAGTCTCAAAGCTTGGCATTAAAATATCAATGTCAATCTGCTATATTGGAAATGATGGCACATGACATGTTCCTGAAGAAGAAGTTAGTACATGCTGAGTCTGTCTTAAAAGAAGTGTCTGAATTGGAGAGAAATAATAAGGCATCAAGCACAGAAAAATCAAAATCAGTAAATGATTGTGAGTTGAAAGATATCTTGTCAAGCTGGTGGAAGAGACCGATTTTTGGCAATCTGATCAATTTATATGCTTCTTGTGAATATGACAATGAAATATCTAATCGTGCAAAGGTCCCTTTTAAATTTCTGTTTTATTTATTTATTTATATTAGTTTTGGTTCTCTTAATTCTGTTGTTGTGATCATTTATCTTTGCTGAACCATTTTACAATCTAAACCCCTCTGGAAACACCCATTAAAGGAACAATCCACAATTACATTGTCTTCTGCATCTTGCAGGTCGCTGCCAGTTTGTTCATTGTCCATGCAATGGGGAAATTAGTGATTGGTAATGCAGGAAGTTTATCAGTATCATTGGTTGAGAAGATCCAGATCACTTTTAAACATGTATGATCCTGTCTTTAATTGGTCAAGCGATTTTTTTTCTATTTAGTCGATTGTTCAATGACCATTCACTTCTAAGTTGATAGCTCATTGGCAATCCCTTCAAGAGGTCCTTGTAGTTATTTCTTAACAGGAATATCGCAATTTCTTTGCTATCCAACTATTTTAAGGTGACGTTGCATCCTTTTTTTTTGGTGAATTAACAGTTGAGTTGTCAGCTTGCCTTTTCTGAATTGTTGGCACAATACTCTCAGCAGGGTTACAGGTAATGTCAACACAGGTTTCATTTTTATTTGAACATCTTTTTAATGCATCACTCTTAACTGAGAAATCTATAAGTCTTGGATTGTGGTTGTATGAATTGAAATGCTTATTTCCAATGGAATCTTTTCCAAAGTCTGATGTGACATCACCAAGGGTTTAACTCTTTTGGTAGTTTGAAAATTTGGGTTGGGTTTTGATTCATTTGAACTTGTAACCTAATAGGTTGAGTTCTTATAATTTTTCACTATGTTCTCAGTGAAGGAAAGGAACTAAAAGGTCTGATCCTCAACGATCTCTATCATCATCTACAAGGAGAGCTAGAAGGTCGTAAAATTGGTCCTGGACCGTTTAAGGAACTCTGTCATTATCTGGTGGTATCAAACTGTTTGCTAAGCTATCAATACAAGTACGGTGGCGATCATTATGGAAACACCAAAGATATTCACTTGTATGACCTTATGCGCATACGATCAGATTTGGGATTAAATATGTGGGATTATACAGATTGGAAAGATTCAAAAGCAATTGCACAAACTATGCTGGAGTGCTTCCAGGATGCAAATTCAATGGTTTTACTAGCTTCTTCAAAGCTTTCTGCACTGAAAGCATTGCTAACTGCCCTGACTATGTGGGAAGATAATGTGAGTATTTGAATTATCACTGCTATTTATTGCAGCTTCTAATTTTGCACTATTGAATTGACGACGAGGATCTGTTGACAGTTTGTCAGGGCTTGACAAATGCTGTTTTTTTTTTCTTTTTGTTGGCTGGGGACACAGCTTTGAAAAACTGAACACTTGCCTCAAAGTTTGGTGTTTTTACCAAACATTTAAACTTAATAAAAAAATATGCTGCATTAATTATAATATCATTTTGAGAGATAACTTCTTAGTTGTTTGAATATGCAACACCAGCTTTTTTTTTGGAATTTCTTGGAGTCTGTATGTGATAGTAAAGAGTGCAATGCCAAAATGGTGTCTATGGTGCATCTATTTTTTATAACAGTCTGCTAGTTCTTTGAAAAGTTTGTTATAACACTATTGATTGAAGTCATGGATTCTTTGATTGAGAACTTCTACTAAATTCCAGTATCAAGGTCTTCCTATCTTTCTTCCTATGAGCTGTTATGAAGAAGTAATGTACAATAATTTTGAAGATAAAGGCTCAGAAGAACTGTATAAAATATGCAAAAGAAATGTGCAATAGACAATTTTTATTTGTAAATCACAGCGTGTGGTATAAACAAAGTTTTTGGTTTCAGGCTATCCGGCATTGACATCTGTTAACTGCCCACTATTTATAGCCTTTTTTAAGGGCTTATTGATTTGTATGTTTATCCTTCTTTCCTTTATGGATATAATCTATAAAAAAAATTGGCTTTTAGAATTTCTTGCTTGTTGAAATGATTAGTATTTTCTTTCCCATGTAGTCACCAGAGAATAAGGGCACTACTGAGGGGAAGATTCCTGACCAACTCTGCTTTTCATGCATCGACAACATATGCAAATCTTTTCGCACCACAGTGGAATCGCTAGCTCCAGTTCTGGATGCCTCTGAAGAGACTCTTGATTTCCTTGCTGCACTAGCAGAATTAATTCTACATCTCATGAAATCTGCACATAGCAACCTATCTTTATCCGTTTGTATACTTGTCTTGAAAACATCAGGTTCTGGCCTCAAATTGCTGGGTGATTTCAGGTCATCTGCTACTGGGGTTAAAAAAACAATGAAGCTTCTGCTCATGCTGCTTCTTTTCACTTTGGAGATTAGTAATACTTCAGATAAGGAATCTGAAGACTTTGCTGAGGTTTCAAATGGTTGTCTGGGGCTTTTGCCTATCCTGTGCAATTGCATCACAGCTACTGAGCATTGTTCCCTCTCCTTGGCTACCATTGACTTAGTACTGACAAGTTTTTTGACACCTAACAGTTGGTTCCCCATCATACAGAAACATCTCCAGTTACCTCATGTCATTCTGAAAGTTCATGATAAAGGTTCTTTCTCATCTGTTCCAATTACATTGAAGTTCCTTCTGACTCTGGCACGTGTGAGAGGAGGTGCTGAAATGCTCCTTAGTGCTGGTTTCTTCTCTTCTCTTAGAGCTTTGTTTGCAGACTCATCAGATGTTGGGCCTTCCACAGTTATGACCAATGATAGTGGCTTCCTAAAGTCTTCTGACAAAATAGAAAAGCCTCAATCTATTTGGGGCCTTGGCTTGGCAGTGATCGTAGCTATGGTTCAATCTTTAGGAGACAGTTCTTCTTACACCGATATTCTGGACAACGTGATACCTTATGTTTTTTCAGAGAAAGCTGATCTGATTTCTTATTATCTCAGTGCACCTGACTTTCCATCTGATAGTCATGACAAGAAAAGACCACGGGCGAAAAAGACAGAGACTTCTCTGAGTGCTCTTAAAGAAACAGAACATACTCTCATGTTGATGTGTGCGCTAGCTAGACATTGGAGGTCATGGGTTAAGGTCATGAAAGAAATGGATTCAGAGCTGCGGGAGAAAAGTATTCATTTATTAGCCTTTATTAGCCGAGGAACTCATCGCTTTGGAGAATCTTCCAGCAGAACTGCCCCCCTCTTATGCGCTCCTATCCTCAAAGAGGAGTTAGAGTGCTGCAGGAAACCATCATTTCTAAACAGCAGGAATGGATGGTTTGCTCTTTCACCTCTCTGTTGTGTGTCCAAGCCCAAGTCTTCTGCTTTCTCAGCCAACAGTAGTGCATTTGTAGTCAAGGGACAGTCAACTGAAATTACCAATCCAGTTTCTCCGACATATTTTTCAGACTTGGTTGCCCTGGAGATCTACAGGATTGCTTTTCTTCTCTTGAAATATCTCTCTATGGAAGCAGAAGGTGCTGCTAAAAGGTCCGAGGAAATGGGATTTGTTGATCTTGCTAAGATTCCTGAGCTGCCGATGCCAGAGCTATTGCATGGCTTGCAGGTAAAATTGTGCTCAGTGCTCTTATATTATCTTCGAGTCCACTCCTCTCATTGAAGGGATGTGAATGGTTTGAGATAATTCAAGTTCAGGGCTTACTTTTGCAATAGTGACTGCTGGTACTTCTGGGCCAAAATTTCTAGTCTTCCAAAATTGAAGTTTCACCATCAATGAGTGATTTCTATGTCTCAATTGATGTATAAATCTGTCTAAACTCTATGCTTTCGATACCTGGTCTGACTTGTTATGATTTAAAATGCAGGATCAAGCAGTTGCTATTGTTTCTGAACTGTGTGGTTCAAACAAATCAAAGCACATGAATCCTGAAATCAAATCAGTCTGTCTCTTACTACTACAAATAATGGAGATGGCCCTGTATTTGGAGCTCTGCGTTTTACAGATTTGTGGCATAAGACCTGTATTAGGGCGCGTGGAGGATTTTTCCAAGGAAGTGAAATTGTTATTAAAAGGTAATAGTCCCTTCACGCTGCCAACTATCGTTCAAATTTAATCTCTAGATTTACTATAATTGCCTTATTTTATTTTTTGCAGCCATGGAAGGGCATACGTTCATAAAAGCATCAGTGACATCCTTGAAACACATAATATCTCTTGTCTATCCTGGATTGTTACAGACCGAAGGTTTCCTTTGAAGCACCTGTGGAAGAATAGGTAAACTTAGTTGGGTTGGTGACGGATTATGAAAATTGTGTACAGATATCAGATTTTGGCATGCCCAAGATTTTTGTAAGATTAGAATGAAAAATTCTGCAAGCCATTATTAACATGTGTACAATATCGGAACCATACAGCGTCGATTATCTCCTAGATTTCCGTGCTTCCTCGATTTCAGCTGAGGAATATCACGCAAAAAACATGAAAATGGTCCCAAATATCATGAATCTTGCTTTGCCCTGTAGTCATCTTCCTTTTGCGATTTAAAGGTATCATGTTGCACGAGATGCACTGTTGTAATCACGTGGGGAAATGGATTGATCTAGGGGGCTGTTTTCTCTCTTTTGTGCTTGGAAGGGACCCTGCCCCCTTTGCATGCACTGTTGTAATCACGTGGGGAAATGCCATTATCTTGTGTAACTGTATATGCATGTTTAGAAATATATTAAAATAATTTAAAAATATAAAAAAATTAAATTTACTCAACTTTTAATTACAACGAAATAATAACAAATGGGGACTCTGGTGCAAACTGACATCCTTTGACTAATAGGGTAAACTTAAGCTGCCAGTGGCTTCTTTGTAATTTCACTAAAAAAAAGGCCACTTGCATTATCTTGTGTAACAAATGTTTCTTGGAAGCTTCTACTTTTGAAAAAGGTGGCATTTTTTTTTTGTTTAGGTAAATACAGTATCCCTTAACAATAGTATGGTTAGGTTGAATGGCTTAGTAAATGGACAGGTTCCTCAGTGCTAGTAGGCCACCCTGCCTAATTATAGCTTTCAGTTACCATGTTTATCGAATATTTCAATACTTTATTGATATGATTTTGATTTGTTTAACATTAAGATGGAGGTTGTGTTTATTGAATATAAAGTAATTTTTATATATATTAAAGAAAACACTAAAAAACTTAATTTAAATCTGTAAAAACAATAATAATAAAAATATGACCCAACCACACTCCCGTGATTTAATCACCTACCATTAGGATCATTAATGCACAATCTAATCTTACTGGGATTTGAAATCAAAATCAATGAGACCACCTTAAACAATCTCCACCGTTAGATTATCTCAGATTTCTCTCC
>Ga0325405_1002388_pt1 | contig 19293 bp, 19 predicted proteins | sample PopdelMetagenome_21_FD_205663 | JGI IMG/M metagenome (GOLD analysis project Ga0325405, IMG submission 205663) | Populus deltoides microbial communities from Bellville, Georgia, United States - Xylem-Control-R2 | ecosystem: Host-associated > Plants > Phyllosphere > Stem > Wood/Secondary xylem...
AAAACATTTTTGTTTATGGACTTTATCTTTACTCTAAATTCATAAATCAAATATTAGATTCATTAATATAATATTATATAAATATTAAAGATAAATTAAGCCTTTATTAATAATAGACATGTAGTTACATGAATATAATGATATCACGTGTAACTACCTGATTGACTATAATGCATATTAAACTAACATTTGAGACCGTAGTAACAATTGTTTTCTAAAGTGTTTTTCACTTGGAAATACGTTAAAATATTTTTTTTATTTTTTAAAATTTATTTTTGACATCAATATATAAAAACATCTAAAAAAAAATTTAATTCAAAGTAAAAAAAAAATATTTTTTAAAAACATTATAGACGGACACAAAACAATGACAGCACCCATCTATCTTTCTTTAGTCAGCAAAATGGGGTGGCAGCTCCACACAGAAAACAACTCATCAACCCATATAAGTGCGCTAATTGCATAGCATCAATCTTCAGCAGCTATGATGACTCAAGTGTTCCTTTTCTTGCTTGTTTTCCTTCTCTCTGTCTACCTTCTCCTCACCAAAAATGCTTCCAAAAGGCTTCCACCAGGTTCTCTGGGTCTTCCCATCATAGGTCAAAGCCTCAGCTTCCTAAGTGCCATGCGCAAAAACACAGCAGAAGAATGGCTGCGGGATAGAATAAGAAAATATGGCCCTATTTCGAAAATGAGCATCCTTGGGGCCCCTACTCTGTTCATTCATGGACAGGCAGCAAACAAGTTCGTCTTCAGTTGCGACAGCAACACTCTAGACAGTCAGCAGCCATCGTCGATAAGTAGGGTTTGCGGTAAGAGGAATATCCTGGAACTAAGTGGCCATGACCATAAGCGCGTAAGGGGAGCACTCTTAGCTTTCTTAAAGCCTGAAGTTCTAAAGCAATATGTTAGTAAGATGGATGAAGAGATTAGAAAGCATTTCGAGATGCATTGGCACGGCAAGAAAACGGTTTTGGTCAGTGAATTTTATCTAACAATTGCTAACCTCCACTGATTATATATATCACAAGTAATATTTTGTATTCTTGCACCTTTGATGCCTTACATATCTGGTTTATCTCTTGACAACATAGGCAATGCCATCGATTAAGACCCTCACCTTCAATATTATGAGCTCGCTGATTATTGGGGTAGAGCAAAGTGCAAAAAGAGACATACTCCTACAGCTCTTCCAACAACTAATGGGGGGTATTCTATCAGTACCATTCAATTTTCCCTTCACACGATTCAATCGAAGCCTCAAAACAAGTGGGAAAATCAGACAGATTTTAGAGGATCTTATCCGAGAAAAAAGAGCTGCATTGGAGCACGGAACTGCCTTTCCTCAACAAGATCTTATCACGACCTTGCTTAGTCTCCGAAACGAGGATAATTCAGCAGTATTAACTGATGAGGAAATTATAGATAGTGCAATCGTGATAATGATAGCAGGCTATGACACCTCCTCCGTCCTCCTCAGTTTGTTGATCAGGCTTTTAGCCGATGATCCATCTATTTATGCCAGCATTCTTCAAGGTATGTAACTAAATTGATTCAATAAAAACCAAACAATATTGCAAGAAATCTTAGCAATCACTACGATTTGAGACTGCAGAACAAGCAGAGATTTCCAAGAATAAAGCCTCTGGGGAGCTTTTAACATGGGATGATCTCACAAGAATGAAACACACATGGAGTGTAGCATTGGAGACCCTAAGGATGACCCCTCCTGTATTTTCTATGTTCAGGAAGGTTCTCAAAGATTTTGAATATGAAGGGTACCTGATTCCCAAAGGATGGCAGGTGTGATATGATTCTGAGCTTGCATACCTTATCATTAATATATAGTTTAACCAAACCACTTAAAAACATATATAATGCTGTACAAAGTTGCAACTTTTTTGACTCAGGTAATGTTATCGACCAGCATGACACATATGGATGACAGTATCTTCCCACATGCATCAAGATTTGATCCAGAACGTTTCCAGAATAAAGCATCAGTCCCGCCGTATAGTTTTTTATCATTCGGGGGAGGAGCACGCATATGTCCTGGATATGAATTTGCGAGACTTGAAACTCTGATCACAATACATTACCTGGTGAACAGGTTCATTTGGAAGCTCTGTCACCCTGGCATTTCTTTTTCAAGAGAACCATTTCCACTCTTCAAGGATGGACTGGAGATAGAAATTGAGCCAAGGACCCCTCTGTGATAGACAACTAAATGCATGCTCTAATTTATATATGCTCTCTGTCCTTCAATTTGCAGAATGTTCTGTTGAATAATTACTTAAAGTTGAATCCAGATATGAGGGATCTTCCATCTGTGCGTTTGTAGCATTGCTAATTGCCGAGCAATTTGAGATTTCCTTTTTTTTCAAGTTAATGATGTAGGGAATTGAACAGTCGGATGTGAATGTGTTGTAACTGGAGCACGCGGAAAGCTTAGGGTGATCCTTAGGCATGGTTATAGGTTTTCTCAACAAGGGAGATAGATCGAAATCCTCTCTTTCTCGAGATCCCCTGAATCGCCTCATCCCCTCTCCCCCGCGACGGGGCTAAAGCTCACAGTCCTAGGTGGTGAATCACTAAACCGGCGGACAAATTTATGGATCAATGAGACAATCTAAATAGCTAAACCATGCTATTGATTTTAGGGGGTGTGAAAATGGAGAGAGACTTGTTAGGATTTTTCACAGTTTTGGATAGTTTCAAGGCATATGTGGATCCTGCTCCCCGCATCATCAAGAACTTTCTTGCTTCTCAGGCTGGGACAAGTAAGTTTGATGAATGCATAGACATTTTTTAGTTTCTCAGACACAAAAATTCTATGAACAGAACCCATTAATTAAAGTAAAAAAAAAGAGGATTTGATAGAAAAATCGTTCAAGTGGATGTTACATTACTAGGAAATTGGAAAAAAGTAACGGAAATGCTAACAAAAAAAATATTTCATCACTGTTTACTACAAAAATTACAACAAAAAATTTCCGTTTGTAATTTCCAACAAAAATGGTGACGGAATAAAAAAAAAATAATCAACAATTTTGTCGGCATTTCTAAAGTGTTAAATTGCCGACATAATTCTCATCAGAGATTTTAAAATGAATTAAAAACCTGACAATTCTCTCTTCTCCATCCCCTCCTCTTCATCTTCTTTGATTTCAATTCAAGCCCTAACCCTATTTCTTCAAGTTTTTGACGAGCCCCCTCTAAATCTGGTTACCCAACCCGCCGATGCAACCTCCCTATTTTAATTCTATTTAATATCAAGCTTCACTCCATTGAGAAAGAAAACTCATCCATTTTTATTGTAACACCTATTTATATTTAAAATTAATTTATTAAAATTTGTTTACAGAATTTGTAGTTTATATGTATATTTAAATATTTTACTTGTTTTATAATTATAATTTTATTGTATTAATGTATGATTTGTATTTTAAAATTAATTTGGGATTTAAAGAAAATATATTTAATTTATCAATTAATAAAATTAATTGTTTGGAATTTCTATAGAAGTTAGTATCGACATCAAATAATTTTTTTTTTTTTGCATGTTGCTTTTATGACCTTTGAATCCCCACGCTGAAAATCACACAATCAATCCTTTTTTGGTTGCTCTGCATCCTTGTTAGTTCCACGAATAGATGATTACAATTTGTTTTTGCTAATAATGCATCCGAAAATGCAATCAATCAGTTTGTTATATTTAATATTAATTTTGTTCATGTAATTATATTTAATTTAATAATAAAAATTTATTTATTTTTAATATTTATCAAATATTTTATTAATAAAAGAGTATAGATAAAGTTATTAAGACAAAAATACTTTGCAAAGAAAATTATCAAGTTGTTATAATTATGAGGTTTATATTGCATCAAAGCATTGTTTCTAAATATTATTGGTCATTATTCTATTAAAACTAAACATTAATTAAAGCTATTGAGACTAATATATATTATGTTTTTTTTTTATGAAATGAAATAGTTGTTTTGATAAGCTGAGGTACGAGAGATACTTATAACTAATATGTAGGTTCTTGTTAGATGACATGTATATCGAACTGACTCCCATGAGAATTACATATGAAGAGATCATTTGTGTATATGGAAATGATTATGTGACGGTTGTGTAAGTGATCCTTAAACTTGAAATCACTAAGTTATTTTATATAGAGAGTGTTATGTTTTGATCCTGTTACATGTTATTATAATCAAAGGTAACAAATAGGCAGATATTGGGCACTACATGAACTATATGAAGGTATTTAAGTAATCAAGAGATAATTCATCACTTTAGGTGAACTGAGAAAAATGTTCCACGTGTTCTCAAATAATATTAATTGTAAATTTTTACGCGAGGTGGGATGAGATTTGAAAAGAGTTTTAAATCTTATTCAAATAATCAATGACTATGGTGTTGAGAACAAACATGATTTGGCATAATAGAAATACTTCATGCTATAATGTCTAAATCAAAACATTGTTGATGAAAGGATAATAATTATACTAAGAAATAACTGAAAGATTAAGTTAAATCACTTATGACTTTTCTAATATTTAGGGGATTATGACAGGTTGCTAGACATTGTATTGTATTTGATCTTCAAATATAAAATTAATCAATTGTTGAATTGATAATAAATTAATTTGTTTAATTTATTTAATCTTATTTTATTTAGGATTGTGATTTATATTTGGGCTAACTTATTAGGAAACTTAATAGATCACACACATAAGAACCATTAATCAAAAATTAAATTGGGATGATTAATCAAGTGTGACTTGATTGTAAATAAATTTTAGAAATTGAGAACTAGAATGTAATTAATACTAGGGATTACAATTTTAGACTTAGAAATAATCAAGTAAGGACTTGATTAAATAGATTTCTAAAATTAGCCTAAAATAATATATTTGATATTGTTTAAGAAGAGAATTGATATTTTTTTCATTTATAGGGTTTTTAGATTTCTTTATAAATAGAAAGTTATGCCTTTTATTTTCTAAGGGTGGGTATAGTATAGCACGTAAACACGTACAACATAAAATAAAAGAGTTAGAACTTTAAGATATAACAACCATTCTCTCTCAAAAAGGTTTAGGAGATTTCTTATTAGTGGTTCTTGTAGATTACTATTAGAAACTGGATATTTGGATGGCCTGTGGTTTGCGATAACCCAGCCTTAAAGCAAATATTCAAAGTCGAAAAGAACATCTGATTTTCAGGTAATCTTCGTATAAACCCTAAACAACTCTAAATCTATCTAACAAAATCCTTGAGACTCCTGAAAAAAATTTAAATTTATAATGTTTACTATGTATATGTATTTTGTAAAAGCCAACAAACATGTTATAAGATTAAACAAAACAAAACAAAATAAAAACAAAAAAAATTAAAAATGATAATGATAATAAAAATAGTGACCGAATATTTTTTTATTATTATTGATGGAATAGAAAACTTTGACAAGCAAAGCAAATTTTCAACAACAGTATTTTTTTCACCAATTTCACCAATATTAAAAAATATTGACAAAATATTTCAACTATATTTTTGAATTTTCTAGAGCAATTAAAAAGAGTCTCATAGCATCCATAAAACCAAATACTTATATTCCAAATGTTTATTTTTGTGGAGTTTTTTTTTTTTTTTTTCATGTGAACGAGGCTTACATGGGCCACGTATCCCATTATTTTGATTATACAAAACAGATAATTGTAGACAAAATAATGGAATCTGCATCTTGATATCAACTTTCTTGTACAGAACCTTGAAGTACTTCAGTTTGCCGGATTCAATATTCTATTCTCCTTATGACAAACCATTGAAGGCAATCATACTTGCTCAATCCTCGTGATTTATGATTTCGTCCAACGACAAAGGCATGCTATGCGTCGATAACAAGAGAAACAATGGAAGAATACTGCTGATAAAAGACAAATCAGATTCTCACATAGGAAGAATTATCTCTCTCATATACACTGGTTGCTTTAACAGCAATCTTGAGAGCAAGCAGCAATGGATCCTGCAATGATTTTCTTCTTGCTTCTTTTACTTCTCCCACTCTACCTTCTCCTGAGCCATAAAAGACCAAAAGGGCTTCCACCGGGTTCTTTGGGATTGCCCATCGTAGGCCAGAGTTTGAGCTTCCTCCGTGCTATGCGCGAAAACACAGCAGAACAATGGCTTCAGAATAGAATAGACAAATATGGCCCCATCTGGAAAATGAGCCTCTTTGGGAAACCGACAGTGTTCCTGTGTGGACAGGCAGCAAACAAGTTCATCTACACTTGTGATGGTACCAAACTTGCCAGTCAGAAACCATTATCGGTAAGGAGGATTTGTGGAGATAAGAATATCCTTGAATTGAGTGGCCATGAGCACAAGCGTGTGAGAGGTGCACTTGTATCGTTCTTAAAGCCTGAAGCGTTGAGGCAATACGTTGGTGAGATGGATGAAAGAGTCAGAAAGCATTTGGAGATGCTTTGGCATGGCAAGCAGAAGGTTTCGGTATGAATTTTATCAAACAACAGAGTATCGGCACATCTTTGAAAATATTCTATAACCACAAGTGTTAAAATCCCAAATTGTGACCTCTACTAACTATAAATCATAGGCGGTTATGTATGTATAATTGTGCCTTACATATCTTTTTTTTTTTTCTGTTATCATATCGTAGGCAATGCCATTGATGAAGATCCTTACCTTCAACATTATGAGCTCACTGATAATGGGAATAGAAGAGGGTGCAAAACGTGACACGCTCGTAGGGCTCTTCCAACAACTGATCAAGGGTTCTCTATCCGTACCAATCAATTTTCCCTTCACACGCTTCAGTCGTAGCCTGCAAGCAAGTAGAAAAATAAGGATGATCCTCGCGGATCTTATACGTGAACGAAGGGCTGCGCAGAAGGAACAAACTGCCTTTCCTCAACAAGATCTTATCACCACCTTGCTTAATCTCAGAAATGAGGACTCTTCAGCGGCTTTATCTGATGAGGAAATTGTAGATAATGCTATCACTATAATGATAGCAGGACATGACACGATCTCTGTCCTCCTCACCACATTGATTAGACACTTGGCAAATGATCAAGCTGTTTATGCTGGGATTGCTCAAGGTATGCAACTAAATTAATTCAATTAATATTGAACAATATCACACGACTTCATAGAAAATTATCAAAATCTGAGACTGCAGAACAAGAGGAGGTTGCCAAGAGTAAGGCCTCTGGAGAGCTTTTAACATGGGATGATCTTGCAAGAATGAAATACACATGGAGGGTAGCATTGGAATGTCTAAGGATGTTCCCTCCTGTATTTAACTCCTTTAGGAAGGTCCTTGAAGATCTCGAATATAAAGGGTACCTTATTCCCAAAGGATGGCAGGTATGATCCAATTTATGCTTGTTTCCCTTAACTGGAATGACATGATAACATGTTACTCCTATGCTAAGTTTCAACTTTTTAACTCAGGTAACCTGGGCAGCCTCCATGACACACATGGATGAGTCTCTCTTCCCAGATCCAACGAAGTTTGATCCAAACCATTTCGATACAAAAATCCCCCCATATAGTTTTGTGGCATTCGGGGGAGGAGCACGCATATGTCCTGGATATGAATTTGCAAGACTTGAAACTCTGATCACAATACATCACCTGGTGAACAGGTTCACATGGAAGCTCCGTTGCCCAGACATTTCTTTTTCCAGAGATCCAATGCCAACTTTCAAGGATGGACTAGAGATAGAAATTGTCCCAAAGCTCTCTCTCAAAGTCAACTGAATGCATAATCCAACAACTTGATCATCATGTAATTTACAGATTCTACTTCTGGATTGTTCATCCGGATGTACTATGTAACAAATAAAGGAGTTCTTCAAGTTTCATTTAAACGGTTATGTTTGGAAATTACTCAGGTTCTGCCACCACCCCCTTCCTAGAAGGAAGGCAGGCATTTGCATCGGAATCATAACCGTAGGCCTTCACATTACCTGGCAAACTGGACATCGCATCTTCATTGAGAGAAAATATATTTAGGAAAATTTTAACTCCATAGCTTTCAGGATTGGAGTGCCCAATTATGAAATGCTCTCTGCTATCGTTAGCAATTTCAGTTGGGAAGCAACGCAACATAGGTTGGCAGTCATAATTTAATCTTGATTCGTTCGGACAAGTTTTTTGAGGAATATGCAAATCCTGCTCTCCGCATCATCAAAAAATTTGTTTGGACAAGCTTTTTTTTTAAGAATACATAGAAATTCCTGAGACTAAAGCACAGCGCGGACGCAGGCTATGAACAGTACATGTAAATTGCACAAGAAAAAAGATTTGATGAAAAAGTCATGCAAGAGAACCTCCAACTACACAGACTGATCACATAGCTTCCATAAACCAGCTACTAACACAGAATCTCTATGAGTACATATCAGCACACCAATAAAAATAAAAATAAAAAGAATAAGCAAGAGGTTCATCATGAAATACAGCAGGACAAGATGAGATTGATAACCGATAATCGGTTATTTTATTCTGATAGCTATATATAGAAAGTAGAACATCATGGTGAAGACAACTCCTTCCAGCAATAAACTGACCAGACCAGGATAGATCGTGTGCTTGTTTAGTGATGCCAGCTACTCCTGTGAGGAGGTAAGGCCAAGATGTCCGGATCTTGTTGGAGGTGAAGCTTATCAATTTCCTTTAAGTTCATCCATGCCTCAATTCCATCTCCAGATTTGTTGTCCTTCAGAATACCAAATTCTAAAGTTAATTGCACTGCACTCATCCATGCAGGCTTTCCTCAGCCAAAGTTAGTTTCATCCAAGCCCATCTTGCACCAGCTTGTGAACTTAAATGTATCTACTTCCCCCTTGTTCAATTCTTCATAGAACTCTTTGTAGGAATTAGTTACCATTGAAAACACATCATTACTGTTTATTGCATTTGTGCAATCTGAAATGGCTTTCCTCTTAGCATCCCTCAGCAGACTCACAATGTCAGTTAACTTTAACTTATTGTTCTTATCATATGTATTGAATCTAGAAATGAAAGGCATATACATGTTTCCACAAGCATTTTCAGGTAAAGGCATACTCACCTTTCCTCTCAAAGTCATTATCTGAAGAAATGAAGATGCCCTCAGGTGTCCGCGCTGTGCTAGCACAGCTGAACCAATGAGAGCCTTCCATACAAGTGTTGTGACCACCTCCAAGACGGCTGGTACTTGACCCCTGAATCGCTACCACCACTAATTTTAGATTTCAGCTTGTTTGTGGCTTCCTTGTTAATCACAAATACTTTTGTGACAATCTTCGAATGAACTTTTGGTGCTGGTGGAAGATTGAGACGTAAATCTCTTTGTGGGAAGAGAAATGAGCAATAAAATCTTGGACGAGGAACATGATCACTAATCCCACCTTCTCGGAATGTTGTAGCCCATGCATTGATGAATGTCGAGATTGTAATTCTATCAGATATCCTGTGCGAATTGCGCAAGTCAATCGCTAAACCTCCACACTTAAACTTGTTAGTTTGAATGGCTATAAAGGACTAGTGTCTGAGTCAGTCACACAAGGAACAAAATGATCCAGCAGCTCAAGATTACTATTGGGATCTTGTTGAACAATTTGTGTGAGGTCTACCCCATCAACTTTGGCCTCCAAGAGTACCACCCCCTCATCATTACAATCAACTGAGAGATTATCTTTGATGTATCTTCCCGCTAGAGGGTAAAAGAGGGTTAATATTTCGGACAAGGATTTCTCTAGCCTGTCGATGTTAACTTGGCTACATACAGTGATGGAGCAAGCTGATCGAGAAATGATATGTTCAGATTCTGAAGGTGAGGAGGAGTTTGAACTGATGGTTTTATTAGCTTTCTAGATATGAGCTGAACCTCCATTGTTAACTTGGTATCGTCTCGAGCAGTGCCTTTTCCCCTTTTTATAGCTACTGATCTGGAAGGATATGTAGGTGTGTTTTCTGAATCATGGAAGCGGGGTAGGAACTTGAAAGTTTGATCAAGAGATCAACCTAATCTCTTAGACTATTTCTTCAATGTTTCCATGTCATTAAAAGACTCATTTTTTCTATGGACAAGCACCCAACTATCCCATTTCCTAGCTAGAATTTCTTTTGCTCGTGAAAAAAGTGAAGCAAAATCATGTTGCAGATTTATTGGCTAATCAAGCAAGCTTTGAGAAGAATTATCGAATGTATTTTGTTGTTAAGCCTACCTTCCTTGTCCACCATAAGCTTATTGAAAGTTTCTCGGTCTTCTCTCATTAATTTAATGGCTGATTTCGACATGCTAATCTTTTGTTCCAACCTCGAATATCCAAAACAAAACAAAAAATAATCAGCTTCAGATCCATGCGGATCAAGATCTGAAAATATTGATAGAACAAAATAAAATGAGATCGAAGAGAAGAGAAGGATGAGATTGAAAATAAAAAAACATACAGCAAAGGAATTTAGGAGATAAAAGAGCTGGTGAGAAAGTCACCCACGGTGTAGTTTCCCTCTTTTTTTCCCTTCGGAGATATGAATGAGAGAAAAGGGTCGAGTCTTTTTTCTTTTTTTTTCTCTTGCCGTTTAGGGTTATCATACTCCACACAATTTCATAGGTTACATTCCCTGATACAGTTTAACATGGAAGCTCTGTCCAAGTTTAACATGGAAGCTCTGTGGCTGAGCTTTTTGTTTTTTAGAATGTGTTTGGCATTTTAGTACATGTTGCTCTTACAATTTGAAAAAAAAATAAAAACTACAAATTTATTATATATTTTAATTAACCAAACATTTTCAAATATATAGTTATTACAAAACGCAAACAACATATTTCAATGATGAAAATATGATGGAGAGGTTTTCAACAATGGAAGCAGATCTGTTTTCTTTGGACCATGGAGTTTTAATTGGATCATGTGAAAAAGGCATATTTATAGATTAGTAGACCAGATCTAAACCTAAGAAGAGTTCTAGCCATGTCAAACGACTTAACAGCCGATGAGAAATGTCATTTCCCTCTTATGGAGGTAGACAACTTGTGGGCGACCTCCCGGATATCTCCACCGGTAGCTTACCCAGCTTGATCCTCAGGGAGTCAGTTTAATCACCGAGGTATTGACACAAAACATAATGTGATAAACATCAGGCTCACAGCACAACTCAATGAATTCAAAGACCTTTAATTCTAACATCAGCATTTAGTAATACTCTATGCAAAAATATGTCCTTCTGTTGCTTAGAAGTAGATCATCATGGAAATTCAAAAGCAAGCACTAAGCCATGATAAACTAAATAAGTCACCAGGTGTCCTAGTATGCGATAGCCTTTGTAAGAAAATGTCATCGTCGCGTGCATGTATTATTTGTTTATTTGGAAGAAAAGATCTCTTCTTCCTTGGCCAGCCAAAAATGCTTCTCCAGTGCAATAACTCGGCAAATTACACGGCCTACGACACGTCATTCAAATCACTGCCCTATTAGCTATAACTTCTAATGGCGGGATTAGAGGCCTACCATGGTGGTGAAGAGAGGCACAAACCATCCAAGTAAGAGTTTTTCTGAGGCTGCTTAAAAAATGCTTCTCGAGATGGTCAGGTGTGATAACTTGTTGGATTGCACAGCCATCATGCCTGCGACGCGTCATTCAATTCTTTTCTCTATCAACTTAACTCCTGATGGCGGGATTAGAAGCCTACCATGGTAGTGAAGGTTGACGAAGACGGTGCAAGCAAGAGTTTTTTTTCAATTTTCAAGGCTGCCCGGAAAAACACTCCTTGGAATGGTCAGGTATTGGGACGGTCGGGTGCTTATGTTTCAAGCTATCATTCCTGGTGTTGTGATACACAAGATATTCAGCAAAACAAAAGCTTGAATGCTCGTTTCAATACATCTCTATAAATATAGAAAAGGAAGAAAAAATAAAATCAAAGTCGCGCATGCACGTTGTGAATATATGTTGTGAAAAGTAAAGAAAGCATCACAGGCGTCGTCATGCTAGGTCCTTGAATTTGACAACATCACTTGTGGCCAAAATTATAGTAGCTAGAGTTAAGGGATCAATCCCATGCCAAGAATCAGATAAATTTGACAACTTTCAGACAGCTTATAAAACATATAAAGAGAGTAAAGAGGAAAGCAACTCATGCTACAAAATTGAAAACTCACCTTCATCAAAGCAAAGCAACATTTTCATTAAACAATAAATTATGCTCAACAATCCAACAGCTAAGAGCGAAAAACTATTATTTCCTCTAAACTAGCATAGGTTCTCATTCCCATTCAATGTTCCCTTGATCTTTCAAACAAGCTAAAAGCTTACCATATCCGCTTTGCTACTGCGGCAACCCCGCTTCGACCTCATTCCACAACTCAACATTCTTCGAAAACTTCTCTTTTATTTCTCCAATAAGCTCTTTAGCCTTCTCCACATTCCCGCTACTCGCAAGTCCTTCCACTAACATCTTCATGGTTGAAGAATTTGGCACCAACTTCTTCTCCATACTCTCCTTACAAATCCTATACGCCGACTCAAAATCCCTACCTTTACTTAAAAAGTAAACCAGAGTAGCATAACAATAATAATCCGGTTTACACCCTCTATTCACCATACTCTTAAACAAACTCTTAGCTCCCTCCAAATCACCTTCCTTGCAAAACCCAAAAATCAAATACCTATAAGTGACCGCTTTCGGCTTCACTCCTCTCGCTATACACCCTCCTAGCAATGCCTCCGCTTCTTTCGACCTCTTAAGTTTACACAAACTCCGAATCCTAATATTATAAATATCAATCCCAGCTTTTGTCCCATAATCCTCCTCCATCATTTTCAACACTTTCCCTACATCCTCATACTTCTCTTCCTTATAAAACCCAGCAATCAAATTCCCAAATGTCGTCGTATTTGGCTTCACTCCCTTCTTATCCATCTCATTCAAAATCGAATAACACGAACTCGAACTCCCACCCTCACTAAAAGCCTGAATTATTGTATTATAAGTATCCAAATTCGGCTCGATTTTATAACTCTTAGTAAAATCAACAAAAACCCTTTTCACTTCATCATATTTTTTCGCTAAAATACACGAATAGAGCAAAGAATTTAATAATTTCACTGATCCAGAAGATAAAACGACGCCATTTTGATTCTTCTCGTGATTTTCCTTAAAAAGCCGAATTGCATGATCGATCATACCAGCTTTTCCGAAGAGGATGATGGAATGAGCTGCGAATTGTTCGGTGCGGAGATCAGGGCGTGAAGTGCGGAGTTCAGTAAGGAACTCGTCGATGTAAGAGAAGTTGTTGGATTTGGCGAGCTTGTCAATGGCGACTGAGAAAGTGATTCTGTCGATGTTGGCTTCGGGAGTTAGGGAAGCGGATCGGCAGATCTCGAGGATTTTTTCAGGGTTGGTTTCGGTTTTTAGGCGGGAGAGGGCCACGCGTGTTTTGGATATGGAGGAAAGTGGGGAGGTGGAGAAGTTAAGGTGGTGGTGGTGGAGGCGGCGGAGGGGGTGTATGGATTGGAGGCGGAGGCGAGCGAAGAGTGCCATTTTGGTGGAGAGAAGGTGAAATGAACTTAGGGGATGTGGAGAGTGAGGGGAGTGGAGGGTTTGGGGTTTTAGGGGAATGGTATGGTGGGTGAGGGTGTATGGAGATGATGGTGGATGTTTGATGGGTATTTGTGGATTTGTAAATGTGGAGATCAATGGTGGTAATTCGAAGATTGTGTGGGAAGAGAGCACAAGTTTCAAATTAGTCATCACATTATACGTTAGATCTCAATTTAGTCTTAAAAGTTTTCTTTCATAATTGTGTTCTGTTTTTATAAGAAATTAAAGGAGCTTAGTTTATGCAAAGAGGCTTTGAAGCTGACATACAGCTTTTTTATTGCTTTTTTTCTTCATTAAAATTCCAAAGCTTTGGAAGATCCGAATTACATTGTGTTCTTCAAAGCTTTCACAAGGTTTTTTTAACTATGAATATTGAGCTCTCTTCAAAATAATTTCATTTTTACGAGAAAGAAATTGTATTTTAGATGGAATCCATGTGTGAACATAAGAAAAAGCAAACCCTTTTAGGGACCTAATTGAAAACATAACCCTTTAAGGAAGGACTAAATGAGACCTAAGTCATAGTTTGAATGCTAATTTCAGATGTGTCCAAAACAATTTTAAAGGGATCTCATTCTCGCATGGGGAATTGGGGGAATGAATGTGGTGTTTGCGGGTGCATGGGGGCTTATTGTACGGGATGGTGGAAGACGCTAGATGGATGTGCTACGTTGTCGGGATATGGAAATGGACGGCTATGATTTGTGGATGGTGTTAGGAGAAAAAAATATTGTCCGGTTTGGGGATTGAACCCGACGTGAATCGAACACGCAACCTTCTGATCTGGAGTCAGACGCGCTACCATTGCGCCACGGATCCCTTTAAAATATATGGTCACATAAACATTATATGTACAGTAATTCTCAGTATTTGAGAACCTCACCAAATTTCATGGAGAAATTACTTAGTAATATAACGATCGTTCATGATAATTATTCATGAACCCCATATTTTTTTTTAGATAACTTTCAAAGGTTGAATCATGAAAATAGTAAGATGTCTTGATTACAAAAAAAAAAAAAAAAAAAATTCTGGAAAAGCAATGACAACTGAAACAATTGATTAAAGATGAAAGATTCATAAATTGGGTCTTTCTCAATATATTATTTTATACCATTCAATGGATTAAAAAAGGAAACTTATCGTTTTTATATATTGAAATGTATGATTCTAGTATTTATAGTCGAAAAAAATAGTTTTACGAGGTTTTTTTTATTAATTTATACATGTTTTTATGAATTTGGCTTGGAAAGAAATGGAGAGTACAAGCTTACAGCTAACTATATATAGGATTTCTTTGAAGAGTTGTTGATTTTAATTATTTCTATCAAAAGTGCATTGCATTTGAAAAGATTAGTGATCTGCTTATGAAATATAATTTATTATAATATATTCCACTAATTTTCTCCATTAAACTCTATATTAACAAAAAATTAATATTTAGTTTCGATTTTTCTACGAGAGTATTTAGTTTCAATTAACACCTTTCACCGCAGCAAAAAATATGATTTTATTGTATATAATTTGCCATGCATAACAAATTTTTAATAATATATATATATATATATATATATATATATATATATAGAGAGAGAGAGAGAGAGAGAGAGAGAGAGAGAGAGAGAGGGCGGGAGGGGGACACTCTTTGAAGAAACCAAATTGCAAGGATCATGCAAATCTTGAGAAGAGAAGTATCTAGGAAATTGTTTATATGAGATGCCGGGAACGATACAAGATAAGATTAGTGTACAAGAAAAGTGTTGTGTCGAGGTAGGTGTGTGTGTGTGTGTGTGTGTGTGTGTGTGTGTGTGTGTGTGTGTGATGTTAGTGGAAGGCCATAACGCATGACGTGTGGTGAGACTAGCAACACATGAAAGGAATTTCTAGCCATGCACTGAGAAAGGAAAGAATATCTACTTGAGAAACTTTTCAAAACACTACCCTTGCTGTTCTTGATTTTGTTTGTCAATATGCGTAGATTGAGTAGTTGAGAGAGAGTGAAAAGGATAAAGTGAAGATAATGAATAGGAGATGGATGTTCCCATAAATTATTTGAATAACAATTCAAAAAATTAAATCCAAGTTTTTCTAAAACTTATAATAAAGAAAGGATAGAATGAATTTCCCCAATGTTTCGTTTGGTTTTCAAACATATTGTTGAAAAATAAAACTCGATTCATATTATAGTTTTAAATATTTTCAGGTTTTATTGGGTTGATTTAATGATTTAAAGCTTAACGTAGTTAAATTTTATTTTGAATCTTTTTTATGTTGACCCATCTAAACTTGAATAACTCAGTATCTTGACTCGTATCTCAATTGATTTAACTAAATCAAACGACGCCAAGATCAAGAAAATTTTTGTATATATAAAAATAAAATAATATTGTTTTAGATAAAAATATATTTTGTACTAGACCCAACGAGCCACAAGCTACATGTGAATCGGCAATCGAGAGCTTGACCCAGGCAAGGTTTCATTTTGAAACCATTTTTTACATTGACTAACCTAAGCACAAGTGACTTGACGAGTTGCACCATGTATCGATTGACCCGACTAAACCTAACTAGTTCAAAACCAAGGGGGTATCATTTATTATATGAGTATCACTTATTATTTAACATAAAATTATATATATTAGTAATTTGTTTATTATATAACTAATCTATAGGTCTATGCTATGTCGTGGATTGGATAAAAAAATAAATTAACATAACAAAAAATATTCAGGTCATTAAGAACTATTTGACATTGTTATTAAATCTGAATTAGAGGGTCAACCTTGAAATATACCAACTCAAATCCGGCTTAGCCTGGGTTTAAAATCTAAACATGTGGGAACTTCCCCAACATTAACTAGTTAACTTGGTCTGTTTAGAAACAACCCGGCTAGCAGGTAAAAAAATTATAAAAAAAATTGATAAGAAAAACCTCCTTACTTGATTTTTGAATTTAGTTAGAAGAAAAACCCATCAAATCTTTAGTTTAGCTAGAAGAAAATAGTTGAACAAGCTCACTTTTTTTTCTTTTATTTTTTTGAATGACATCGGTTTTTTGCCACCTCTTAAGAGAAGTATCATAACAAAATGACATCATAATTCCTAAATATTATATAAAAGAGATGGTCTTAAACTTTTTCATAGTAATAATGGACTATAAAGGGATATATGAGAATTATATCTCTTTAATCGTTTAGTATACAATTAATATATGGTTAATTTCAATTCGAATAAGTTGGAGAGTGAAGTATTGCAATTAAACATATCTAAATACTTTCTTAACATAATATGTGAACTTCTAGGTTTTCTATGAATAGTCTGTTTTTTGGTAAAAATTAAACTGGCAAGTACACTTCAAGATTAACTTTTTAAGGAAAAAGAATTTATTCACATGATTGAGACATATTTGCTCATTTAAGAGTTAAATTAATAAAATAATATTTTAAATAGTATAAATATAGTTTTTTTATCATGAATATTCCAATGGAAAAAAATTATTTGAAAAGCTAATTCTATTAGAGTGGAATAAATAAATGTTTTATTTTTTTAATGATTTTGATGTTATTTTTTTCCCATATGACTAGATTTAATTGGTTTATTTTTTTGTTGGCCCCACTTTGTTAATTTTAACTCTTTTAAGAGATATGTAGGAATAACATTTATGGAAAAGAAAATGTATTTTAGTATTTTATTTGACTTTTCCCTTAGAGTATGAAAAACAATCTAAGAAAAGCCAAAATATTACTTTTTTATTTTTAGCTATCCATTTAGTAGCTCCATTAGAGATGCTCTAATAGGAATTTTTTTTTATATCTTTTTTAAAAACAATTACTAATAAGTATTTATTATCTTGTTTTAAAAAGAAAGACAAACAAAAGATTAAAAAAATATACAATAAATTTTATTAAAAACATTTGAAAACCCACTTAAATATTGAATAACTATTTTAACTTCTTTTTTTATGCTTGTATTTATCTCTTTTCATATGAGATAATATTACCTGAGAATGATATATAATTTCAAATATTCTTTGACTCTATTTGAAAACATTTACTTAATTAAGATGCTTTTGTCTTTTTCCTCTCTCTGTTTTTTTTTTTGATGTAATGCAAAATTGTTTTTATATGTAAATGCCATATAGAACAAACATAGTAGCCGCTTAATCGAACCGGCGAAGCCGCCCATGCCGCTGTCCACGGGCGCGAGCAGTGAGGAAGTTTCGCGTCACAACCAGTTAAATTAGTACTGCTCATCATTATCTACTCTATTTAGTCATGGTGAACCGACAGGTAAGGAATCTCCAGCAGCATCTCCTGATGTTTTAACACGTGACCACCTAAATTTCAATTCCCACCACTGTCCTTTTCACCCATCTCCTTTAAATTCCAAAAATAGTAAACTACAAATCGATTTTTAGTTGATTTTAAACAAGTTTCAAATTCAAATTCTTCATGTTCTAAAATCTGAACCCATTACTGGTGGGATATTGATTTTTAAATATCATACCCTCGTTTAATTTAGCTGATTGAATAAGAAAATTCATGACTTGAAAACTGATATGAAAAAAAAAAATATATTAATTTTATGAAATTTATTTAACTTGATCAGATTTTTAGTTATTTAATTAACCAGCTAAACATAATTTTATTAATATCAATTGTTTTTTTAATAAAATAATATAGTTTTAATAAAAATAATTGAATTGAGTTTAGCCAATAGATTCTCAAGTTTTACAAGTACAAGATAATTAATTCAAATTCTATTTTTATGACTCCTTTCATCCTAATTTTATTAGTCTTTCACCTTTCAAAGATTAATATTATATATTTTTCATTATTTTTTATTTCATATGAAATAAAAGTTTTGAAAATAGAGATATGGAAAATATAAATTTTAATCTTTAATAATTTAAATATAAATATGTTTGGTATTGTGATAGCTTTTGCAATTATGATTTAAAAAAAAATTTAGAAAAATCATTTTTAGTTGTGACTAGTTTGATTGAAGTAACTTATTATTAAACAAAAAGCATTTTCAAGGTGTTTGATTAAAACTGTGGTTGAAATTAATATTGATAATAAAATGATTTAAAAGAACATGTATTAATTTTTTATTTTACAATTATATTAATATGCATTTCATTATTAATACATTGTAAAAACAATCATGCAAATTACAACATAAATTTTATTGTTCTTTAAATTTGTTGTAATGTCATCACAAACATAATCAATACAGGGTGACCTCTAGTTTTTTTATAGACGTTAAACTACACCCATTAAAAAAGACCCTGAAAAATTACCCGGGTCTTAAAAAAGACCCATGAAAAAACCATATCTATTAAACTCATGAATTAGAGCTTGACCTATTATAGATTTTTAATTAAATTAGATAAATTATAGACCTTATGAAATTTAGTTGACTCCACCAAATTTTGAGTGAACTGATTAATCAAAAAAATATATGAGATGAACAGAGAAAAAAAAAGGAAGAAGAAAAGAAAGATAAAAAAAATTACATCATTTAATGACATGCATGAGTTGATCCGAAGATTCAATAACCCACGTCCTTTCCCGGATTAATTATCAAATATGACAATTATGCCTAACACTTCTAAAAATAGATAAACTAACCACAATAATCTCACATCACACGCGGGGGGT
>Ga0325405_1002390_pt1 | contig 19287 bp, 6 predicted proteins | sample PopdelMetagenome_21_FD_205663 | JGI IMG/M metagenome (GOLD analysis project Ga0325405, IMG submission 205663) | Populus deltoides microbial communities from Bellville, Georgia, United States - Xylem-Control-R2 | ecosystem: Host-associated > Plants > Phyllosphere > Stem > Wood/Secondary xylem...
AACTATTACTGTCTAGACATTGAACTGTTATTGTCCAAATGTTACTATCCAACTGTTATTGTCTAGACATTGAACTATTACTGTCCAACCGTTATTGTCTAGACATTGAACTATTACTGTCCAACCGTTATTGTCCAACCGTTACTGTCTAGACATTGAACTATTACTGTCCAACTGTTACTGTCTAAACACTCATCAGATTTTTAATTATATCTAGAGTTCTAGAACTCCATTTTTAGTGAGATTGATCTCGTTAGAAAGCTAAGACACAAGGCTACAAGTTCTCTAAGGAAGGAGAACCCAGTTCTGTCTCAAAGATAGTCAAAATTGCTCATCAACTAATCAATCGTACTACCCTACAGAATCAGTCACGACTCAATCTTGGTTAGTAACCCATAACTAGAGTCTACATCTCCAAATTGAGCAAGACCAGTTTCCTTGGTTAGCTAACATCCAAATCTATAATTTCTATGAAGGAACCCAATCCTAATTCCCTCATACTCCTACCCAAAATCTCAACGAAAGTTAGGAGATGAGTCTGTCCAGATTCGTCACCCCCTTCCCTTCACACAATACTTTCATAAACTACATACCACACATAAATTAACTTAATTTTAACTCTAAACCCCGAAAAAAAAATAAAAAAATAAAAGTGAAGAAATTCATGCATATGGTTATATAAAAAACAGAAATTTAGAAATTTTTGAATATAAATTTTCGGGCAAAATAATTTGAAACATTATAATAAACCCAGTATTGTTGAGGGTTGGATTTAATTAAAGAGAATAAACACTTAAAGGAAAAAGGGGGTCTAAATGCAAATAAGGGAAAATATAGAGTATAAATACTCTCTCCTCACCAAAAATCTATAGGAACCCTAAGGAGAGAAAATAGGGAGTTTTATACCCATTCTTGAGAAATCAAGAGAGAAACACTAAAATTTCAAGAACCCATCCAAGATTAAGAGCTTATAGATGGGATAAACACTTGAGAGCAAAGGATTACCAAGAAATTGAACAAGAAGAAAAGAAAAGAGGGAGTTGAAAATCTTCAACTGGTTGAAGATCCAAATCTTAATTTGTACTGGGTAAGGTATTCTAAACATGATCTTAAAAAAATTCATTTTTAAATTTGATAAAGAATTGATGCCTTGATATTGAATCATAGGTTAGGGTTCTTAGAAATAAATTAGGGAAAAAGTACTTATTGTTGAGATTAAGTTAATTTATATGTGTGGTATGTAGTTTATGAAAGTATTGTGTGAAGAGGAGGGGGAGACAATCTGGATAGACTTGTCTCCTGACTTTCGGTGAGATTTCAGGTAGGAGGATGAGGGAATTAGGATTGGGTTCCTCATAGGAATTGTAGATTTGAATATTAGCTAACCAAGAAAACTGGTCTTGCTCAATTTGGAGATGTAGAACTCCAATTATGGGTTACCAGCTGAGACCGAGTCGTGACTGATTATGTAGGGCAGTAGGACTAATTAGTTAATGAGCAATTTTGACTATTTTGGAGGCAAAACTGGGTTCTCCTCCCTTAGAGAACTTGTAGCCTTGTGTCTTAGCTTTCTAACAAGATAAATCTCACTTAAAATGGAGTTTTAGAACTTTAGATATAGTTAAAAATCTGATGAGTGTTCAGACAGTAACAGTTGAAAATTGGACAGTAAGAGTTCAAAGTTGGATAGTAACAGTTCAAAGTTGGACAGTAACAGTTGAAAATTAGACAATAATGGTTGGATAGTAACAGTTCAAAATTGGACATTAACAATTAAAAATTGGACAATAACAGTTCAAAGTTAGACAGTAACAGTTGAAGATTAGATAGTAACGGTTGGACATTAATAGTTCAAAGTTGGACAGTAACAGTTGAAAATTGGACAGTAACAGTTCAATGTCTAGACAGTAATGGTAGGCTTTCACATGAATACTATATATATAAGAATAGAAAAGAATTGAGTCATACGAACACTTGAACATTGAGATACTAACTCTGAAAATATACATGATATATGTATGTATGTTATTATGAGGAAATGAACATGTATAGAAAGTAACAAATGAGTAATGGATGAATATGGATTCTCTATAATGTCGGCTTGAAGGAATCATAACCTAAAACTTCCTTATGATTCAGAAGGAGCAACCAGGATTGGATCTTCTTTTAGGGGAGGTCGCGAGACAGGCGAAGCAGGTGCGTGATTCTCCTCCTATTTGCACTTATACAATTTAGAATTCTTATGGTGAATGCAATTACAATAAATGTCATTTTTAATGTAAATAAAATCTAGCGTAAATACAAGATTAGCTTCGGCTAATGGCATCCATGATAGGATTGCCAGGAGATGATTTACAAGATTAGCTTCGGCTAATGGCATCTGTGATAGGATTGTCGGGATATGAATTACAAGATTAGACTTGGCAAGGTCACCCAATTCATGCAAGTAAATAAGAGTATTCAAATTAAGGATACGCAAATGAGTGTTAATTAGGTTTAAAAGACTTACAAGAAAAATATAAGCTCTCTGTTAGAATTCTTATGGGTCCGCTAGAAAGTTAATACTTCATTCGTATTCATTACATGAGCATATATATTCTTTATCAACATAATGATATGTTTATTTATGTAACAGGTCCATCAAATATCAAGGAAGATCATTAGTTTAGGACTCTACTTTGTGAAGCTTATGTAAATATTTAACTTAAACAAAAGGGAATTAATGTGTTTATGTAGTATACTTTTGTGTAAACTTTGATGTATTTATAAAAGTTCAACTTAGCATGTGGTATTTTAGTTATCTTGTAATTAACCCTTTTGAAATATTTAAGAACACTTATTATGTTGTAAATACTTTCTTTGGATGTTAGTATTCCTTTCCTTTTAAATTTTATGATATGATGTTTGGACTATGTTCAAATTGAACTTACTCGTAAGATATATATATGTGTATATATATATAGAACACTTATTATGTTGTAAATACTTTCTTTGCATGTTAGTATTCCTTTCCTTTTAAATTTTATGATATGATGTTTGGACTATGTTCAAATTGAACTTACTCGTAAGATATATATATATATATATATATATATATATATATATATTTTGTGGATTGTATGAGGTGTGGAATTATGAGGTTTGATATAGGGTCCAGAATTATGGGACCTTATGATGATGGGTTGATTGAGTAAATTAATAGTAGTCGATAACTTGGGATGTTCTAAATACGAACGAAACTCTACCGAATTTTTGGAAAAAAAAATTTACCCTCAAATAAAAAGGATATGTTGGGATCTTTTAATATTGATCGAGTCGTACAGTTTGGACGGTTATGTTAACAACAAATACTTTTTCCCCAATTCATGTCTAAGAACCCTAACCTATAATTCAATATCAAGGCATCAATTCATTATCAAATTTGAAATGAATTTTTAAGATCATGTTTAGAACACCTTACCCGGTACGAATTAAGATTTTGATCTTCAACTAGTTGAAGATTTTCAACTCCCTCCTTTCTTTTCTTCTTGTTCAATTTTCTTGTTAATCCCTTGCACACAAGTGTTTATCCCATCTATAAACCGTTAATCTTGGATAGGTTCTTCAAATTTTAGTGTTTTTCTCTTGATTTTGCAAGAATGGATACAAAACTCCCTATTTTCTTTCCTTATGGTTCCTGCAGATGTTTTTGGTGAGGAGATGGTATTTATACTCTATAATTTCCCTTATTTGCATTTAGGCTCCCATTTCCTTTAAGTGTATTATTCTCTTCAATTACATCCAACCCTCAATAGTACCGGGTTTATTATAATGTCTCGAATTATTTCGCTGGAAATTTATATTTAAAAACTTCTGGATTCCTGTTTTTATTTAACCATATGCATGAATTTCTTCACTTTTATTTATTTATTTCTTCCTGGGGTTAACAACTTTCATGGTTGAAAAGGAAAATGGTAGGAATGAGGGTTGTGAGAGATTGTTGTACAAATAAAAAAGGTCAGAGAAGGGTTGTGGGGAAGGAGGATGATTAGCGATCATGGGTTGTGTTATGGTGGCTATGGTGGTTTCGGTTGTGGTGGTTTACGGTGAAGGGACAATGGGTAGTTAGCAAATGGGTTTTGGTGAATGAGGAGGTGAGGGGGTTTCGAGGTTTTGTTTGGATGAAAAATGGTGGGGGTTGTAATGGTGGGGAGGACGTCTTTCGTTGGATAAAGAGTCACCACCTAGTATTATGGTTACTAGGAATCCTAACTAGTCTTTTATATATTCTAGGCAAAGGACTGGTTGCGTAAAGAGAAGGTATTAGCACCCCTAATACGCCTCGCCTGAGATAAGTTTCATTATTTTTTGTTTTGTTTTGTGGTTGCTATGGTATGATGGTGTTTCTATTTCTATCGGCCTATTATAACGGGTTTACTACGAAGAACAAAATCTGGTTTCCTAGGTTAAAAACTTGGTTTAAAAGGTTGAAATATCTTCCATTATCATTGAGGCTTATTTCAGGACAAATTTGGGATTTTTAGCTACCGCGTCATTCAAAATAATATTCCAAATAAAATTCTTTGCAGCTTATTATCCTTAAATTAGAAATGAATGAATTGTATTCCTCCCAATAATATTTTGGATATTGACCTCATAGAGGCTTTTTATCCTTATATAAAGGTGAGTTATAGGTAAATTACTATCTCTAATAACATTTTTGAAATTAACTCTTTTGTAGGTTTTTTTTATCCTTTATATCAAAAGTGAATAATATTTTTGTTTTACCTCAAATAAGTTCTTAATTATTTTGAAATCAAGGGCAAAACTCTTTGAAATTTTACAAACTTGTTGTAAAATCCATGCAATAGTCAGGGATAAAAAAATCATAACAAGTGAAGAGAATCACAATACATACCTTTTAAACTTTGAAGATGAAGATAGAACTAGAAATTGAAGCCAAATCACTTGAATTGAGAGGAAAAAACGAGAGGTGATTGAAGAAAATTGAACGAAAGGAAAAAATGAACTGAAAGGGTGCTCACTGAGTTTTATATTACGTTTTTACCGACAGAATCATCGATAAAATATTAAATAATAGTATTTTTAATTAAGCCATCGATGATTCCCTCGATAAATTCACAATGAAATTTCAAGCTCGAACTAAAAATTTCAAAAAACCCTCCAGAATTTTCACAGTCCGTCGGTGGTCTGTCAGTAATTCCCTCGCTAATGTTAAATAGTACACACGGTTAGAGATGCATTAATTACCCCCACTTTGGGTTACCCAATTCATCAGTAATTCCCTCAGTAACCTGCAACTAACTCAGAGGACTTTAATTGACATCATCAACATGGGATGTGAACAGTTCCCTTCACCTCTAGAAAACACCAACGAACACAAACTGTCAATGTTTCTATCGGTGATGTGGGAACATTCCCTTTGCCTCTGGAATACACCGACGGACACAAACCGTCAGTGTTTCCATCGGTGATGTGGGATGTGAACAGTGCCCTTTGCCTCTACAATACACCGACGGACTCAAACCGTCGGTGTTTCCATCGATGATGTGCACAGTGAATGGTAGATAGTGTATGTATTCCCTATCTATCCTCCCTGCAAACACTTACATTGAAAGTTGCATGCACAACACAAATAATAGCAGTTCACATAACAATTATAAAATAAATAATTCGGTGTACAGAATTCCATCCATAAATATTACATTATAAAAAATTCCTTTACACTTTCGTGTTCTGAAAGTTAGTCAGAATTATCTTCTTCTTCTTCAATTGAATTGTCATCAGCTCCATCGCAATCTTCAACATTGATAACGTTGTTATCATCATCTTCATTGACCTTTGCTTGTCCGCTGGAGCTTAGAACAACATTTAACTCCTCAGCGTCAACATCAACAAGACTATTATTGAAGATGAGAAAATTTGAATTTTCTTCTAAGTCAATCGATGGAGCAACTCAATACAGTTCAACCGACTCACTAACTTGAAAGATATCTTCTCCCACACTTGTGTCTTCGTTCTCATCCTGAACAACCTCGACACGACCCCTTGGTTTCATTTTTAAAATGGATAACCAATTAACTCTTGATCGATCCTTTCTAAAGGAAGGGGTGTATGTGTAATAAACTTACTGGCATTACTTGGTGAAAACAAAGACATTGTTTATATTGCAAAAACAAAGACTCGATATGGTTCAACCAATTCAAGTTGTGAAGCTCGAAATCGATCATTTAAAATGAGATTACATGTCCTAGTATAAAATGATGATTTTTTTATAAATTGTCAAAAAACATTATTCCTATTTTCTTGCACTAAAAACCATTTTATTAATTGTAAAAAAAATGATATCTAAAAATTTATTGATTTGATAGAAGTTTAGTGATCTTCATCGTTAAGATCAGTATTAATTAGTTATCCCAATATTTTGTCTTCTAGTTCATGTGTTGAAAGAGTGCAACATTTGGATTTTGTGTTGAAAGAGTGCATACATTTGTAGTTGTTCCACAATACTACAAATTATAGTCCTACGGCAAAGAGTTGTCGTTTAGGTTTTGAGCTTTTAGACCACTTTATTTACTCGTGCTTAATAGTTTATAAGATTCCATCAATTCAAATATTTCCTCATCTCTTTCTCGAAGAAAATAATAAATATTTCTCATTTTATTTTAAAAAATGTACTGCTAAATTCACTACAATTATTGGGAGCCAAGTGCTTGTCACTGTTGATGCCAAATGGGACGCATGAGCATTCATAGAAGGGTTCGGAAATTGGACAAAAAAAAAGCTGATAAAAACTATTATCACCTTAATACTTGGTGATAGTTAAGATTTAATTGAGAGATAGTTTTGTATAATTGTGTAGGTTGCTAAAGGGTAGCAGCCATCCTTTGTATTTATACTTGTAGGGTTGTGTACAATATAATGGTGGGATGTATTCTATACAATAACTATTCCTATATAAGAGTGTTTACATTGTATAGGGTCTCTTTCCTTAATACACCCCGTCAAGCTGTAGGTGGAGATTCGACCCGAAGCTTGGATCGAAAGTAAGCAAACGAGACTGGAGGAAGAGGCTTGGTAAGGACATCGGCTAGTTGATCTTTGGAAGAGATAAACCGTACCTGAATTTCTTGCTTAGTAACCCAATCACGGACAAAGTGATAATCAACTTCAACATGTTTAGTACGAGCGTGAAATACTAGATTTGCAGATAAGAAAGTGGCCCTAAATTATCACACCATAACGTGGTCACAGTTGAAGAAGGGACCCGAAGTTTTGTCAATAATGAGCGAATCCATAAAATCTCAGCAGTACCATCAGCTAAGGCTTTATATTCCGCTTCAGTAGAAGACCTCGCAACAGTGCGTTGTTTCCCAGATTTCCATGAGATAGGGGTAGAGCCAAGGTACACAAGATAACCACCTATGGATTTGCGATCATCAATACTACCAGCCCAATCAGCATCTGTGAAACCATGAAGAGACAAGGGAGAATCCCTAGTGATGTGCAGACCATAAGTGGTTGTAGCCTGGAGGTAACGCAGAATGCGTTTAACAGCAGACCAATGATCCTCAGTGGGGGCATGCATAAATTGACAGACCTTGTTAACTGCATAGCAGATGTTAGGTCTAGTGAAGGTAAGATATTGTAATGCCCCAACAATTTGTCGATACCGTGTGGGATCAGAGTAGAGAGTACCCGGTATGAGTGCTAATTTTGAGGAGGCAGATAGAGGAGTATCAACTGGTTTGCACGAAGTCATTCCTGCTCGTTGGATGATATCAAGGGCATATTTATGTTGGCTTAATAAGATACCCATAGCAGTAGATTTAACTTCAATACCCAAGAAGAAATGAACAGAGCCCAAATCCCAAAGCTTAAATTCTGATTGTAGCAAAGTAATCAATCTATGAAGCACAACTGAGTTACTCCCAGTTAATAAAATATCATCAACATACACAAGCAAGTAAATCATAGCACCATCATAAGAGAGAATAAACAGAGAAGTATCACCCTTGGATGCCTGAAATCCAATAGAGAGTAAGAACTCACTCAACCGGTTGTACCAAGCACGAGGGGCTTGTTTCAAACTGTACAGAGATTTATGGAGACGACACACATGAGAAGGGAGTGCAGGATCAACAAACCTAGGCGGTTGCGCCATGTATACCTCTTCTTGAAGAATGCCATTTAGGAAAGCATTATGAACATCCAACTGATGAATGGTCCAACCATATGAGATAGCAATAGTCAGCACAAGGTGAACTGTTGTAGGCTTAATCACTGGACTAAACGTCTCCAAATAATCAATCCCTTCTTGCTGAGTGAAGTCACGGGCAACTAATCGTGCTTTATATTGGGCGACCTGACCATTAGCATGTCTTTTTATTTTGTAAACCCATCTACTACCAATCACATTCATAGTTGGATGAGGAGGCACCAACGTCCAAGTTTGATTAGAGTGAAGTGCCTGAAGTTCCTCCTGCATGGCAGTGTCCCAAGTAACATACCTGTTTGTGTCCTTAAAGGACAATGGCTCCTGCTGAGGTAAGGTCGTGACTCGTGAGACAGCCGCAATGCTAAGATTAGCATTTTTTGCTGGCCGCGGTTGAAGCACCATAGGATGGGTGCGTACCCGCTGAGATAGAGAGGAGACAGCGGTAGGGACATGCTGAAGATTGAACTTAGAAAGATCAACACATATGGTAATACCAGGAGGGGAAAGAGAGGCAGAACCTGCATCAGACCGTGAAGGAGACCCAACAGAAGAAGCACCCACAACAGGGGAGCGAACAGGGGATAAAACAGGGGAGCTGGCAGCAGCATCGGGTGACGCCTGTGAGTGTGACAAATCTGAACCTGCAATTGAAGAATGATCATAATAACATGCAGATAATGGTAAGTGAGCCGGAGGAAGTGTAGGCAGTGTAGGGGGCAGTGGTGAAGGGACTGAAGAGGGTTGCATGAGAGGATGTAAAGTGACGGGTATAGAGGGAGCAGAGGGCTGTTTGGGTGTTGCTGTAATCTGTTCAATTTTATCAAGAGGAAAAACATTTTCATGAAACCGGACATGATGAGCAAGATAAATTCGTTTGGATGACAAATCAAGACATCGATAACCGACATGCGAGGTACTATATCCTAGAAAAACACAAGGAGTGGATCGAAAGTCTAACTTGTGAGCATTGTATGGACGAAGAAAAGGAAAGCAGAGACACCCGAAAGTACGAAGAAACGCATAATCAGGTGTTGATTTTAGAAGACATTCAAACGGTGTCTTATTATTAAGAACTGGAGTGGGCATGCGATTAATCAAATAAACAGAACTTTCAAAAGCATAACTCCAATATTTAAGGGGAGCGTGACACTGCCCAAGGAGAGTTAGTCCAGTTTCAACAATATGTCTATGACAGCGTTCAACCATGCCATTTTGTTCATGAGTGTGCGGGCAGATCACATGATGATGAATACCAATCGTTTTAAAATATGTATTGAGTTTTCGATATTCACCACCCCAATCAGTTTGAACATACTTAATTTTTAAGGAGAATTGGCGCTCCACAAGCGCCTGAAACTGATGAAAAATTGCAAAAACATCAGACTTAGCAGTCAAGGGATAAAACCATATAAACTTTGTATGAGCATCCACAAAAATAACAAAATAGCGAAAACCATCAGATGACAACATAGGGGATGGACCCCAAACATCACTAAAAATCAAGTCAAGGGGAGCTCGAGTTTGATGACCTGTAGTTTTTAGAGTCAGACGTGATGACTTTCCTAGAGAGCACGCAGGACAATGAAAATTAAACTGAGTGGACGTACATGACACTTTTTTATTTTTCACCAACAAATGCAGAATACGTGGACTAGGATGTCCAAGGCGACGGTGCCAGACATCAGCTGAAGTAGATAGACAGGTAGAGGAAAAAGCTTGAGGCAACGACGTTGCGGACGATTCGGACAAAACATATAGACCATCTCTACTCTGACCGGAAAGAAGAACTTCCTTTGTCATGAGATCCTTAACATAAAATAAAGAGGAATGAAATTCAAAATAGACGTTATTCTCAAAACAAAATTTTTGAACAGATAGCAGAGGATTTTTAATGGTAGGAACATGTAAGATATTGGATAAAGTAAACATGCGGTTTGGTGAGCGAATTTTAGAGTGAGCAATATTTGAGATAACAAGGCCCTTACCATCACCAACATGCAGATGATCATTTCCAAGATAGGGTTCTGAACTCGTCATACTTACAAGGTCCGGCGTGACATGATGATTTGCACCTGTATCAGGAAACCAGGTAACAGGAGTAGTGGAAGAGGCAGTATTAAATGCAAGATTAGCATTAGCTTGCATATGATGAGTAGCCAACTGAGAACACTGTTGATCAGTATGCCCATATTCATAATATAGCTGACATTTTATATTGTGAGTATAGCTAGAAAAACGATTTCCTTGCTGCCCAAAACTGCATGTTGGCCGTGAGGAAGTGCCAGAGGAGAACCGGTTTCCTTGTGGGCCATAGTGTTGTCCTGAAGTATAACTGTTAGCTGGTCCATTGCCACGATAGAAATTGTTGCGATTGTTAGGTCTCCAGCTCCCACGAAAACGACCTCGTCTGCCAGATTGATGCTGCACAAAGAACGCAGCTAGCTGCTGCGTTGGAGTTGGTAACAGAGGAGCTGTTACAGATGGCTAGACAGAGGCTTTGTGAAGAAACTCATGTGTAAGGAGGCTACTATGGAGATCAGTATAGGTGATGGGAGCATCCTTAGTGGACAGGCTGGTGACGAGATCATTAAACTCACTACGTAACCCTCGAAATACATACAGGTTAAATTCTGCCAGGGAGATTGGTTTGCCAGCGGCAGCCAGTTCATCAAACAAGGCCTTTGCCTTCTGCAAGTAAATGCTAGCAGAATCATCATTCTGTCATAAATCCTGGAATGAGCCATGGAGCTGCATAATCCTGGAATTTGAGGGAGATGCAAGAGCTGTTTCCAGTGTTGTCCAGATGGCATGGGAAGTGTTACAATCTACAACCAAGTGCAGAACTTCCACCGAGAGAGAAGATAGGAGGGCACTCATGATTAGGTGATCTTGCTGCTTCTATGACAAATAGGCAGGGTTGACAGAGAATGTAGATGTCTCGGTTGCTGCCAGATGTGAAGGAGGACATGATGATGTACCATCAACAAATGAATAAACGCCTTGGCCCAAGAGAAAAGGTTTCATCTGCATCCTCCAATACAGGAAACTATGGTTGGATAGTTTTAAAGAGACTACCTAGTGTGTGTTAGGAAAAGAAATAATGGAGGCAGTAGGCGATGCTCCATACATAACGATTTGCGCCACAGGAGAGAAAGAAGATTGAAGATCTGATGCAGCGCCAGCAGTATGTTGAAGTTCTTGATTGTCCATGTTGCTAGGGAGGAGAAGTTGCAGTTCTTTTAAGGATGCTGATGAGAAGTAACAGAGGAAGAGGATGACTGATATCTGCTGAGAAAAAAAAAAAACTGTTGCTGGCGACTATAATAGAGGAAGAACGGCTGCTAAGAAGAAAGAATGGTTGTTGGTTGAAACAATTACGCAGGAGAGTTGCAGCTATTGCGGAAGAAGGCTGCTGAACAATAATCGCAGCTCTGATACCAAGTTAAGATTTAATTGAGAGATAGTTTTGTATAATTGTGTAGGTTGCTAAAGGGTAGCAGCCATCCTTTGTATTTATACTTGTAGGGTTGTGTACAATATAATGGTGGGATGTATTCTATACAATAACTATTCCTATATAAGAGTGTTTACATTGTATAGGGTCTCTTTCCTTAATAGTGATCTTAAACCAATTCAATATATCAACACCTCCTATCATCACAATGAATTCTTTCGATTCAATCATCCCAATAGTGTTTTTCTCATGCTGACCTTTGACAAAACTACAAATTATAGTCTTTTAGCAAAGAGTTGTCGTCTAGGTTTTGAGCTCCTGCCTTAGAATCTCTGAAAAACCAGTTAGGTTTCCTAGTGAAAATAATACTAGGTGGCGACTCCTTTATTCACAAAACAAAGACCCCGAAATCAATCCCCGCTCTTGGGGAGGGTCGTCACAACGCCGCGCTCCTCGCGAGGGTGTGACAGAAGTCATGGATGATCATTCATAGATATATCGAGATTCACCCCAATGATTGCGGAGGATAGATTATTGTAACGAGGTTCGGGGTTTTATTAACTTCGCAACATCTATTCCTAGAAATTTTACTAGAGGTGTTATTAGGTGTCGATGCAGGAAGTGTCAAAATAAAAGGTATCTACATCCAAATGTTGTAATGATGCATCTTCTACACAAAAGGGTTCATGAAGGATTACCTGTATTGGTATGCACACGGAGAACTATTTGTTCGTAATAAGAGCATGGGAGAGAGGGTGGTTGGGTCAACTTTTTGTGCTAGCAACGTGCATGGAGTTGCAAATGACAACAATTATCTTTACAGGAATATGGTTATAGATGCAATGAGAATGAATCAAGGTAATGTCAGTCAATGTCCAATCGTAAAAGAAGAACATAATGCAGATGCAGCAAGGTTTTTTGATCAATTGAAAGATTTTGACGAACCATTATGAGATGGCTACACGAATCAAGGTAAATTATTGGCCATAGCACAGGTGTTCACCATCAAGTCAGATCACGGGTTGAGTGAGGCCGGTTATGATAAAATTATTGAATAGGCGAGAAGCATTTTACTTGAAGGAAACAGGCTGAAAGAGAACTACTATGCTGGAAATCCATGATGAAACCCCTTGGTTTAGGATACCAAAAACTTAACATGTGCCCTAACTTCTGCATGTTATACTACCTTGAAAATACTAAGCTGACCGAGTGTATGACATACGGGCATTCCCATTACAAACCCAGAACTGGCAGGGGAAAGACTCTCGTGGCATATAAAAAACTTAGATACTTCCCAATCACACCTAGACTACAGAGGTTATTCATGTCACCAAGGCTGCTAAGCACATGACATGGCACTAATCACATGATGCAGTTGATGGAGTGATGGTGCATCCTTAAGACGGCGAAGCATGAAAACACTTTAACAGTGTGCATCTTGACTTTTCAGCTAAATCAAGAAACGTGCGTCTTGGGTTGTGTACAGACAGATTTTACCCATTCGGGTCATTTGCTACTCCTTATTCTTGTTGACCGGTCATACTCACGGTTTATAACTTGTCACTAGGGATGTGTATGAGGCCAGAGTTCATGTTTTTATCTACTATCATACCTGGTCCGAGCAGCTCGGGCCGGAATATAGATGTTTGTCTTCGACTGTTGATTAATGAGTTGACGCAATTATGGTCCTCTAGAGCTTTGACTTATGATATATCGGAGGAACAAAATTTTGTTATGAGGGCGACTTTGATGTGGACTATCAATGATTTTCCAGTTTATGGAATGGTTTCTGGTTGGAGCACGCATGGAAAACTAGCATGTCCATATACTGCATGGAAAACAACAAGGTATTCACGCTAACAAACAGAGGTAAAGCTTTTTTTTTTAACTGTCACTGTCGTTTCTTGCCACCGAATCACAGGTACAAAAAAACAGAAAGGATTTCTTTGTTGGGAGAGTTGAAAAGGATGTTGCACCCCCGTGTCTTTTTGATGAAGAATTGCATGATGTTGTATCAGAGTACGGTGACATTGTGTTTGGTCTCCAATCAGGTAAGCAGAAATTTCCTACTTTTGGTTTAACCCACAATTGGGTAAAGTGAAGTATATTTTAGGAGCTTCTTTATTGGAAGACCAATCTCCTCTGCTATATTATCGATGAATTTTAAAAATTTTACCGAGGGAATTATCGACGAATTAATTAAAAATAATATTATTTAATATTATGTCAATGATTCCATTGGTAGAAAAGTAGTATAAAACCCAGCGAGAACGCCTTCAGTTCATTTTTTCCTCTTATTTGCAAACTTCACAATTCTCTCCAATCTCTAATTCTAGCTTCATCTTCAATTTAAAAGGTATGTATTGTGATTCAATTTACTTAATGACTTCTTATTTTTTGTCTTTTCTTCGATTTATTAACAATATATATTTTTTTGTTTTTTATATTGTGCGTAGATAAAGTTTAAAAGTAAACACATTATTAAGGTAAGCATTTTTCATTCCTAAAGTCTATAGTTGTTTTCTATTAATTTGTTGCCTATTTTATTGTTTTTATTGCAATAATGACTGATTATTTTGTTGAATTTTAATTCTTATTGTTAAATTTGTAGTATAAATGTTAATTGAATATATAGGATTAATTTTTATTGTTTTATCTCAATTTTATTGTATATATTGCTCTAATGTTTGATTGTTTTGTTAAATTTTAATTGTTATTATTAAATTTATAGTATAAATGTTAATTGAATATGTAGGAATAAATTTTATTTTTTTCTCCATTTTATAATTAGAAACATTATAAAATCAACTGGTTTGTGGCATATATTTTGAATATTTGCAAGTTTGAACATTTTTGGTAGTCTCCAGTGTAGGGAAGGTGCTTCCGAATTGTTTTTAAAAAAATCAAATTTGATTATGTAATTATACATCAAATTTGTGTAGATTTGTAGGAAAAAATCAATTCCATGTCATGAGCACATGATTGGAGCTAGTTCTTCTAGCAGCAATGATGACATGTCATTAGGTACCGACCAAGAAGAGGCACCTGTGTCGACTTACGACGCTACCTTTTCCAGCTTGGTTCCACAACATAGAGGCGGTGTCCCTTCACAACGAGGTCAATTCTCTCGCAAGTACGAGGCACATTGAAACGATGACCTTTAAATGTAAGTTTGTATTTAACATTTGTGAACAACTAATATTTCATTAATTTTATTGATTTTTAGGTTCACAAACATTGAGGCCACCCAAGTAATAACATTGACATTTAAATCGTCGATGGAAATTCCATTGTTTTAATAGAGTCAGGTTTCCAAATATCCTGATTGGAAATCTTATATCGATGCACGGTTGAAAAGATTTGAGGTTAGTGTTAACTTAAAATTTTAACTATTTTTTTATGTTAAATTGAAATTATTAATTTATTTTTTATACACATAACAAATTCATGTGGGATAGCGCAAATGATAATGTTGTGAGGATTGTATGGGAGAATCACGCTACAAGTAGGTAACATCGAAAATAATACGATATTTTTTTAAAAAAATTATATATTAAAATCTCATTTATCATTAACTCATATAAAATACATTTGTGTCATGTAGGTTGCATGACTTTTAGTATGAGATGAAAAAAAAAGCTAAAAAATATGCCAAAGATGACACTCTACCAGATTGGAATGATGTGGCGGTTTAGAAGGATTTCAGGCTACCATCCAACTTGAATTTTATGTAGAAGGTTTAATTAGTAGGACTATCTCATTTGTCTAAATAATTTTTTTTTTTACAATTTATAAAACAATCATCATTTTATACTAGGACATGTAATCTCATTTTAAATGACCAATTCTGAGCATCACAACCTGAATTTTATTTGGAAGGTTTAATTAGTAGTTTTAATTGAAGTTATTTATAGAGTAGACTATTTTGTTTATTTTCGAGTTGTCAAGCTAACCAATTATTACACGATTAATGATTAAAACAATTGTCGTTTCAAAAGAGTATAGTTTATTTATTTATATTTAAGAGATTGAAATTTTAAGTTAATTGATAGGATCAAATATAACCTATTAAGCACGAGTAAAACACTTTTGTGGGATAAATCAAGTAAGCAAGAGGCAAGAGCTCAAAACCTATACGACAACTCTTTGCTAAAGGACTCTAATTTGTAGTTTTGTCGAAGGTCAGCACGAGTAAAACACTATTGGGATGATTGAATCGGAAGGATTCGTTGTGACAACAGGAAGTGTTGATAGATCGAATCGGTTTAAGATAACCAAGTATGAAGGTGATAATAGTTTTTATCAGTTTTCTTTTTGTCCAATGTCCGAACCCTTCTGTGAATGTCAACAGTGACAAGCACTTGGCTCCCAATGTCGACCCTGTTCTTGTGATGTTTGAACCAGATGCATAGAGAGCACCTAAAATGGTTTCAGAATGATATTGATCAGTAATATTATCTGCTGCAATCCATTATCATGGAGTTCGATTGCCTACTATCATGTGTTGGGCATAAATAAAACTAAAATAAATAAGAAGCTTTTTAGCTTTGGCTTTTCCTTAGTTTTCATGGCGTCTCCATATTTATACTTCGTTTGTTGCTTGATCTTGTCACTAGAAAATCATCTGGTTGCTACAATCATTGGGTGATATCATCTAAATGTTCGGAACCAAATGTCAGTACAGGCTATTTGTTTTTACATATTTTAGTGGGTTTTTAGGTCCTATTGATATATTGGTCAATTAATCAATTTTAACAAATATCAGAAATTTATTAAAATCGACATATTTTGATGTCCACAAACCTTCTCCCACTCGGTTCCTTTTGCGAGAAATGAACAAGTCCTTAACCTCTCCAAATTTAATGAAGGATCTTCTTAGGGGTTGATACTGAAGCTAGCAAGGAACTCTTTCAAAGTATATCTTCACAGATTTAAAACGTGGTTATGATTGGTATTGGTTGGTGAAAGCTGATCTTTTTGTGAAGGTCGGAGTCTAGGGTCTTAGATAGGGGTGGTAATTTGGTGGTGCTGAGGATAAGGGTTTGAAAGAAGTTTCTGCTGTTGGAGAGGTCTGCTACAAGCTGCTGCTGCTGGCGTGGATTGGGCTGTTGCTGCCGTGGAAAGGGATGCTGCTGCTACGATGATTTTAGTGAGTATAATGTTATCAAATAACTATCTCAACCCAATAAGTTAAGCTATTAGATGAGGCATTAAAAATAATTTTATATTACTCTCTAACATAACTCCTCAAGTGAAAGTCTTTCGGGTTTAAAACTTGCACGGGTTCATACTACTTTATCCGTAATTTTTTATCAATAAAAAAGGTGGTGAGATTCAAACTCATAACTACTTGATCAACAAGACTCTGATACTATATCAAAAAATCATCTCAACCCAATAACTTAAGCTATTAAGTGAGGTCCCAAGAATAATTTTATATTACTCTCAAACAAATAATAACAGGGATTTTAGTGAGTATGCTGGTTCACGAACATTTTTTGGAATGACAGAGGTTGTTTTGCAGATCGGGGCAGTAGAATGAACTGGTTCTTTTGTGTAGATTGGTGGTGGGATCCGCTGGTCTTGTTTTGCAGACCGGGTCGGGAGATGATTCATCTCTAAATTATAGCTTATATATCAACAAATAACTATTCAATAGGATCCGAGTCATCAGTCGAGAAAAATATTGTTACCATATGCTACCTAATTATCATTACCAAACACAAGAAATCAACCATCTCATGCTCACCTACTTCATCATCTAATTCATCTTTGGTTCCTTTGATCGCGTAAGCTCTTAAGATGTAGCCAGATTATTTTTTATAATAGTAATGCATCTACAATTTGGAATATAACTTGGATTGGTATTGGATTCGATTCTATTGCGAGCATGAATATTTTTTTGGCTTGATGTTTTACATTGATTTAAGAAATAGGTTTGTTTTTGTTGTGTTATAGGTTGACAAATATGCGATTATTGCTCGCATTTTAGCTGCATTGAACAATAGTTTTTTTTTTTAAATTCCAGGCAAGGGTCTGGTTGTGTGAAGGGAATGTATTAACACCTCTAATATGTTACAACTGAGGTAAGTTGCATCATTTTTTATTTGTTTGTTATGGCTTGATGAAGTCTATCTCTACTGACTTACTATGATAGGTATGCTACAATAAACGAATCCTAATTTTCTAGATCAAAAACTTGGTTTGGTAAGGTGAAATATCATCAATTATTGTTGAGGCTTCTTTCAAGGGAAAACTAGAATTCTGTTTTTGATTGTCGCGTTATTCCCAAATAATATTTCAGATAAAATTCTTTACGGATTTTATACTTCTAGTAGAAGTAAATGAGTTGTATTATTCACAATAATATTTTAGATATTAACCTCATACAAGTTTCTTATCCTTATATTAAAGGTCAGTTATAGGTAAATTACTATCCCTAATAATATTTTTGGTATTATCCCCTTTGTAGGTTTTTTTTTATCCTTTACATAAAAAAATTCAAAAGAAAAGGTAAAAAATATGGTTAGGACAATCTCATTATGACAAATGACCCGAATAGGTTGAATTCATTGTACACAACCCAGGACGCATATTCTTTGATTCAGTTGAAAAATTAATCAATAATTTTAAAATGGGCTTGTTTGTAGCTGAAGACGTTGGAAACAAAATTTTGAGTTTTGAATTCTTTTAGGAAGACACTGAAAATATTGAAAATAAATCACATATATCAAGAACATCTTTTTTGGATTTTTATTTTTTTTGTTGTATTTTGCAATTGTTTTGGTTTTCAAAATAAAAAAAGGTCAAAAAATGTGGTTATGACATTCTCATTATTTCACCTTCTAGTTCATGTGTTGAACGAGTGCAAAGATTTGGAATATTTGTTACATTTCATTAAGCGTGCTCCTCTTGTTCGACAAAACTACAAATTATTGTCCTATGGCAAAGAGTTTTTGTATAGGTTAAAAGCTTCGGGACCACTTTGCTTAGTTAGCCATCCCACAAAACTTGTTTTAATCGTGCTGATCAAGTAGTTCTCTACTTGTATTGTGGTTGAGAATATTCACATAATATATGAACTATCCACAAGGATCATGAAGATAACGCATAAAAAGCAAAATTATTGCAGAAAATATAGTAAAATTGTTTATCAGAAATATTTGAAGATTCAATTTAAAGAACCCTAATATATACTCCCATCAAGTTGCTAAAGGTTTTCTATTCACATGGTATCAACTGGGAGTTGATATTTGAAAAATTATAGCCAACAATCTTTAATATGGATATGGCACAATGCGTGTTTGCCAAGTGGTTGTGATTGTGAATAATTATATCTAGGAATGAAAGCATATAGACATACATATTCCATAATTTTTCAAAGCATATAGAACTACTTGATCAACACGATTAAAACAAGTTTTGTGGGATGGCTAACTAAGCAAAGTGGTCTCGAAGCTTTTAACCTATACAAAAACTCTTTGCTATAGGACAATAATTTGTAGTTTTGTCGAACAAGAGGAGCACGCTTAATTGACGGTAACAAATATTCCAAATCTTTCTTTTGAATTTTTTTTTGAAAACCAAAACAATTGCAAAATACAACAAAACAAAT
>Ga0325405_1002393_pt1 | contig 19281 bp, 7 predicted proteins | sample PopdelMetagenome_21_FD_205663 | JGI IMG/M metagenome (GOLD analysis project Ga0325405, IMG submission 205663) | Populus deltoides microbial communities from Bellville, Georgia, United States - Xylem-Control-R2 | ecosystem: Host-associated > Plants > Phyllosphere > Stem > Wood/Secondary xylem...
ATTATGTTACGTCTAGAATGACAGGTATATTTTATTTTAATTTAAAAAACTAAATAAATTAGAAGATATTTCATCTTATTTAGAAAAATAATCTTATCTTGTTCCATAAATTTCACCCCAAAATATTCTGGTTCTATTCTAGCTATTCTATTATAGCCAAATGATATTTTGTTTTGTTTTTATAAAAAATTAAAATATAATTTAGTTTTATAATATCAGTCATGTCTTTCAATCTGATAATTGAATTAAAGTAAAATTTTATAAGGAATCCCTTGATATATATCACAAATTAAAATTTTAAAGTAATTAAAATTTAAAAAAAATTTACAAAATTATAAATGATATTTTCATAATTTTATTCAAATTCATAATTTTAACCGCCTTAAGCCCATCTAAAACACACAAGCCATATAAAAATCACACGACAGCCTGTTACCTTATCTTGATCGTGTTGACTGGGAGTCAACTATAGTCGCAGTGCTTTTATGCACCATCTGTGCGCGTTAATGGAAAGAAAAGCAGGGTGGCGGCTGGGGTGTGAAAATGAATAGAAAACTACAACAAGGAAAATGGACGCTTATAAAAGGCGCCAGTAATTCTTCTATTAAAATTGCTATGATCTAAGTAACTGGACCACGACGAAGACATATACAAGAAACAAAAAAAAGATACTTCACTAACAACTGGGGGGTGAATAGACTAACTCACTAACAATTTAGGAGTTCTTCATAAGCTTCAATTGAATTGATATAGGGTTGAAACAAAAAAGAGATGAAGACAGAGGAGGGAATGGAAAGAAGGGAAAAGATAACTCGTGCGATCTGTTGTTTGTGAGTTTTTTACATATTATATAGGAAGGTATTTTAATTATTTTGTTCAAATTAAAAATTTTCATTGACTATAAAAAGTAATTTTCTAAAACATAAAAGCAAAGTAAAAAACTCAAATGCTTGATGAATTTTTTTCTTTATTTTCTTTTACTTCTTTTTGGGTTTTTACCATTGTTATTATCGCACGCGATATCGTGGCGGCCTTAAATTTTATATGTTTAATGAAAAAGAACGGATTTCTGGCATTCTATTCTTTGATGGTGAATGGTCTTGTTTAAGGAGTCGCCACCTAGCATTATGGTCACTAGGAACCCTAACTGGTCAACAGAGATTCTATGGTTCGGGACTGGTTACATAAAAGGGAAGATATTATCACCCCTTAAACGTTCTGCCTGAGGCAGACTGCATTGCTAGTTTTGTCTTAAATTGCTAAATGTTTATTAGTTTATGCTATGATGGTTTGTGTGTAATATTTCTGACTCTGGCGCCAGTGAATATTTAACTACGGATACTTCCAACTCTGGCGTTGGTAAATATTACGTAGCTATAAAATAAATTTAAATCAGTATTTTTTATTCCTGACTCTGGCGTCAGTGAATAAACAAAATAAATTTATTTTTACGCATACACAATTTTTATTTTTATGTAGCTAAATAAAATTAAAATATAATAAAATAAAATAAATTTACATTAGTATTTTTATTCCTGACTCTGGCGTCAGTGAATAAACCAATAAATTTACTTTATTTTATTTTATTTTTGCATGCATATTTTTTATTTTTATGTAATTTAAATAAAATACAATGAAATAAATTTGAATCCATATTTTTATTCTGACTCTGGCGTCAATGAATAAAAACAATAAATTCTTATTTATTTTTTTATTTATACAAACACACATCTTTGTTATTTATTTATTTTTATTTTTTATTTTTTTGGGGGTTGGGCTCAGCTCAGCCCGGCCTGGTCACTGGCCCAAGCCAGTGACCCGGCTATGCAAAAATCAAAGAAAGCACGCGTGAAGTGATTTCACGCGTGCATGAACAGAATAGAGGAATTAAGTTAGAATGTGTGAATTGAAATTCAAAGTAAACAGTAACCGGTGAATTAAAATGAAAGCAGGGAAAGAGAAGCTTACTTACCTGGTAGCTATGAAGATGAAAACGTGATGAAAGATTCGTCGGCTAAGCTCCTTTCTCTTCCCTTCTCCTTTGTTCTTGCTTTTCTCTGATTGGTTTCTTCCTGCCTGTCCCTGTCCTGTGTTTATTTCGTTCTCCTGTGGCCTTCTGTATAGTCTCTCTGTTCTTGCTCTTTTTTTTTTTGGTTTCTGTGAATTTACGCTCTGAAGACGAAGGCGAAGTTGGGGTACGTTGTCTTTTTCTCTGGTTTTTCTTCCCCTGTTTCTGTTTCATTTGCCTCTTTTTTTTAGGTTGTGAGATCTGTGTTTATAGTGCCAGAGTCTCTTCGCGTGTGAGAAACCAAATTTCAATCAAATTCATTCTTTTTTTAAAAGTTTGAATTTGATTAAAAATTAAATTTGAAAGTGAATAACTATCATTATCTTAAAGACAAGAATTATCTCGAAGATAAAAATTATCTTGAAGATAGAGATTATCTTGAAGATAAAAATAGAATGACAAAAACACATTGTAGTACTTAATTTTCATGAAAGTTGATAAATTATACTTTTCATTGAAATAAATTTTTGATTTTTTAATTTTTCATTTTAAACTCTATAAAAATTAAATTAAAGGTGAAAGGGCAAAAATTAGATTATGAAAGTTAAAAAATTGCATTGGTTTGGAAACCACTTGGTATTAGTTTCTATATAAAATACTTATAAAAAATTTATTTAGTTAGATCTAGATGATTCTGATTCGGTGCTTTATTAGTTTCTATAGTATGGTGTCTTAAGTATTTTGTTCTAATCATATATGGGAAAGTGTTTGGTTGATTAACGTATATCATGACTTTGTATGGGTCCTACCACAAACTCTCTCTTGAAATATTAGTTAAGAAAAAGCTATAATTTATAATTTTTTTTAATTTATTTTTTTAAATTACAATCATATAAACTACTACAATATCAAATACATATTTGAATAAGACTCAGTAAAATTTTTCTGTGTTCTAAAAACAAAGTGGAAATGAGTTACTTTCTCCAAAAAAAAAAATATATACAATATTATTGATTATCTAATGCAAACTCCATCTAACATACACAGAGACAGAGAGAAAGAGAGAACTTTAATTATGTTTATTTTATGCACTTTAATTAAAAATAAATTTTGGATTTTAAGAGAGGCTTTAATTAAATTTCAATATTAAATTTATGCACTTTAATTAAAATACACCCAGGTCACCTGTTAATATATTACGAATTCTAATTCAAATTTATTATTACAAACCATAACTCAAAATCATTATTTTTATCTAAAATCTTTAAAAATCATGTCTTAATTTTGATAATAATGACAAAATCAAAGAGTATCATTAATAAAATAAACTACAAATAATATTAATTTTAAAATACTTGTTGTCATTGTCATGACAACAAGTCTTTTTCTTTTTCTTTCTAAAATACTTGTCAGTCTATTTTTATGTAACACAACCAATAAGTAAAATGAATAGGAATTTACCGTGCGAAATGAGACTGTATAACTATGTATTGCCATCTGTATTTTTTCCACGGTCGGTGGGATGGTCCATGAAATCATTGTCATCAAGCGTTTTTTCTACGAGATGGGTCCATGAGAACATTTCAATCTGTACATTGATCCCTGAGACCTTTGCTATAATGCATTTTTTCTGCGAGATGGGTTCGTAGAAATACTTTGGTTTAATTGGGAATGCTTTACTGTATTTGTTTTCTGGTTATATTTAATTTTTCATCAATATTCCTAAACACGTATTTTGAATCCTGAAAAGCACGTGGAAAAGAGAGGGATGGTGAAAATGACATGTAAAGGGACTGTTTGGCAGTGCGCATAGAAAAGGGAAAATGTCACTGCCCTTTTGAGTGGTGTGTTTGCATTTGATTTGTTAATTTCGAGTTTTGTCAAAGAGTGATTACTAGTCATCAAGCATTTTATTAATTTAATTTATCCTATCAAGTGGAGGGCCAAACCTGTCATTGCGAGTCACAGTCACAACTATTGATCTTACCATTTTACTATTTATTAATTAATTAATTGTTTGATTAATCAACGAAACTGTGCGTTTCTCATGTGATTTCTCCAAGATAGCCATGAATATATATATATATAACTTTTCAAAACAAAAAGGATTTTGATGGAGAGGACATTATCCCACGAGATATACCATTGTCATCATGTAATGTTTCCCACGAGATGGGGCCGTATGCTTGGGCTCTAAAAGTTATGGTTTTTAAATTTATTATGTCACGTTTAGAATAACATGTATATTTTATTTTAATTTAAAAAAAATAAATGATTTAAATTCATAATTTGGTTTCGTAAGGTTATTTTTTGTGTTTTTTTTTTAAATTGATTTATTTTTTCAATTTCATAATTCAACAATAGGTTCATTAAAAATTGAGATTCATAATTTGTTTTTTTTTAGGATTATTATGGTCTCATGATCTGGGTCACGGATTTAAAAGATTAACCCGAGTCAATTCAATATGTTATTGTCTCAATATTTTTAACAAATATAATTTTAATTGACATTTAAAAATAAATTAACTTAAAATTATACAATTTAAATTTCAAATATAAGTAAAAATAAAGAGTTAAATCGATATGACCCATTCGATTTGATGAGTCCAAAGTATATATAGAACAATCCAAAATGACACATCAAAATACTCAAAAACAAAAATATACTATTACAATTAAAAAAATAAAATATCAATTAAAATGGAATTGACAACCTTGCTTGATAAAAGCCTAAACTTCTTGCTGCCATTTGCAAGAGATAGTTATGCCAATAGTAATTTAGTAATGATTGGTCAGAATTTAATATCCTTCTCGATAAGGAGATTCTTATCTTATCGGGTAAAATCTAACCGTTCTAACGTCAATAAAAGAATTTAATATCCGGAATACATCTTACATATAATGTCGTAACCCCAAATACTAAAAGAAAAAAATAATAGTTTTGAAATTTTTGAAATATTGGCCTAGTTCTCGTGACTGTAATAAACTAGTTATTAAAATCCAAATGCATGTTAATACATATTTTTGAATTTTTATTGTATGAAAATATAATATGATTTTTTTCTTTGAGATACTTGGCTATATGCATGAAAATAAAAACATGTTTTTTTTTTATTTTTCAATGTTTTGACGAAAATTAAATATTTTAATTTAGATTTGTATCTTCACCGTATAAAAATATAAATCAATGCTAAGAAAAATTCAATAGAAAATACACGGGAAAATCACAGATTTTTTAAAATAATTTTTTTGAAGATTTTCTTTTTTAACTGGGTAGGCGCTGTTCGGGTCAGAAAACTAAAACAAACAGGGGAGAGATTCTCTACTGTTCACATGCAACGTGAACAGTGAAGTGGCCTGGAGAAGACTATGAAGAAGAGGAGGAAGAGTAAGAAGCAGACCTGTGGCCTAGCGGTGCTACCGGTGGCAGTGGACGGTGTTGCGGTTGCGGACCGTGGTACTGACCGGCCGGTGGTTCTTCTTTATTTTCTCTGCGTTTCCCTTCAACTTTTTTTCTCTTCTGCTCTGTTCTTCCTCTTGTTCCCTGTTTTATTCTTTCTCTCCCTCTCTGGTCCTCTCAAACGTCCCCTGGAGTTGCTGCCTGAAGATGAAGACGAAGTTGAGGGTGATTAGTGCTTTGATCGGGCAACATTTACTTCTTTCCTTATGCTACTATTTTCATTTCTGATTCTCCTTTTCGTTCAATTCTTATTTGCACTCTTCTTCTTCTTCGTCTCTGGTTTTTGAAATGACGAAGACGATGGCAACGCTGGTTCTGGTCTCAACGATTTTCTCTACTTACATTCTTTCCTTCTGCTCGTTTTCGTCTCCCTCTCATACTGCTCCCCACTTTCTCTCTTGTCCTGTTGGCTCTCCCTCCTTGTCTCCTCCTTCTTTTTTCTTTTTCTTTTTTTATGTTCGTCTCTCCTCTGGCTTTTTATAGCGAGAGGATGCATGCTTTTCAGGATTTATTGCAGGAAGGTTGTAACGGCCGGAGTGCATCATGGTGGAGAAGGATATCAGTCGTGAGACATGCTCCCCTGATTGAAGCAGCTCCAACGCTAACGTCTTCACTGCCTTTTACTGTAGAAACCGTTGTTGATGAAGAAGGTAATGAACAGTTGTCAAGGAAACGGTACCGTTTTAAAATTCAAAATTAATATTTTTGATTTGGTCATTGGATTTTTTGCATTTTTGTAATTAAGCCCTCACATAAATTGTAATTCGATCCCTGGATTTTAGCCCCATTTACAAGACAATCTTTGGTTCTGGATTCATGCGATTTGACCCTTAATTGATCAATAAACTTCTAATTTTTTCAATTTAGCCCCTGAGTTTGTCAATTGCAGCCTCTCTATTTACGTGCCTTTTCTGATTTGGTACTTGGTTTCGTATTTTTTCAATTAAGTCGCTAATTGCCCATAAAACTTTAATAATTATGCAATTAAACCCCTGATTTGACCAAATCAACTCTTCAAAATTATAATTGTACCCTAAAACTTTAATTTCTTCCAATAAAAGCCTAAATTGACATAAAACTCAATTTTTCTTTTAATCAAACCCTCCATAAATTCAATTAAACACTCAATAAAATTTAATTGAGTCCATAAACATCTAATTTTGGATATATTTTTTTAAAAAATAAATTTTCTTTATCAACAAGGCTCTCATTAGTCAACGATATACTATCAAATTTCAATCTTTGTATTTTTTTAACCTCCTCAATCAATTTTTGGCTATTTTGGACGGTCCAACAACTTTTCTCATTGCGACATATATTTTTATTTATTTATTTATTATTATTATTTATTTAATTTTTTTTACTCTTACTTTTTTTTTATTTTCTTCTTTTTTGTGTGGGGTCCCAAAAATAGGTAACAACACTTAAGTTCAAATCTATTAATAAAATATAGTTTTATTGAATTTTTTTTATATACTTTTATTAGAGAAATCAATGTAAACAAATTTATGGACAAACATTAGTTTATCAAGTACTTAAATAGAAAAATAAAATCCATTAGAGTACTTGAATAAAAAATAAATAAATTATAAGCATTTTATATATCTTTATTGTTCATAAATTAAAAATAAAATAAAATCAATCCAGACTAATCTAAAAAGAGTTAACTATGACATCATTATTTTGATAATAAAACTAATGAAGATATTTTATTGATTAAATTCCATGAATATAAGTATTCAAATTGAAAAAGAAACATTGATACAAGCTTTTAAATTAAAAAAAAAATTATAAAATACATATAATTTGTACTTCTCATTGTCTCTTTTGCATTGCTAACACTTAACAAATTGAATATATAATTCTCATGTAAATAACGTCAGAATAAATTTAGCTACATGACATAATAATACCTTTTTATTTTTATATTTTAAAAAAATTAAATTTTTTAAATAGATAACTTTTGAATCATCAAGCAGTGAAACACAGAAAAAAGTGAAGAAAGTGAAGAATAATCAAAGTGGTGTGGGTGGACATTAATTTTTGTCCATGTTTTTGGTATTAATCTCTTCATCTATTTACAACTAGAAAAAGAACATCACCTACTACTTTTCTTGTCTCTTCTTGCTTAGATGATAAGGTATGTGAACATTTGAGTGCCGCTCATTTCAGTACATAAACTTAGTTATTTGACTATAGCTTCACCACAAGTTAAATTGTTTTAATTAAAATAAATTATATATAGATTTCTTCAATAAATGTTTTATTTTTAAAAAATTAAATGAAAAATAAAAAACTTATACACAAATATAGTTAAATAAATTAAGAATTATGTGTATTAATAAGTGAAAAAAATCATAAATGATGACTCAAAATAAAAACTGGAAAAATCAATAAAACAAATATAGATCAAAATATTTAATTTTACAAAACATGATATTACAGTTGTGTTTTCTAAATTTTCTAATTAAAATAATTTTTAATTTGATCAAACGATAATAAAAATAAATACACATATTATAAATTGATTGAATAAAATAAAAAATAATAATAATATGCTAGGCTTCATATATTGAAAATATTATTTGAAAATAATTTTTTTATTTTTAAAAATAAAGTTTATCTATTAAAAAAAATTATATATTAAATTCAAAATAAATAAACTTTAAAATAATTTCCAAGGCTGCACATAACCCCTTTAAAAGGAAAGTGATATAACAAAAGTGGAACAATTTTTATTAACTAAATAAACTCTATAACTATTAATATTAAATTCAAAATATATATTAAAAATAAATATTAAAACCTATTATATTAATTTGTGAATTTATCAATTGAGATGTGAATTATATTTCTAAAATGTTATAAGAAATTTCTATATACTACAACTAGCTTAAGAAAATCATGTTCATCGAAACCATAAAGTACAGAAAAAAATTAATTGCATGATTAAAGTCAAGTTTTTTTTTTTTTTTTGAAAAAAACATGAATAAAAGGTTAATGCTAGACACATGACGATGATGGATATACAAGACTTGCTCCTTTTTAAATTACGTGTGGAAAGTTTAGGCCTTGAAAAAAATTGAAAATAAAATACTATTAATCATGTTATTTGCATTATGGCAACAAAACTTATATAGAGACTTTGATTGATAAAAATTCATAATTAAGAGCAAGTATTCAAATTTTAAAAAATAAATAAATAAATTCAAGTTTTTAATTAGAAAAACAAGATACAAATACTCTGTGTAAGTGCCACTAACTCTTTGTAATTTCTAACTATTAAAGAATTGAATATATAATACACGGGTGATAAACATCAAAATAAATCCAATTGTATAATTTACTAAGATTTTAAAAACTAATTCTTTTAAAAACTAACACTACATACAAAAGAAAGCTTAAAATAAATAACAGAAAACTTGAATTTCTTTAAGAGGTGTTTAAGAGTCAGGTAACGGTTGCTTTTTAAAGTTTTTTTCGCTTGAAAATACATCAAAATAAAGTTTTTTATTTTTTAAAAATTATTTTTAACGTCATTATATTAAAATGATCTAAAAACACCAAAAATATATTAATTTAAAGCAAAAAATATAAAAAATTTTAAAATTTTTTAATAATACTTTTAAAATATAAAAACAAACAAAATATTAAAAAATAGACTACAAGACAAAGTCTTTTTGAAAAAAAAAACATTAATAAAAGGTTAATGCCAGGTAGCTTATTTTCTGCCCTAATAAAGCTCAAGGTCTGTTCAGAAAACTAAGTACGTAGGCATTCACCCAATCCAAGCACCATCAAATCATTTTTTATACATAGGGATAGGAACGCTAGCTTCACATGATAGATAAAAAAATTCAAAAGATAATAAAATTAAAAAAATAATTATAATTTTATAAATTATTTTAAATAAAATAAAAATTGATTAAAAAAACTAAATATAATAAATTAAAATATTTAATTTAAAAAAGATAAGAGAAAAGTAAATAAAGATTAAAGTTGATATAAAAATCAAATTCAAAAATATAAAATTCAAAAAATTTCAAAACAAAATAAAATCATTTTTTAAAAAAAAAGAGATATTCAGATTAAAAGCATTATAAAAAGAATAGCTCCTTGTTTCTTCCTTGTTTCAATTTCAAGATATTCAGAATAAAACCCAATCGTATAGCTGGTTGGGTTGAGAAGAAAGGTTTGCTTTTGTATTACAAATTATTTATATTATTTTTTTTTAAATAAATCAAATTAGTATCATTTTGGTTCTCCATCGAAGAAAATAGAAAACATATTTTGTTTAATTCCTTATATTATTAATATAATCATGGCATCATCACTGTAGCAATAAGTCCTCTTGTAATTTCACCGTCCCAACCTCTTTACATGGCGTCACCGTAGCAATTATATATCTCTTGATCAATCATAATTAAATTACTGTAATAATATCTTTTTTTATTCTTTTACATGAAGTCTTAATTTATTTTTTTATATAGGTAGTTATGAATTACAGAAATTGAACAATTTAGAGATCTTTGACTTAGAATCTAATTGTTTCGATAACAGTATTATATTATAGAGGGATTTTTATCCCTTAAATTATTATATTTAGATTAAAAAATAAAAACTAATTAGGAGTCAATTAAATTAAAAAAAAAAAACCCTCAAAAGATAAAAGAAGAAAACATAAAATTGATCAATAAGAAAGACTTAAATTCCAAATTTAAACTCAATTGAGATCCTTATTATTCATTCAATTAGTTGCTTCTTGCTAACTCTTTTATTTCCTTTATAATTTTAATTCATTTTAATATAATTTCTTGATTGTGGCAAGCTTCCTTCATATCAAGAATCTGGAATACTTGGATTTCCCAAAAAAGAATTAACTTAAGACTTTAGTTAATGCTGATGAACACGAGTAAATGATTTGCTAAAGAGAAAACCGTGTATTTAAGAGCCATTGCTAAGCTACATGTTCTGGAGCCACAAACCACTCACATTTACTGGGGTTGATCCCAAATTCAGACAAATCTACTTGTCCAGTTCGGAGAAACTTCAAACAAAAAGAAGAATTAAACCTTGTAAAATTGGCTATCATCAAAAGGACAAGAAACAGAACAAGAAGGATCAGCCTCGCATTTCTTACATAAGTACAAGAATCCACTTGCTGATGGAAAGGAGGACTCTGCAACAAGTCTAAAATATCCTCTGGAGTTCAGTGACCCTACAAGCTCATATTTACCTCAGAATGCACCCACGTAAAACACACAGGAAATCCCAACACATAAGACAACAAAAGAAAATGTATAATTAGCAGAAAAAAATGTATCACAACAAAAGGAAATCCCAACACATAAGACAATGATCAATCCTTGTGATGTCCAAAGTGTATATCAAACATTTTATAACTTGCCATGTGCACCAAATATATCACAACTTGTTTTTACTGTCTTCTATTATGATCTGTTTTGTGCCTTACATTATTTAATATATTAAAATAAATTTAATAAATTATACTGAAGCAAGATCTAATATTAGAAAGTTAACAGAAATAAATGTACCTTTGCCCACAAGTAGCTGGTACTTTCAACAAAATGCTGAGCTGTATATTAATTCTCAGAGACAATGATAACTAGTTGTTTTAACTAATCCCTATACTTTTAAATATGTTTATAATTCAAATTAGTTTTGTTGGCGTGTAACCTCACCAAACAATTTAATACTTCACTAAACAATTTGCGTTGACCGTATTGACCGGGAGTCAATTATGGTCGTGGTGCTTTTATGCACTATCTGTGTGCGTGAATGGAAAGAAAAGCAGGGTATGAAAATCATTTAAGGTTGTGAACGCGGATGCTTGACTTGCTGTGTACCATTTTGATTTTTAAAAACAACCAAGCAGTAATTTCCTGGTGGTCTTCCAGAATCTTTTTCCAAACAACCCTCATATTGTTTGATGAATTATTTTCTTTATTCCCGTTTAAATGTTTTCATACTTCAATACTGTAAAGTATATATTGCAGTGTGAGATAAGGTTAACTCATTGCATTTTCATAAATTGAAAGGATTTCTCTTCTTTTCTTTGTCAGAGAAAAAGAAGAGAAGTGCTCTTGCTCACAGTAAATGCTATTGTAATGTTTTCACAGAGATTCCCCTGGTTTGCAACTAATTCACTTATATATCTTGGAACATAGTCATAAATGAAAGGTTCTTCCGGTTCAACAAAATTAACCATGAAGCTCTTAGCTAGAATTTTTAGACAGAAAGGTGGCCAAGTAAACTCCTATACTCTGTACCTCTGGAGGAAGTAAAATTAGATGTCTATGTATATGTAAAAACTCCGACACTTGCTTATGTCATTATTTGTTTTTACTTTTTGCTAATGATTCCTCTCATTGCTGATATTGGTGTGGTTTGTGAGTTCAGGGTTCTTGCTCGCTGCTACTAACTTCTCTATACTTTACCTGGTCAATAAAAATGAAGCTTAATGATTTAATTACAAGAGCAGAATATAGACATTAAAGATGCATCTTCAGTTTTCTTTCATAAATAAGTTTATAAAACATTCTTACAAAAATTCTATACCATACATTCACAAATATCGCATATAAGCAAATTTATGTTTGTGTCAAAATGACAATTGTTTTATATATAAACATAAATATGAATCTCAAGCTCTTTTATAATATTAAGAGGTAATATATTAATAGTTGAACCATCATCCACTAATATACAATTCACCATCTTTTCATTGATATAGCTTTTAATAATAAAAAAAAAACCTGTTTATAGAGTTTTGATCCAAGTAATAAGTCCTCATTATTAAAGGATATTTTTATGGTGCATACACCTTGAGACAAGTTGAAAGAGCTAGTCATGACAGACATAGTAGGAGTTTTCTTTATAGTTTTCTCATATTTTATGTTAAATAAGGAAGAGATCAATGAGAAACTGAACTTGAAGATGAACTATATCATTGTTAACTTCTTGATCAGAATACTCCGACATGATGGTCAGTGCAAAATTTCTTTTTTTAAAAAAATAGCAAAAACAAAGTAATTAAACAAGACAGACTTAGGATTCCACATATAAATATAATTACTGTAAGGGATAACAATTTGGAAGAAGAATGACTTATTTATTCCATATTGAACTTGGCTTAAATAGCCTTTACAGAGTAACATAAAAAAGAAATAACAACCCACTAATGCATGACTATAGCATTGTGGTACACATAACAAAGAAATTGTCAAGCTTATGCAACTAACATCCTGAAAGACAGGGATTTATTCTAACAAATAATTCTACTATAATTGAAAAACTTAAGCAATAACTTATCATTCCCTCCCTTAAACTAAACACTTTCAAGTATTTAGTTTATCTGATACATCACATATTCCTAGCATCTATCTCAGTTTCAGAAAATGTTCCAACTTCAGTGGCTTAATCATCACGTCAGCTATTTGATCCTTTGTGCCATAAAATTCCAACTTGATAACACTATCTTTAACCAAATCTTGAAGAAAATGGAACCGCATGTCTATATGCTTGCTTCTGCCATGCATGACAGGATTTTTAGAGAGTTTAATGACTGAGCTGTTGTCACTCATGATTGTAGTGCTTCCTTCCTACTTATGCCCTATCTTCTCTAGTATTCTCCTCATCCATACAGTTTGACAAGCACAGTTTGCAGTTGCAACAAATTCAGCCTCAATGGTTGATAATGTGACTAGTGGTTGCTTCCTTGAAGACCAAGAAACAACTCCTGAATTCATCAAAAAAACATATTCAGAAGTGCTTTTCCTGTCCTCAACATCTCCGGCGTAATCAATGTCAGTGAATGCGAGAAGCTCTTCAGCTTCACCCCTTTTGTAAAGTATCCCATAGCTCACTGTCCCTTTCAAGTACCTAAGAGTTTTTTTGGCTGCTTGCAAATGTAGCTCTGTAGGCTTAGACATGTAACGACTAATTAAGCTCACAATGAACATTATATCAGGTCTAGTGGTGGTGAGATACATGAGACTTCCAACTATTTGCTTAAAATATGTTTCGTTAACTTTGACTCCTCCTTCATTACTGTGTAATTTTGAACCTAATACAATGGGACTACACACAACATTGCTATCCTCCATTCCAAAATGTTTTAGAACATCCAGTGCATATTTTCTTTGGCAGATATATATACCATTAGTAGTTTGCAAAACCTCTATGCCAAGGAAAAACCTTATACCCCCCAAATCAGACATATCAAATTCCCTTAACATAGGCTCTTTAAATTTACTCATCATAACATCATCATCATCAGTATATATCAAGTCATCCACATAAATACCCATAATAAGAATCGTACCTTTATTGCTGGTTTTAACAAACAATGTTTGTTCACCGTGGCACCTCTGAAATCCTTCACTTACAAAGTGCGCTTCAATTCTGCTAAACCAAGCTCGAGGAGCTTGTTTTAGTCCATACAAGGCCTTTTGCAGTTTATACACTTTATACTCATTCCCTTTCTGCACATACCCCATCGGCTGTTTTACATATAAATCTTCACTTAATTCTCCATGAAGAAAGGCAGACTTCACGTCGAGTTGAAAAATCTTCCATCCCCTTTGAGCTGCTAAGGCAATAATCATGCGAACTGTATCCATTCTTGCCACTGGAGCATAGACTTCAATGTACTCTACTCTTTGCTGTTGTGAATAACCCTTGGCCACCAACCTTGCTTTGTATTTGTCTACCTCTCCAAGTTCATTGAATTTTGTCTTATAAATCCACTTTACACCAATTTTCTTGGCACCTACGGGCAACTCAATTAGTTGCCATGTTTCATTCCTCTCAATCGCCTGCATCTCAGCATCCATTGCCAGCCTCCATTTAGAACTCTTTTTAGCCTCTTCAAAACTAGATGGATCTGCAGACACAATTTGAGCCATGTTAACCTCAATATCCTCATCTGAAAAACCTTCACCAGTGATATAATCATTCAAATATGTTTGAGCTCGTTGGATTCTTCTTCTTTCTTCATTTAAATTTTCTTCTGTTGATGCATTTGAAGCTTCGGTTGATGCATTGGACGAGACTGAATTCGGCTCACCATTCACCATTCCCACATTTTCATTGCTATCTTCTTCACTGTTAACAACATCATCTTCAATCAAGTCATCACATGCCTCATCATCTCTCCATTCCAGATCCACCAAGATTTGTTCTTCAAAACAAGAAGATATTTCGTTCCTTGATTCAGGCTGCTTAAATCATATGAGTGGGAACAAGGCTGCATTTTGTGAATTGAATGAGACATTTCAGGAAATGGTAAAACTGGGAAATAATACCAAGATGACCGTTTTTGGAAAAGGAAGGGTGAGACTACATTTAAATGATATTAACTTCATGATCACTGATGTATTCTATGTTCCAGAGCTGAAGAATAACCTTCTAAGCATTGGACAGCTTCAAGAGCGTGGTTTTGCAATCCTAATCCAATCAGGAAAGTGTCACATATATCATCCACAGAAAGGGCTTATTATTCAATCTGAGATGAAAACCAACATAATGTTTTTATTATTGGCCAACTTTCAGCCCAAGAAGGAGAAGAATACCTATTTTCACACAATTACTTCAGACATAGCTCATCTTTGGCACTGTAGGTATGGGCATTTAAGCTATAAAGGCTTAAGAACACTACAGTCTAAGAACATGATTCATGGTCTTCCACAACTATCTGCATCAACTGTGACTTGTACTGACTGCATAATGGGGAAACAACATAGAGACCCTATTTCAAAAAAGAGCACATGGAGAGCCACACAAAAGTTACAGCTAATACATGCAGACATTCATGGTCCAATCTCTCCAATGTCAAATAGCAAGAAAAGGTACTCACTATGTTTTATAGATGATTTCAGTAGGAAGGCATGGATATATATTTTGAGTGAGAAGTCTGAAGCATTCAACATGTTTAAATGCTTTAAGAAACTTGTTGAAAATGAAACTGGTTTGTCCATTAAATGCTTACGTACTAATAGAGGTGGGGAATTTAATTCTAAAGATTTTAATGAGTTTTGCAAGCAACATGGTATTAAGAGACAGTTAACAACAGCATACACTCCACAACAAAACAGAGTGGCAGAATGAAAAAATCAAACAGTGATGAATCTGGTGAGAAGCATGCTATCTAAGAAGAAGATGCCAAAAAACTTCTGGCCTGAAGCTGTTAACTGGGCAATTTATGTGCTGAACAAGAGTTCCACATTAGCAGTAAAAGATGTCACACCACAGGAAGCTTGGAGCGGGGTAAAACCTACAACGGAGCATTTCAGGGTCTTTGGATGCATCTCATATGCTCATATGCCTGATGCTAGAAGGACAAGGTTGACTAGCAAGAGTCTTCTTTGTGTTCTTTTAGGTGTCAGTAAAGAATCAAAAGCATATCGATTATACGATCCTACCTCAAAAAGAATTGTAGTAAGCCGAGATGTCATTTTTGAAGAGGAAAAGCAATGGGAATGGGATAAGAGTTTTGAAGAACAAATCTTGGTGGATCTAGAATGGGGAGATGATGAGGCATGAGATGACTTGATTGAAGATGATGTTGTTAACAGTGAAGAAGATAGCAATGAAAATGTGGGAATGGTGAATGGTGAATGGTGAGCCGAATTCAGTCTCGTCCAATGCATCAACCAAATATCTTCTTGTGCTGTCTGGTTCACCTTGACATATGACATCAAGAGCATCTCTTCGTGTTCATTTAATTCAATATAGTTGACTTCCTTCTCCCAAGCTCGACACTCATATTGAAAATGCCCAAGCTGATGACACTTGTAGCATTCAGTGGTAGCCTTGTTGAAAGCTTGGCGACCTCTGCCTCTCCCCTGCCTCTGTAGTCACCTCTGCCTCGACCTCTACCTCCATTTCTATCGGCCACAGTTACTTTCAAAGCCTGCTCCTCGCCATTGCTCCTGTGAAACTTTTGTTCATGCACAACCAATGAGCTTTGCAGTTCATCAACGGTGAGTGCATCAATATCCTTAGATTCTTCAATTGAGACAACTACGTAGTTGAATTTCTCAGTTAAAGTTCTAAGAATCTTTTCCACAATAGTGACGTCCTCCATCTGCTCTCCATTACTCCTCATTTTATTTGCTATACTCATGACACGAGTAAAATATTCTGTAATGGTTTCACTTGCTTTCATCTCCAGAATTTCAAAATCTCTCCTTAATGCTTGAAGAGTTGAGCGCTTTACCCTTGCATTTCCCTCAAACTTCTTTCTCATCGAATCCCATATCTGTTTTGAGGTACGCTTCTCCAAAATTTGCTCAAGAATTGTCCTGTCAATAGCCTGGAATAGATAATTCTTTACTTTCAGATCCTTCATCATCAAATCCTCCAATTGCTTTTGTTGTGCTTCGGATAACACCATTTCTGCCACTAGTTCTTGATAACCAGTTTGAATTAGACTCCAGTACCCTTTGGATCTCAAGAGGTTTTCCATGAGCATACTCCAATGGTCATAGTGACCATCAAAATGTGGAATAACTGGTTGCAAAAAATTCTTCTCTTCACTCATCCTCTCTTTTCTTTTCTGTGTTTGGAAATCACTCAAAAGAGTGCTGCTTTTTTTTTTTCTCAGGCCCCAGGGGAGGCTCTGATACCAAATTGTAAGGGATAACAATTTGGAAGAAGAATGACTTATTTATTCCATAACTGAACTTGGCTTAAATAGCCTTTACAGAGCAACAGAAAAAAGAAATAACAGCCCGCTAATACATGACTATAGCATTGTGGTACATATAACAGAGAAATTGTCAAGCTTATACAACTAACATCCTGAAAGACAGGGATTTATTCTAACAAATAATTCTACTGTTACTGAAAAACTTAAGCAATAACTTATCAGTTACAACACTTCTCTATTGAAACGATCAACAATAAGGCTAAGCTATGAGGTCAACACTAAAGCACCCATTAGCTGGACACGTTCAAGAAAATTGCCGACAAGTTTCGAACTAACACAATTTTGGGCCAAGAATGCAAGAAGCAAACCACTTATTCCCCCACCAGCAACCACAACAAATTCAGTACTCCCATGCTAAGATCTTCTGAAGTTGGAGAACTTGCGAAAATTAATACGTACGAGGCTTCAACACTCCAAAGCCTGCAAGAGAAATATCAAAGCAAAATAAGTAGCGTTAAACAGTAGCCATTTCATCAGTTTTAATTTTAGTATAACACAATAATATGAACCAACCTTGATTCTCAAAGGCACCCAACTAATTCATTAGTCTTCAAATCAAGACCTTGCAATTCCTTAAAAGGTAGAAACAAAGATGCGTTGAGAACCCACTCGCCTAACCCCTAATCCCCAGCACCCCAAGGCAGAATCAATTACTGCCCAGGTATTTCAACAGTTATGGCTTGTGTGGGTTTTGGTTCACGGTGGAGATGATGGATACAATAATGTATTTCGACAACAAAACTTTCAATTCTTGTGAATGGCTCTCCAACTAAAGAGTTCTTTATGGAAAAGGGATTGCAAAGAGGGGACTCTTTATCAACATCTCTTTTCAATATAGCAACTGAGGGTCTTAGTAGAATGCTAAGAAGAGATGTGATTCGGAACTTATAAAAGGTATTTGTTTTGGTCACTTTCAGTTTGTAGATGATACACTCATCTTTAGCTCATATGATTTTCCATCTCTTCAAAACATCAAAAGAACTATGTGATGTTTTGAGTTGATTTCTAGGCTGAAGGTTAATTTCCACACAAGAGCTCAATCACTAGAACTATTGTTATTTCTTCAACTGCTAGCAATCCAATATGTAGGATGGAGGGATGCCATTTAAGTATTTGGGCCTACCTATTTGTGCATCTTCATCTCATGTGGAAAACTATTGTTAATAGAATCAATAGCAAGTCGGCACTTATCTATTGGTGAGAGAGTGTGCTTGCTTAAATCAATTATAAATAATCTCCCTATCTACAACCTTTCTTTATTTCCTATCCCATCCACTGTTGCTACCAAAATTGAGAAACATATCATATATTCTTTCTTTGGTTCTTAGGATGAAGGAGGGAAAAAACTATGCAATGTTAAATGGGCATTAGTGGTTCATCAAAAAAAAAGATATGTTAAATGGGTATTGATGCAACCATATTATTCAATAGTTTCACCCACATTTAACTAGTGTTTTGCCTATGTTTTATATATAAAATGCCTTGATATTCTTTGTTTTATGTTTTGAAGGCACTTTTGGATGAAAGATGCAAAAATGAGTAAATTGGAGATAATTGGCAGATTTGACCTTCAGTAGATTTTTTGTGCAGAGCGTGAGCTCTGGAGGTTGAAATGAAGTGATTCCAGTGGCATTAAAAATCTGACATCCATACCTTTCTGGACATCTAAGGAAAGAAAATAAAATAAGGAAGAGAATGGAAATCGCAGCCTTCAAAGTCAAATCTCGCAATCTGCCAGTGTTGACCTTCGGCTATTCCAACTTGAATATCTGGAGCTACAGAAGTCCAATTGATGAAAACTCAATTTTTTTGGATTCATGAATCAAATTTCTCTAAACTCTCCAAATTTCAGCCAAAAATGATGTCATATGAGGGAGATATGATTTTTCAAAGATGACATCTGAATTCTGCCAGCAAACAGGTTTCGTGAAGAAACGAGTTCAAATTACGTTCCAAAGCATCTAAACCGATATCCAAGTTTTTATTTCAGCAATTTAGCTCCTCTAAGTCAAAGCTTGAAGATTTCATGCAAGGCTATTTCTCCTTTTTTAGGAAAATAGTTATTGAAGTACTTAAATGTAA
>Ga0325405_1002395_pt1 | contig 19276 bp, 10 predicted proteins | sample PopdelMetagenome_21_FD_205663 | JGI IMG/M metagenome (GOLD analysis project Ga0325405, IMG submission 205663) | Populus deltoides microbial communities from Bellville, Georgia, United States - Xylem-Control-R2 | ecosystem: Host-associated > Plants > Phyllosphere > Stem > Wood/Secondary xylem...
ACACGAATTGGTTGCAGCACAGTGCAAGGGCCTTAAGAGATTCCTGCAGATGTCACGCTCGGGCTTGCAACTCACGCTGCAAGCTATTGCTGTTATGATACCATGCATAGGTCTCCAGCAATAACGATATAGCTCAACGATGGTAGACAGCAGAGAAAGGATCTTCACATAAAGAGAGGCCAAACTTCTTACTTCTTTTGAATTTCTGTTTTCCTTTTCATTCGGAGGTTCAACTATTAACCTGGAGATTGTCTAGGCTTGGCAACTATGCCTTGCATGCATAATGAATTCATGATTTTGTATACTCTGTAACCCTAAAAGGCAAATGTTATTCTACGGAGAGATTTTGCGACATCATAAAAAATTCATCAATTGCAAACGGGCCTATCCTCCACCTTGCTAGGTAGACGATGGTTCAGTTTCAGAAGTCACCAGATAATTGGGTTGCGGAAGCGTTCATGGTCCACCGAACACGAGGCCCGAGTAATCTCGTTGGGTTCCTCGATTGAACTGGCAGTTGGAGTCCAAGCAGTAAAGCAACAAAAGGAACGAATAGCCACCTCATGTTCAGGATAACATACACAGTAACGATAAGACACGATTACTGTTCCGTAGGAAGCAAGCACTTTCTTCTTGGTTTCTGTCTGCCTCTTCACCTGGATAACACTGGGTACCAAAGTTTAGCGACACTAGTGAGATTTCGGAGCATGGCATGCTGGAAGCACCGTTGCAAGGAAAGAAAATTAGCGACTTTTTCACAGCTAGAATTAGAAAAATATGAAGATCACCTAACCAGCAAGCAAAACTTTGGACCAAAAGCAATCGATAAAAACATGATAGTTGCTTGCTAATAATTTTTTAGCAATATTTCCCACATCAAGAAATGCGTTGTGTTTGCAATGAGGATATCCAGATGCTAATAATGTTTCAAAGAATAAGACCGGACTATAGCTACCCTCCTCCCTACCTGTGTGTGAGGATTCTCAGCTACATTCAAAACCAGTTGACAGAAGAAACGAATTGAGAACAGAAACATCATGAATAGAACAGAATCCGTTGCAAGGAGAACAAAAGAAACGGGAACCTTTCAAGTTTCAAGCAGTACCCATGGGACCGGGTTGACAGTCCTTGGTAAACCACAACACAACAAATCGATGAGCCCATTTACTGGAGAAGGCTACCTTGTGAAGGGTTACCTTCTGTGTAGTAGTAGTAATAGTCCATAACAGTAACACCTATATGAGTCCACAATCATAGAACAGTACAAGATGTCTTTCTGAACAAACTCTTACACACAATTAATTTGTCCTTGATAGCAGCGGTTCTGTAAATTTTTTTTCCTGCCAAGCATATTCCAACCGATCTCAATTCCAAAGACACAAGCTGGGAATGGTCAGATTAGCTACGTGCATCCTCATCTTTATGTTCAGGTCCCACTTGTCGCACAAATTGTCCTCGAATCCGGGGTCTTTGTTCTGCCAGCTTCTTCCTACTCTGGTATCGAACCTAGAAAAGATTATGGAATGTAAGAGAGAAACTTTAAATACAGTTTAGAAACAACCATCATGATAGATCCTTTATTCTGAATTTCACAAATTCACTTAGATGACTGTTGGGATAACTAATGTTTTCACCGGTGAATACTGCTAAAGAAAATTCATGGTGCTTGATATGTCCATGGTGATTGATCTTAGAGTTGGGTGTTTATCCATGCACGTGTAAGTGCATAACTGAGAGATCTTTTTGTATGTCACAAAGCTCAAGTACCGTCTTTTACTAAAGATTATCTATATGCTAGGACTGTTTCACTAAAGGTACATTTAAGGAAAATAATTGAATTCTAAGCTTGTATCTAATGACGCAGCAATTTCAGTTACCTTCTTCTCAAAGCATCTCTCTTTCCTCTTCTGGCGGAATTTGCTCAATGCAGCCTCTCTCAGTGCAAAGCGATTTCGACCAACTCCACTCCTGCTCCCACTTTCATCACCAGGTCCAGGAGTTTCAACTTTCTCAACAGCCCCACTCAAAGCGATGCTGCTTCCATTCTGGCCATTGCTCCCAATGCCACTTCCTGAGGCACTTCCATTCAAACTGTAATTACCAGAATTTCCTTCCGTGGGTGTGCTCAACATGTTAGATGACCCACACTGGGGAGCTGCAGCTGCCATATTCAAAGACAGGTCATCATGGTTGGCGAGCTGCCGCTGCAGCTGCTGCTGGGGCATGTTATGCACACAATGATTATGGTGCTGCACTTGACCTTGCTGGTTCACACCTCTTGATTTAACCAGAGTCGTGTTAGCAATAGGAGCATCACCCTTACCCTGTATTACAGGCTGAGGAAGAGCTGTATGGTCATTCTGCACTGGCTGGAAGGCAGAAGGATAGTGGCATTTGACTGTAGATTTGAGAGTTGGCTTGTCACTGATTACAGAAGGTTTGGTGAAAGTAATATTATTTGTAGAGCCCATGTCATTGTTGTTACTACTTCCATTGGAAAGCTGATTAGGAGGTGTGCTATTTGAGTTAGATTGAAGATTTTGCATTGATTTTGTTTTTGCTGCCTCTGAACTATTGTCAAGCGGAGAACAGCTGCCTACATTCCCTGTTGGAGCCTGATCAGCAGTTGAAGCAGAATTATACCTGCATGGTAATGAAGATTCAACTTTCAAATGTATCTTCATTGGAGAACAGAAGGATGGATATACTCAGAATCTGAACTTCTCTTACCTTGAGAATGCTGAAAGGTCTGAATGCCTCAACACATTTCGGTCATGGGAACTGGCCCCGGCGTCTCCAATATCTCTCAGCCTTTTCAAACTCAGCTCAAAAGAAGGCACCTCCTTGGTCTCATAGGTGACCTCATTTTTTCGGTTAGAGGAGAGACCGTTTGGGATGTCTAAGACTAAACTATCCATCCGAGGATTAGCACTGTTTGTGATGCCACCCTTAAGATCATTGCCTTGGTTTCTTAATTCTGTATTGCGTTTCTCACTGTTGAGCTCCTGTTGTCTTCTCTCTAAATGCCCACCATCGTGCTTTGATTTTATTTCAGGAAATTTCTCTCCATCATTATCTGCTATGTTGGTTGGTACCTTTTTGATCGGATCTTTAAGCTGCAAATTTGGAATTCTAGGCACTCCTATCTCCAAGTCCTTGCCCATAACAATATTATCTACAAATTCAACCAAAATTCAAGAAAAGGAGGGAGATAAGGGGACATCAGAGAGTGAAAATCCAAAAAAAATCACTGCATACAGAGCCATGCCTACCAAGTTCATCATCCTGCTCTCCACACTTCTTCGTTGTAGCCAGGGGCACCCAGCTGTTGTCACATGCCTCAGGCCTTGAGTGAATAACCTGGGCGCATGTACTATCAGGCGGATCAGATAAATGGTCCTGGTCCCAAGGTGACATTGGTTTGGGACTGTCAACTTCGACAGCCCTCTTTGTCCAGGAACTCTGCAAAGACAGAACACAAGCGTTCATACAGATATTTGAATACCACTTCATTACAAGATGCGTGTTAGAAATCTGCCACGCAATACCATTCATGTGTTAAGGAACCTTTCTTTGCCAAAAGTATCTTTGCATGCATTGTCTATAGACACATAAAACATATACTTGTGCACGCACATGCACATTAACAAACCCACTGTCAAACACAGGAAAGATACAGAATCATGCAGTCTTATCAGAAGTTGTGCTCGCTATATGGAAGCTTTAGCTGTTCTGCTTTATCTATGGTTGTTTTTTAAACCATTATTCTAGGGTTCATGCAATCATATCACACCATCCTATGTTTTCCCACCAACTTAATCCTTGCACATTGGTTTATGGGTTATCCTTTTCTGAACAAAAGACATATCACTCGCTAAGTTACCATCATCGCTTTGATATGGCATATGACCAAATAATGTCTGCAACATTTGTTCTCTACTTTTAGCCTGTGATGTATTATGCTTTATTAGAGATACGTCCTTTTTAGCATAGTTATCTATCTACATCTACTCAAGAGTTAGCATATTTGCACAATAAAGTTTCTAATCAGTAGAAAGACATGCAGTTAACTTAATGACAAAAAGCTACCAGTGTTTTTCTTCAGAGAAGCAATGAATTTTCCACCATCTATGTCATTATCTATGCATCTCATTTGTATGTGGAATACATAGATTCAAGCAAATGTGTGTGCATGGACAATCGCATGTCTAATTGTAGACTAAAAGGAACCAACATCATGTTGTTTTAGTGATACAACAAATATAAGTCAACTGAGCTACCATTCAAGTCTTAATAATAAAAAAGGAATCTTGCTGTGCAACACTAAAATACTGACATGAAAACAACACACTTAGAAAAAGATCATTCACCCAGCTTGTACATGTATACATTGCACATCAATTCTAGGGTCACTGAAGCTTGATTTTGGAAATCCTGAAAATGCAAAATTTCCTTAGTAAAAGTCAGGAGGCAAATATTTCACTTGAATATTCTATCTACAGCTTGACCACAGATAACAGCACTGAATATGGCTAGGTACAACATTCCAATAATTAATCACTGACAGGTGTGTTGCAGAGCCGTATCTATAACAGTTTCTAATTATTAGGACACGATCTAACAGATCGTTGTATCGAGTAGTCGGATCGTAGTCTCTTACCATAAAAATGGCTGCATGCGCAGCAGCACCAACTATGAGAAATCCACCAATCCACATGTGATGTTTGAACAATGACAGTTGTGTACCATAGTCTGTAGCTAGATATGGATAAGGGGGCATGGCATACATATGGTGAGCTACAACAATGGTTAAAGAGCCTAACATAGCTAGGTTAAGAGATAATTGAGCATGCCATGACATTGTTAGGATCTCATATAGGCCCTTATGACCCTGACCTGTAAATGGACCTTTATGAGCCTCTAAAATATCTTTATACCATGACCCTTGCATATGAAGTCCCAGATTTCAATGGCACAAAAAAATTGTAGTCCTCAAAGTACAAGGAATACCATTACCCACTAATCTATTACTATCTATATTCTTTTCATTATTCCCTACATAAATATCAAAGTATAAGCTTGTCCATAAAAAATAAAAATAAAAAATTACCTCGGTACCACTTCCATTGTCACTTCCATCCCTTGCATTCAAACCAACACTTCCAATGCCATCATCATCATTGCTGTCAGTATCGTTATCTGACTCATCAGCACCATTTGATTTTGTGGATTTTTGAGTCCGCACAGCACTTTCACTCCCACTACCACTACCACTAGCCTGATGAAACGATGAATAGTAAATGCAAAACAGAATTTCAGAGCTTTGCATTTTTTTGTGATCCTATATTGCTGAAGTGGTAAATATTGTGAACACATAAAAAAGGCCAACAAAAATCCAAACAAAAAGGCCAACAAAAATCCAAACAAAACTCCCACAATGTAAATGGTTCAAATTTGTATCCATAATGGTGTTCTAAGCAAAATTGACAACTTCCTTTTAAGTTGGAATTTCTCAAAAATTGACATGTAAAATGCATATATATAGGGGAGACTTGAAGTTAAGAGTCCAAATATTGACCCATATTATTTGTTTGATGCACAAATTGACAAAAGTATAGCAACTCACGCTATGGCACTTCCTCCAAACATGTTGCCAGAGGATTTTAAGCTCATTTTTTCGAATAGGCTTCACTAAAAAGTCAACTGCACCCTTTGACAAACACTTAAAGACTACATTCATGGAATCATGAGACGACATCACTGCACAAAAGAGTCAACAGGTGTGGCAGTTAAAAGTGTCAATTTCTTAAGATGAAAGTCATAAAAGGGTGTCCGCTCCAAACAAAAAGAAGAACAAAATAGTAAAGTATACTCACTAATAACAGGAATATTCCAGCAAGTTTTGTGGCTCATAATCTTGCTTAAAAGGCCAATGCCTGATAAACAAGGCATGGCCACCTCAGTTAAAACAAGATCAATGTGATTTGTCAGATCTTGTAAAACCTTCCAAGCTTGTAGACCATTTGATACAGCAGTAACTAAAACAAAAAATACAGGGGGGGGGGGGGTGTGATTGTTAGCTTATAAACAGGAGGAACGGAAACAAATAGGAGAAAGTTCCATGCATTTGCTGGGATACTTAAAAGAGTAATTTACATTATCTGTTTACTTAAGAAAGTAAAACTTTTATCCATTACCAATCATTGTTTAAATATTACATCCAAGAGACTTATTTAAAGAGTTACATTAAGTAAATGGAGAAACACACAAAAAAAAAAAGATGTCAACCATTACATAATTATATTTTATCAAATGTGATAACTTTACTGTACTTAAATATATAGAAAATATTACAAAGAATAAAAAACCCAACTCACCTCCGACTCTTGAACCCAAACCGAGTACTTAAATATATATAAAAAATATATTTTATCATAATTGTATAAAAAGCTTTACTGTACTGAAATATATAAAAAACCCAAACCGTTACATAATTATATCTTATCAAATGTGATAATGTACTTAAATATATAAAAAATATTACAAAGAATAAAAAACCCAACTCACCTTGGACTCTTAAACCCAAATCGAATTTATAAATAATCCTACTATTTCCATCCCAAATCCTGAGGTGAAATTTAAGTTTTTGGTAATGGTATAAGAAACTTTTTGATGGAATCCAAGGAACAAGGTAAAAGTGTAAGAAAAATTAACCTGACTTCTCAATTTTTAGATCTTTAGAAGAAGCCAATGAGCCTTGTGGTTCAAAGGTGGCATGTTCTCCTCCCCAAACAAGCTTAGGTAAGCCAAATGATAAAATAATCATGAGGCCAAGGCCTCCAGAATTTAGGATTAGGGGTGCTGATTGGATAATACATGATCTTTGGGGATGCCAAACATTCCATAAAATAAACTGTAAATTGAAGGATATGATTAAAAAGTTTAGAAGTTTTGTGATCAAAATGTAAAATTTGCAAAGTTTGAGGTTGCCATGGCCCCCATCATTCAACATAGGCCTGTCCTGCCTCTATCAAAACTCTTTGGAACCCTTATCTCTTATCAGAAGCTTGATAAGCATGATTGATGAGCACAAAAGTTTCCTTATTCGAAGATCCTTAAGGTGACGTGTTTATTAGAAGACACAAATCTTGTTCTTCTCAAGAAGAGCAAGGCTTGAGTATCATCCTAAAGGAATAATTATATTCTTTGACTGTTCTGAAACAAACACATACAAGATGGATGAGGAAGGCATCTTTATTTCCCAAAAAGAGTTTGTGTTTGATCTTTTTAGGAGAATGAGAAGCTAGGACACGAGGCTTCTAATACTGCCAGTGGACGTGACAACAAGCTTCACATAAACAATGAGGATAATCTGTCCAATTTTCATAGCAAGCCAATTCATGCATTGCTGATCTGCCCCAAAGATGCAGGAGGAGGAGGGATTGGAGAACGAAAGAGAACAGGATGAGAGTGGAGGAGAAACCAAGGGAAGAGAAATATAACAGTCAAGATAAGAAATAACTAAATCTCAAGTCCAATTGTTAATCGTCGAAACATGCAACTTCAGGAAAAAAAAACTATGGATGCTCTTATATAAGCATCAAACCCCATACAGAACAGGAATAGGAACTTTTACTCTTCTTTCTTTAACTCTGAGGGCAGACTAGCCTTTATTTGAAATGGAATAGGGAGAAAGTCAGCACCACAAGAATTGAGATCCTAAATAAAACCATTTAAATGGGGAAAAATTAAAAGTCCTAGTTAATAAAACCCCTAATGGAAAATCAAATATTATATAAATGAACAATATGAAATAGTTTAATAATGCTCATATATTTAATAATCCAGAGTAAGAGCTATATATACAGTTTCTTCACATTTGCCATCACTTGAATTTTTATGTCTTGATTTAAGAGAAAGAGTATCTTCAGTTTCTCGAGCATCTCAGGACATTACTCATCAGACTTCCTTTTGCAATACATGTCAACAGAATGGGGTAGCTAAACGAGAGAGATGCTCGACTGAAGTTGCCAAAGCATTCTATGATAAGCTATCACCCATGTATCTCTTTTTATATGAAGTGTAGGTCCTGATTCTCTGAGCAAAATAATAGAGCAGGCCATGACAATACTTAGCTCATGCATCATTTTCTTTGCATGATATGAAATGTCTTCTACAGATCATATATCAGGTTAGCTCTTAAGCAAAAATAAGTTAGCAGCATAAAAATACTTACCTTCATAGCCACAATTTCTAAGCAACGCACTGACAACATGGCGAGTTGAATCATCATTTTCCACAAGCAGAACCTTAAGAGACCGAAGAGGCAGGAACCTCTCCCAAATAACCAAAGGCCCTTGAGACTGTTGCTGTTGACTCTGAATTACAGCCTGGGCATCGTTCTGGACCTGAAGCAGTTCCATGCCCTTACCATTCATATCTTTTCCATCCTCATTAATTTGGGACTCATCTTCCTCTGAGAGCTCCTGGCCCTCGCCCATGATCCCATCCCTTATTTCCTTCTGCTCATCTTCTACAATATGATTTTGTTCTGCGACCCGTTGGTCAATGGAAGCATTTTTATTCATTTGAACTATCAACATCAATCAGATTCAAAACGACACAAATAAGGAACACATCGGACCGAGTAGGTGAGAATACATTCTTTATTCTGCAAGAGATATTGCACATTTCATTGTCTCCAAGCTACTGATCACATCAAACACGATAGCTCAACAAGTCCTGCACAAGTGATGCAAGTCACACATCAGATGCTATACACAAAATCATCACCCCAGAACTACACTGTGGTAACCTTTGAATGCTCAAACATTTCGATTGCGTAGCAATATCTTACACATCTATAGCCGAGAAAATATAGAAAAAAGAAAAGGTCAATATGTTTTTATATCATTAATGTTCAATAATTTGGGTCATAAAAACATTAAATGAAACATACAGTTCCTAGGTATTTAGCTCGGCAAAATTATAACATTTTATTTTTCTTCAGACACGGAACACATCAAAGATAAGATTCAAAACTCATTCTTGAAAAAAAAAAGTCATAATTTTGTTCTTCAATTTCAAGGCAAGCATACAAGCCTGCAAAATGGAACCAATATCGATGTCTTGTCTCCCATCCCTCGCTCGAAATAAGAATTCAGACTATAAAAAGCAATAAAAAAGAACCCAAAAAATGGACATCAAACACAGTTTCCTTCATACAGCAATAAAATAAAACTAGATCTTGAAATTTTTATCCGCTAAATCGAATAAAAGCAAAAAAAAAAATGCACACATGTAATAATCAACCGAACTCTGATGAACCTAGGAGACTTTACGTCTATGAATTTGAACCATACGAAAAGATTGCAAGCTAAACTTTATTTTCCCTTTCTGTCCAAAATTCTTGAGTCTCTGTGTTTCCAAGCATCTTTTGTTCCTTTATGTCAATTATCTCAAAAACCAAACAGATTATAGTAACAGAGATCAAAATCTCTCAAACTCCGACCAGGTAAAAAAAAAAAAGCTTCAAAACAGCTAAAAATGCAAGAATTCATTTTTTTTTAAGTACCCCTTCATTTCTTCGAAACAAACCTCAAGAATTCAAAACAAGTTTATTTCCCTCGGTTTTCTCAGTAACCAAACAGACAATAAATTATAAAGTTAACAGAGTGTTACAGTTTCGAAATTTTCAACAAAAAAAATAAAGAACAAAAATTGAAAAATAAAATAATTAAACCCCGTATCTTCTCGAGAAAAAAATACCGTTTGTTTCATTTTCCAGGAAAAAATTGAGTTAGTAGCTCTGCAGCGTGTCAAACAGTAAAAAAAAATGATGACTTTACCTTTTAAACCTCATCCTCTCCCTCGATCCAGTTATCAGCCTTCAAAAATTAATGTACTTGAAACAAAGATTAGAGACTGATAAATCGAATACATTAACTTTTAGGGTTTCGTTCACAAAATCTGCAAAGAAGAAGAAACGACTTGACTGGTTGAGAGAAGCTAAATAAAATACAGATATTGCAGGAAGGAAAAGAAGAGAAAAGAAAGGAAAAGAAAACCGAAAAGATATTACTATACTCCCCGTTTTCTCCTCTTGATGACGTGGACAAAATGAAGGCTCCCAGCCCTGCCATGTCAGATACCACGGGAGAACATGATATATGAGCTGGCAAGGGATCAAAAGCTGTGCTGCGAATTAACTGTCACGAATCTCACGATACGGTGGACCAAAGGTGATCCTCGTGTGTGTTCATTAGAATGGCTGTTTCCTAGTGATTTGATTGCAGAAATGTGTGGTGATAACTTCATTTAAGTTGGATTTTAAGATGAATATTGATTCAGTGAAATATAGTTAATTTTGTTATGTTTTTGATAATTTAATTAATTTGATTAGACTTGATTTAAATTTGATCAAATAAATATTATATATATAAAAAATAATTATTGAATTGAATTAATTTTAAAGTTTATATTACTTTTTGAATAAGTTTTCGAACTTTCTTTTTGTTTTTTAACAAAAAATTATGTTGTTTTTTATATAAATAAAATAAATGAGTGAACAATACTTGTACAATTGTAAAAAAAATATAGTTTAAAAATTTATTTATGATTATTATTGCGGTTTTTTTTTAAAATATTTTTTACTTAAAAATATAGTAAAATTATACTTTTTTATTTTTTAAATTTTTTTTAATATAAATGCATGATTGTGAAACTCAAATACAAAATCTCATTTTGAATTTTTTTTTCCTACCATCCCTTCAAATTTACTTTAGAGTTTAGAGTGAATGTTAGGAAAAAAAAAAGAAAAAGAAAAAAAAAACTCTGAAGTGACTTGACCGAGAATATGGATCGATTTCCTTTGCCGTGTAAAAATCAAAAATAGAAAAATAGAGTGCCCGCGTTAAGAGGAATTTATTTGCTGACGTGGAGCGTTAGTTGTGAATGATGAGATGATCTCATGAGGATCTCGTAGATCATATGATGAAACGTGGCGCGGACTGCAGCGAGGTAAAGATGCTCTTGCATTTGGGAGTACGATTGTGATCTGTAAAGACGGAAATAATCCTAGTGGCTGCTGATTTTTTCGAGGAAGGAGACATGGAGCTGACACGCGAGCAAGAAAATATCTTTGATGACGTCGTTCAATAAAGGGCCGGGTTATCGGGTTCGGTCCAAGGAGAATAATGTTTAGGAAACATGGAACTGGGCCACTAGCTAGCGCACCCGACCTCCGCGGTGAAAGGATTCTGAATTTTTTTTTAATGCAAGAGATGAGGAGAAGGTTTCGATGTTATAAATACGTTTTTCACTGTCATAATTCTTTTAATCAGTAAATGGAAAGATAATGTTTGTTTTTAATAAAATAAAAAATAAATAAATTGATAAAAAATATTAATGTTAATTAAAAACTTTTAATCAAATATAATGAAAAACATATGAATTAATAGATAAATAAATAAGTTATTAATTTTAATCAAAAACTAAATCAAGTAGTTATCTTTCAAGCAAGAAGAAAAAAATAAATGTAAATAAAAATATTTAACTTTGTATATATTTTTATTTTATATTTTTTTTATTTATCTTAAAGATTAATTTTGGTTGCTACATATAGATAATTTTTATTGGCGTATCATGTAAATATAATTTATCTATTTTAAATTTTAAATAAAAAAAATAAGATAAATTATATTAATACAATTGAAGTATTGTAAAACCATAGAAGTAATTCAAAATACTAGTTGCTATTTTTTAAAAAACAAAGTACTAAACAATTAAAATAATAAGAGAGAGGGTGTTAGTCAAATTTAAATTAAAAAAAATCAATGGAAATTAAATGTAAAAAGCAAAATATTTATGCAAGTTCAAATATTTTACTTTAGCTATCTATTTATTTACTTTTACTTTTCGTGAAAAGTAATGTGATTTTATTTTTACCACTATATGTAACTCTCTCTTTAAAATAGATATGTAGAATAACTGGTGCAAGTTATCTGGAAGTAATTTAAAAATTCCTCTGAACTAGCTTCTGTTTTCTCTTCTTACTGGCGTGGGCAAAATGATGGCTCACAACACTGCCATGTAGGATTCTTGTTTCTGACGTGGCACGAGATCAAAAGCCCCGCCGTGAATAGTTTTGTGACGGCATGGTGATCCTGTGTTTTTTTTTTTTTCCGGGTGCTGACGCGGATAAAATCGAATGCTTAACCAATCTCATGTTTGTCTGAATTATTTATGCAGTGAGTGCTTGTTTTTTATTCCGAGTATTTATTTAAATTAAACTTATCAAAGTAGGATTCTTAATTTCTCAATGAAAAAGCATAAAAAAACAAGCCTACATGATTTGAGATATTCTATAGCAGTGACTTGTATTAAACTTTTGAATACAAGTCATGTATTTTTTATAAGAGCTAAAATAACCGGAATTTTATTTATTAATTATACTTTTCAGAAAGTGGAGTTTTTTAAAATTAAAAAAAAACACTTGTATTAAATAATAAAAAATGTTTTTTTCTTTATTTTTCTTACATCTATTTCTCCGAGTATAGTGGATCCGGGTACATAAATTCGCTGATTTGGAGCGTCACTTGCTGTGAACTGTTCTCGGAAGATCTCCGTGACCACGCGATCAAACGTGGCACGTTGTCCAACGAGTTAAAGATGCTCCCGCTTTCGAGAATCGTAATTTGATGGTGTTCTGAAATGACGGGAATGCCCTTAGTGAACCGTGAGTGCTTTGAGGAAGGCGACATGGCGCTGACACGTGAGCAAGAACATATCTTCAGTGACGTCATACATCACAGAAGCGGGTTGTCGGGCTCGGTCTCGAGCGAAAGTTAAAAATAGGCCTGGGCTGAGATTTTAGTTCTGCTCGGAACGTTTGGTCCTGCGCAGACGCTGTATTGTTGTTGTGGCTACAAAGCTCATTATCAATGGAAGATGGAGGATTCATTCTTTTGAAGATTTTTTCTTGCTAACTATTATTTTTAAAAATATTTTTTTAAAAAAATAAATTAAAGTAATATTTTTTTAAAAAAAAATTTTAGTAATAGATATCAAAAAAATCTAAAACTAAAAAAAGATTAATATTAAAAAAAAATGAATTTTAACCATCCTTTGTTTGAATCCCAAAAGGACGGCTATGCCTTGAGCTGGCTCTCTCACACTCCCATCTTTGAATATTCCCAGTATCAAGCTCACAGCGAAAAAGTGCAATTGCTTATCGTTTCTGCTCGTGAGGTCCCTGGGCACATACATGGATTATCTACCTTTATTTTGTCTGGGCTCTTTATGGTCCCGCTCTGGAAAACTTCATGCTTCTTATCCGATGAACTAATTAATTAGGTAAAGTGCATCAATTTTTTTCTGGTCAACCATTTTGATTAATAAGAACCGGAATTGAATATAGGATGTGTGTGGGAGTCTTAACCTGCAACTTGAAGGGTCGGAAATTTCCATAATGTCCACTTCTGCTCCATGTGCGTGCGAATTTTTGCGCAAGAACATCTACTCAAATCACTTATGCTTCTGGTTTTTACTAAGCATGTACAAACGGCGTTGGACATAATATCAGCTTCTTTCTGAATGCCACTACCCCTTGCTAGATTCATTAATTGGCAATAACAAATCAGTTCCAAGATAAAGGAGAAGAGAACAAGGAACAAAAGAAAGGATACGAGCATCGAGTGGATCTTTGACTTATTAATTCAGACATCCAAAGAAATTGACAGCAACACGATTTAATAAAGAGACTAGTTACATGACCCGCGCGATGTCGTGGTTTTTTTGCATAAAAAATATATAAAAAAACTAAGATTTAAAAATGTTAGGTTTTTCTACAAAACTATATCCAAAAGTCTTAGATTTAGCTATAACGTCTGACCTAAAAGTAATATTTATAATATTAATAATAACATTAAATTTACATGACCCAAGTTTAAGTGAATCTGACTGCAACACCGGACCCAAGAATATTGGATGTGGGTCTGGCTATAAGGTCGTGTCATAAAAGTGTGATAATTAAATAAAAAAAACAAAGAAAAAATCCAACAGGAAAAAAAACTAATGAAGAAAAAGAAAAAAAATCTGAATTAATTGGGTTAACCCTTCAAATCAGGTTAATCTGTAAAATCTGGGATTCGCGTCGTGAAAGTTTGATAACTAAATAGAAAAAAAATTGACGGGTTTACCCAGAATTAACTGGGTTAACCCATCAAACCAAGTTAACTCGTCAAGCTCAGGATACGTGTCATGAAAGTCTGATAATTAAATAAAAAGAAATTTAACATTAACAAACTAAACTAAACGAAAAAAATTAATTAAAAAGAAAAAAATCAGGTTAACTCGTCAAATCAGGTAAACCCATCAAACCCATAGTCCGTATCATGAAAATCTAATAACTAAATAAAAAAAATTAACATTAACAAACTAAATCAAATAAAAAAATTTATTAAAAAAACATAAAAATAATATAAAAAATAGTTCTATAATATAATATAATAATTATAATAATATAATATATTAATAAATGAAAGGCATGGGGAAGCTACAATAATTTTCCCGTACCTTTTAAAGTATTACTTAATAATGTTCAAATACCAATATCTTTTAACAAAGAGATAATGTTTAAACTAAATAGTTGACCAAAAGAAACAAAAGGTGTAAAAGCAGCAACGTATCCGTTTGTCTACATGAGTGTGTTTGTGTCTATGCTAAACGCACTATATCATATGTTTAGTAAGTGATAAAACATTATTTACTATTAATGAGATCTGCCAGAATTTACAGGCATGTCTGCGTGCTGCTGAAAACAACTCTAAGCTGCTTCTACTCTCTCCACACAGTCAAGAGTGAATTAATTCACTCTTCACTGTTTATATAAGTGGAAAATGACTGTTCAATTAAATGAATAATAGAGAGTGTCTTCACTGTTCACGTGAACAGTGGAAACACTTTCTACTATTCCGGACAGATCGGGTCCGGTCCAATATTAAACTGTGTCCGACCCAGTTATAAAACAAACAATTTTTATTTTTATTTTTAATTGTGTTTTATTCAAAAAATTATTGTTTAATATTATTCAATGACGCTATATAAATTAGAAGGAAGTCGCTTGATGGCGTAGTATTTGCAGAATCTGATCGCAATTCCAATTCTGTTCCTGATGATATTTTACATGATATTGTTGCACGCTTAAGAAACCAAGAAAACTGTAATCTTTGTCGGATAGATTTCGTACGTGATGAAATTGTAGATAGTTTAATGGAACAATAAAAAATATTTTATATAAGTATTATTTATTTCATGATGTAATAACAGTTGTTAAATTTACAATATTTAAATTAAAACCCATCAATATTAATATATATCTTTTTTAATTATTTTATAACCTTAATTTGAAAAGCATTCTTAACCAAACATATTGAACTACTTTTTATTCAATCTCAATTTCAACTATAATTTTAACCAAATATATATAAATACTAAACTAATCTCAATTAAAAATATTTTTATAAAATAAATTTTTTCAAACCATAACTATAAAAATTATCATAATACCAAATACACTCAGTCAGTAGAAGAGATAAAGCCCCTGTAAAAGTAACACCAGCTGGAAGTAGCACCGATTTATCTGATGAATCCTCTATTATAAAACAAAGCAATCTAGCTTTCGGTTGTTCAAAGAACAAGATAGTTGCTAATAGAATCCTGGGCTGTTCAAAAAAGAAACCAAGTCACAAACTTTAACTTCTTCTTTTTTTCTTTTCTTTTGCTGTTAAGTGGATTGTTAAAAGAAATTAATATATATATATAAATTAGGTCTTACTCGGATTCGTCCGGGTCAACCGCCGGACCAATCCTCATAGAGTCAAGTTTGGTTTTACTAGATTTAAGTTTTTAGTTCTACTGTTGCAGGCATAACACAACCAAAAAAAGAAAAAAAATGCAATGCACGCTATTTATTTTTACAAGTAGTTTAAGATTCGGACAATAGAGGAACATATATGTCTGTTCATAATTGTAATCTCAATAATAAAAGCCTATAAAACATTACCAAAATTGATTATACGAGTATTCCGACAATAGATGTCCAAAAAATGAATAAAACTATAAGAAGTGAATGCCCCAATAAAAAAATTGCTAACTAGTTTGATGTTTCATGTATTTTCTTATATATAAATATTTTTTTAACATAAATGAAATCATTTTTTCATGAGGATACGTGCATTTTTTTTCTTTCTGCAAAAATTAATTGCAATTTTATCAATTAAGGGGAAAAAAACATAGAAGAGAGGAGAAATAATTGAGAAGGATGCCTTCTATGAGGCAGTGATTCCAATTCAAGCAGAGACGGGACAAGAATGTTGTCCTGTGAGGCTATGATTTTTCGCTTTTAACAGGCTTTGCCTCTTATGCCTTCCTTAGTTCCTTGCAGTCTGGCACGAGTTTCTGGCCACGTTAACTGACGCCCTCCCCTCCTCCCACAGCTCAAAGAATGGCTAGCTCATCCTTCTTTTGAATTAGATTCCTGAAAGTTGCTCGCACTGCCTTTTTGTTTTCGAGGTTTGTTCCAGATTCCTTATCCGGTTTTTTTTTTTACCTTGAAAAAAAAAACATCGGGACTTCGGTCGAACTTTCGTGAAGGTACAATTTTTACCACTTGAACTAAATTTTAAAATGCTTCTTTTTATAAAGTATGTATAGGTGGTGTAATGGTTGTTTTTCAGAGTGTTTTTTATTTAGAAATATATTAAAATAATAAATTTTTATTATTTTAAAATTATTTTTTAAATCATTATATTAAAATGATTTAAAAATATAAAAAAATATTAATTTAAAATAATAATAAAAATTTTCAAAAATATTTTTGAAAAAAATATTTATAGCTTGGAATGGGTTCGCTGGCTCTTTAACTTGTAGGGCCTCGAAATGTGATTGCTAAATGGGCCTTTTCTGCTCGAGCAATCCCTAATGAAAGGTATGGGCACAATTTGTGTTTGGCATCTGGTCAATAGTGGAAGGGGGCTTTCGTGGACCTCATGGCTCATCAACTAGCTGGCCTAAGCATCTGGTCAATGGGGTGATAACCGATGGAACACTAGTGTATACTAGGCACGACAATCGAAGATTTTTTTTTTTTTAAAGATTCAGAACATGTAACGTGATAGATTTGTATGCTTCCGTTGAACATTTAAACTATCTTCCCACACGCACACGAGGAGAGCGATAAACTGATTCCGTCCAGCTTTCTATTCGATCAGTGGGAGAAAGAAGACGACTTGGAATGACTAAACGGGAAACTAAAATTTAATACACAGTGACATATATAGTTCATCTTCAACATCGACGCAACTCGGGCAATAACGAAAACTGAATCAGTTACAGAGCTGCAAGAGAAGTGCTTAAAACCCCTGGTAGGAGCGTAGATTCACAGTACAAGAAGAAAAAAAACTGCGTTTAAAGCAATATGTAGGGAACACAAATTAGCATGCTTCGCATTGATCTGAAAGGAGAGGACTGTCATGCTGAGAAAGAAAAACTGCGAGATGCGAGAGAAGAATGCTGATAGAAGAGAAGCTAAGATAGGTGAGCATATTGTTTCTTATGCATTTAGATTGTGCACAAGAGCATATTGATGTTGAGTAGCTTGCCAATTGCCACAATAAAAGGTTATCCATGGGAAGTTGGGAACTCAAACAACCAATCCATCCAATCTCAACACATGCAAGAAACTGAAAAACCAGGTAGCACCTCACAAGAAGTAATGTAAACAACAAGAAGAGAGATAGTAGCTCCTGTCTAGACAAAACTAGAACATGGTCTTTTGAGTCAAATAAAGCAGTTTATTAGATTTCCACTATTGTTTGCTGTTTCTGTTCAAAGAACCCTTAAAAACGAATTTCAAAACCAATTGTTATAGCAAAATTGAATGGCACTGACATCTGTCCATTTAATCACTACAAGCCAAATGCATCTAACAACAAATCATATCGTTAACCAAGTCCATTGAATGGCCTCCTTGCTCCCCAAACAATAAAATTATGGTAATGGTTTAGGCTTGTTTATTTGATATAATTGTTAACCTCCTTTTTTCTAAATACTATGCATGTAGTCTCCCACATGCGAAGAATGACCTAACTTGAGAATATGTTGCAGAACTATGGGAGTTCATGCTGCTGCAGAGCATTTATCCTCGTGGTCAAGATTCAGAGCTTCCAGCAGCTTTGGCCAGGATTCTGGAATTCCTCCAGGAAGATCAAACTCCAACAACTTCCCACGACTGCGGTAGAACTCCTCAACAGGTTGACTCTGCAAGAAAATATGGTTTGCAGATTTCAGGCCATTAATTGCGGAACAAATGACAATTACAGCTATTATTGTCAGAATCATTTTAAAAAAACCTACTTTATGCCAGAAGTTAAGCTCGATTATTATGATTGTCCATTATTCCCACTCCAAGGCAACATTTTTATTACTATTTACCACTTTAAAAGGAATGATAAAGAGTGGTGGAGGGAAAAGAGGAAATATGCAGCATGGCATCCATGTATTGAAAAGAAAATTCTGGCATTTATATGTTAAGCAAACACCCTATGGAAAAACATTATAGATAGAACAATGAATTTGAAATCAAATGCACCCAACTACACTGTAAATGTATCACAGGAACGCCCAACTGATCTACTGCATTTTCTCACAAGTTATATCAAGATAAACTACTGTTTCTTGTCCTCTCTTTTTTCCCGAATTCTGTAGTGTAAACCACTGCTGAGATGTAAAAGTACAACTTCGGACACCTAGATTATGATGCAATTAGAACGACAGTAACAATAAAAAACTATAGAGTTCATGATTGTGTACATTTTGATGGAAATAACAGCTGAAATTGGGCATAGTACCAAATATTACTCCATGAAATCTAGAGATAGGGAGCCTGCTGGTGAATTTACTACATCAGCCAGAAATGAAGTTAATTGTGCTACTTTTTTTATAACAAAATCTATTTTTTTTCATAAAGAAAAAGGGCAAAACAAGAAAGGCAATCTTAGTCTTTTGAGAACTATAAAGTGAACGAGAGAGTCAAACATCTTAATGTTTAGATTTCAGACATCCACAAATTCAGAATTCCAAAAAAAAAATAAAAAATTGCTCTTGCACTTGTGTTTTTTGTGTGTCACCGTGAAAAAAACATAAAAATAATAAGTCAGCCATATATTTTGAGTGGAAATCAGCATGTACAACAGGTTAGTTTGTTGCATCGGTAACA